>ERZ827496.1699-NODE-1699-length-24692-cov-6.566993_pt1 | contig 24692 bp, 17 predicted proteins | sample MGYA00519769_ERZ827496 | MGnify/ENA primary metagenome ERZ827496 (study PRJEB31778, sample SAMEA3449327) | human gut metagenome | biome: human gut; feature: human-associated habitat; material: faeces | place: United Kingdom | collected 2010/2012 ...
CCGGGGCTATTTGATTAATTGTTTAACTCGTCCCATTTTAACGGGACACTAATGAGTCTATCTATTAAAATAACGAACGGCGTTCGAGTAATGTTTAACAAAATGAAATATTTTTTCTACCCGGAACGAAGATTTGTTACCTTTGCGCCTATTATGAGTAATAATCCGAAAAGTCCCATTATAGACCTTCAGCAACAGCAACTCCTCCTGCGGATGGAGTATGAATATGAGAAAGAAGAATTTAAGCGGCAGACCGAAACAATGGGCGTTGCCCGTAAAGTGAAGCGCGGTCTCTGCTGGTATCCTGTCTCTCTTGGCCGAAGTTACTACAATTCGCTGAATCAGCTTGTAATAGATATTACACGGACCGAAAATAAAGAAATAGAGCATTCCTTTGAGTTCGGCCGTCCTGTTTGCTTTTTCCACCAGTCATTCGAAGGAAAAGTGAAGTATATGGATTTCATCGCTACCATCAGCTTTGCCGACGAAGAACGAATGGTCGTTGTACTCCCCGGAGCGGGAGCTTTAGCGGAACTGCAAACTGACGGTATACTGGGAGTACAACTTTATTTTGACGAAACATCGTACCGGGCCATGTTCGAGGCACTGGAAGACACGATACGTGCCAAGGACAACCGCCTGGCGGAACTGCGCGACATTTTGTTGGGTACCCAAAAGCCGGGATTCCGCGAATTATATCCTGTCCGCTTCCCATGGCTGAACAGTACACAGGAAACAGCAGTCAACAAGGTGCTATGTACACGTGACGTATCTATTGTTCACGGTCCTCCGGGAACCGGGAAAACAACGACTCTTGTCGAAGCGATTTACGAAACGTTACACCGGGAACCACAAGTGCTTGTCTGTGCACAAAGCAACACGGCTGTCGACTGGATTTGTGAGAAACTGGTAGACCGGGGAGTACCCGTGCTCCGCATTGGAAATCCGACCCGAGTCAACGACAAAATGCTTTCATCCACCTACGAACGCCGGTTTGAAAGTCATCCTGCCTATCCGGAGCTTTGGGGAATCCGTAAATCTATCCGCGAAATGGGTAGCCGGATGCGCCGGGGTAGTTATTCTGAACGGGAAGGAATGCGTAATCGCATGAGTCGTCTCCGCGACCGTGCCACGGAGTTGGAAATACAAATCAATGCCGATCTTTTCGACAGTGCCCGTGTGATTGCTTCTACCCTAGTCAGCAGCAACCACCGCCTGCTCAACGGACGTCGTTTTTCGACTTTATTCATCGACGAAGCTGCACAAGCCCTCGAAGCTGCCTGCTGGATCGCTATCCGCAAAGCAGACCGGGTCATCCTTGCAGGAGATCATTGTCAGCTTCCGCCGACTATCAAATGTATAGAAGCTTCCCGTGGAGGATTGGATCATACATTAATGGAAAAAGTCGTTCAACAAAAACCTTCCGCGGTCTCTCTATTAAAAGTACAGTACAGAATGCATGAAACCATCATGCAGTTTCCCTCCGACTGGTTTTATCACGGAGAACTGGAAGCTGCTCCGGAAGTACGCTATCGGGGGATTCTTGATTTCGACACTCCCATGAACTGGATCGATACTTCAGAGATGGACTTTCACGAAGATTTTGTAGGAGAAAGCTTCGGACGCATCAATAAGCAGGAAGCCAACCTACTACTGCAAGAACTGGAAACTTACATCGAACGTATCGGCAAAGAGCGAATACTGGATGAAAGAATTGATTTCGGTCTGATTTCGCCATACAAGGCACAAGTGCAATATTTGAGAGGAAAAATAAAAGGAAGCAGCTTTTTACGCCCTTTCCGCAGCCTCATCACCGTGAATACGGTAGACGGCTTTCAGGGACAGGAGCGAGACGTTATTTTCATCAGTCTCGTACGTGCCAACGAGGACGGACAAATCGGGTTTCTAAATGACTTGCGAAGAATGAATGTAGCGATTACGCGGGCACGAATGAAACTTGTTATATTAGGAGATACCTCCACCCTTGCCAAGCATCCTTTCTATAAAAGGTTGATGTTATTCATTAAAAAGGAGGATTAAATACTTAATCCTCCTTTTAACAAAGCACACTTTCTCCCGAAACCACACTTTTTTTAACACAAACAAAACAAACAATATTTTACATCAGTACTATTCTTAATTTTTCATCCTCAAAGATAGTCGATTATTCCAATGCACTCCAACTATTTCCACCATTTTATTTGCGGATCGCGCGTTTTTGCCCATTCTGCAAATTTAGGATATGTTTTATCAATGCGCTGATTCTCCTTTTTAAGATCTAAATTCAAAATAGAAGCGTCCAAACGAGCATCTACATGAATTGCAAACGGAAAACCATCTTTGCAAATGAAATAGGTACCATCTACATCACCACGAGAAATATCAGCTCCGGAAGGGAAACGATTATTCGCACCAGTCGTCGGCTTATGATCTGTCAGATGGACTTCTGTGGCAGAGTTGAATACTTTTATAAAAGGGTTATAAGGAGCTACCACCACTGATTTATCAAGAGTAGGGTTATTAAATTGTATGGATACCGTATATGTCTTCTCTTGAATATTCTGATTAATCATATCCTCCGCATTCACATTGGATACTCCCAATTCAGCTTTAGCATCCTTGAATAATGTTATCACATTACCTGAATAGGAAGTAATTTCATCGCCATTGATTATTACTTGGGACGCTTTACTCAAATCGAAAGGAACCTCATACGCAAACGAGTTTTTATAATTAGCTCCCGTCCAAGCCAATGTGAACTTATCAATAATATTAAGAACTTTATTATCTATATTATAATCAACACTTGACTGATATTTCATGACTACATCATTCAAGTCATAATCTCCTTGTTCAGGCCAGTTATCTTCAAAGCCAAGCACTCCAGAATACTTTTCTGTTCCTTGTCGATCACCCGGATTAGGAACATCCGGAACTTCAATAGCAGCAATAGGATTAGAAGAGATAACGAAAGCAACATCATTATAGTCATTTTCACCGTTTTTCCAGTCTTCCATAGTGATAACATTCACTCTATCACCTGCTTTATTTTTTGCTGCAAAAATTGCAGTGTGAGAAATTTTGTCACTATTCAAAGATTTGGTTGAGTAGAACATATTCCCATTAGCCTTAACACCTCTCCAACCGTCATTCCAAATTAGGAAACCAATCTTTGTACCTGCTGGGATACGTTCCGGTTCTTCTTCCGGAAAGCTGCCTGTCTCATCAATATATTTCAAATTCACCGCAACCCCACTATAATTACCCAGACTACTTTTATGTACATTAGGGAAGATTACACATGCATGCTTTGCAGCTTGTCTTATTTTATCAATACTGGCATTTTCCGAATAACAATAGTAAGCAAACACACTTTGCGCACCTGTATCTCCTCCGAAATAGTTGACAACGACATTCGCATCTTCTTTTATCAGAATATCAGCATCATCAGAGACTAAATTAGTTCCTACATTATTCTTTCCTTCCGGAAAATATGTCGTTATATAACTCTTAAGCGTTGCATCCACATTTATTTTTTTGGAAGCATCCAGATAGTTAGGCCTACCAGTATTTACATTCCAAGTTCCTAATACATTCGGAATTACATTTGTAATAAATTTCAAAGAAGATCTTGTTTGTGCACTTCTCGTTGATGAATCCAAAGCAGTTACATCAAGAGCATTCTCAAAGGTTATTTTTGCGCTGACATCCGAACCGACAACTTTAGTTTTATACAAAGTCGGCACACCAAAATCCGGAGAATAAATATAAACTTCTGAAACTGCTGTCGGGAAAGAAGCCGGTTTGATATAACGTCCTTGTATATCTGTAAATCCGGTTGCAATGTGTGAAACCCCTGCTTTCTTTATAATCTGACCGCCTTCTGCCACATAAGAAAGCGGATTTTCAGCATAAACTTCAAAATAAGCCCTAGGACATTCCTTTCCATAATCAATATTCAATTGAATATTCTTAGTAGTGGCAAAGTCGAAATAGTTATCTAAAGTAACTTCTTCTTTATCTCCTGAATTAGCAGGATCATATACATCTTTCTGTAAACAGCTTGAGAAAACAACAGAAACAACACCGATAACACATGCTAATTTAGCAATGTTAATCATTCTTTGGGGTAAGTTAAAACACATCATACTTCTCGTTCATTTTATTTGATGGTGCAAATATAAACATAAACTTGCATATTTTAATCACATTATTGATATATTTTTCAAAAAAAAGTTTCTGCAAGTTTCACCTACCCATTTTAAATATCTTATTAATAAAAAAAGGAGAAAGCAAAAAGCCCTCTCCTTCTTTTAAAACTTGTATAATCTAGTCTAATTAATTATTCTCCGGACGAAGTTTACGAACAGTTACAGCAGTCTGCCACATTTCGCTTTCGCGTAATTGACGGAGTTCTTCGTTCAATTTTTCACGATAATCAGGTTGTGAATTACTGTCGATAGAAATCTGCGCTTCGTTACCAGTCTTCACACTGTTATACAACTTTTCAACTACCGGTTTGATAGCATCGTGGAATGGGCCCATCCAATCGAGAGCACCACGTTGAGCAGTAGTAGAGCAGTTAGCGTACATCCAGTCCATACCGTTCTTTGCGAACAACGGCATCAACGACTGTGTCAGTTCTTCCACTGTTTCATTGAATGCTTCAGAAGGACTATGACCGTTTTCACGCAATACTTCGTACTGTGCCAGCAACAAACCTTGGATAGCACCCATCAATGAACCACGTTCACCTGTCAAGTCAGAAGTAGCTTCACGCTGGAAAGTTGTTTCGAACAGATAACCGGAACCGATACCGATACCCAGTGCGATAGTTCTTTCGTAAGCCTTGCCTGTAGCATCCTGATAGATAGCATAAGAAGAGTTCAAGCCACGTCCTTCGAGGAACATAGTACGCAAAGACGTACCCGAACCTTTAGGAGCAACCATGATAACGTCGATATCAGCAGGAGGCACTACACCTGTACGGTCGTTCCAAGTGATAGCAAAACCGTGTGAGAAATAAAGAGCTTTTCCGGCAGTCAGGTAAGGCTTGATAGTAGGCCATACTGACATTACTGCTGCGTCAGACAACAGACACATTACAATAGTACCTTTCTCACAAGCTTCTTCGATACCGAACAAAGTTTCACCCGGAACCCATCCGTCTGCTACTGCCTTATCGTATGTTTTTCCTTCACGTTGACCAACGATTACATTGAAACCGTTATCACGCAAGTTCAGTGCCTGTCCAGGACCCTGTACGCCATAACCGATTACAGCGATTGTTTCATTTTCCAATACTTCACGAGCTTTTTCCAATGGAAATTCGTCACGGATTACTACAGTTTCAGTAGTACCTCCAAAATTCAACTGTGCCATTTTCTTTTTGTTTTTAGTTTTTGATGACTTACGCCATCTGTTATTAATTGATTTTATATTCTCACATTTATTCAAATATCACTTTCGAGCGGCAAACAACTTCGTTACCATTCTTCTTCACTTCTACGTGAAACTCGTTTGCGTTCACTTCATCGCAGAAGAAAGAGAGTTCATCACCAAAATAGCTTTCCGCCACATACGCCATTTCAAAACGACGGATACGCTTGGTCTTATACAATTCAATCGGGAACAAATCAAGGATATGCTCGATGTAACGGATGCTGTTTACATGACCGTTGATATCTATATCACTGTATTTTGCCGTCAGGGTAGCTATTGGCTGATCGCTTGTCACTTTGATGCGTGAAGGCTTTTCAATCGGACAAGGCTCATCACAGACATAGTCTACGATACTTCCCCCATGCAAAGTCAACAAGTCGGCAGGCTTGCGGGTATTAAGATTAATCATTGCCCATACAGAACGTGCGTAGCCAATCTTCTTCCCATCCTTATCAATAATAGCAAAATTACGGTCCGTAAACAAGCGGTAGACATTTTCCACCCACGTCTGAACCGAGAAATTCTCATACTGATAAGGCATTTCATCCAACTCAATAGCCAGACGTGAAAGCACCCATGTATAATTGTCCTCATTCAGCGTTGCAATACCAAAACCACGGTCATTGGCGTGAAAACCTGCACAATTCAGCAGATGATTTCCCAGTACCCCCATAGTCAAACGTCCGTTGAAGTCAACATGGAACGGTTCTGCCACAAACTGATAAGTCCCTATTCTATTTTCTTCATTCATTATTCTTATTGGTTTTTACTTTGGTTATACATAGCTTCCCGTCCATCGAGAAACTCATTCACCCGTTCAAAACAGCTGGTAGTAATCGCTACACGTCCCGAACGAACAAACTGCAAAACACAATTCAAAGCCTTCAGTTCACCATAGAGCGAAGTTATATCTTCGCTCATTCCATTTTTCTCGACAATGGAAAATACCGGATTGACTTCCACTATACGTGCATTGTATCTACGGATCAGCTTGGATGCTTCCGGATTCTCCTGAAAAGCAGGAGTAGACACCTTATATAATGCAATCTCGTGGAAATAAATTTCATCCTCTGTGAAATAATGTGCCTGAATCACGTCGATCTTCTTTTCGATCTGTTTCACTACCTTCTCAATGATGTCCTTATCAGTCCAGGCTGTTATTGTATACTTATGTACACCTTTAATAGAAGAAGCAGATACATTCAGACTCTCAATATTTATTTGCCGACGGGTAAATACAGCAGTTACCTGATTCAGCAACCCGGCTATATTCTCCGAATGAACAATGATTGTATATAACGTTTTATCACTCATAACTCTAATTTTTTAAATGCGAACCCTCAACTCTCCATTCTCAACTCTCAACTTCTCCTAGCACTCCAGCAACATCTGGTTTACCGAACCACCTGGAGGAGTCATCGGCAAAACATTGCCTTCTTCCACCACGCAAGCTTCGAGCAGGAACGGACCGTCCGTTGCCAGCATTTCAGCAATAGCTTCCTTCAGTTCTTCACGAGTGAAAGCACGTTTGGAAGGAATATCATAAGCCGAGGCCACTTTCATATAATCCGGATTCAACATCGGGGTAAACGAATAGCGACGGTTGAAAAACATAGCTTGCCACTGACGTACGTTTCCTAGGTAATTATTGTTCAGGCAGATAATCTTCACCGGAGCCTTCTGCTCCATAATCGTACCCAGTTCCTGAATATTCATTTGCAGTCCGCCATCTCCCATAAATACGCATACGGTGCGTTCCGGTGCTCCGAAAGTTGCCCCGATAGCTGCGGGAAGCCCGAAGCCCATTGTTCCAAGTCCTCCGGAAGTAATGATACTGCGTTCTTTCGTATATTTAAAGTAGCGTGCAGATATCATCTGATTTTGACCTACATCTGTTACCAAAACAGCTTCATGGTGAGTAGCATCACTTACCGCACGTACCACTTCCCCCATACTCAAAGAGTTTGTGGCAGGATGAAGTTCGGGACGGATTACTTTTTCCTCCTCTACTTTCTCATATTCTTTGAAGCTATCAATCCATTCGGTATGAGTGTTCTTTTTCAGAAGTTTCGTCACAGAAGCCAGTGTTTCCTTGCAATCTCCCAATACAGCTACATCTACCTTTACATTCTTATTAACTTCCGCAGGATCGATATCAAAATGAATCACTTTTGCCTGTTTGGCATAAGTAGCCAAATTACCGGTCACACGGTCGTCAAAACGCATACCAACAGCAATCAGCACATCACATTTATTGGTATTGATATTCGGTCCCAGATTGCCGTGCATACCCAACATACCTTTATTCAACGGATGTTCTGTTGGCAAAGCCGAAAGCCCGAGCAGCGTACAACCCGCAGGCATATCCGCTTTTTCGATAAACTCGCGCAATTCGCTCTGTGCATTTCCCTGTTCAACACCTTGTCCAACCAATACAAGCGGACGTTCAGCGTTATTAATCAGTTCGGCAGCAGCCTGTACAGACTCCTCGTCCGTATCGGGAACAGGAACATAGCTACGGATAAAATCGACTTTCGTCGGTTCGTATTTCGTTTTCTCTACTTGCGCATTTTTGGCAAAGTCCAGTACCACCGGCCCCGGACGACCACTACGAGCAATGTAAAACGCACGTGCTACCGCCCAGGCTACATCTTCCGCACGGCGAATCTGATAACTCCATTTAGTGATTGGCTGGGTGATACCTACCAAGTCAACTTCCTGAAAAGCATCCGTCCCAAGAAAGCCTGTTCCGACCTGTCCGGCAATCACTACGATAGGCGTACTATCGATCATCGCATCCGCAATGCCTGTTACCGTATTGGTTGCTCCGGGACCGCTCGTCACCAGGCAAACACCTACATCACCCGATACACGGGCATAACCCTGTGCGGCATGGGCAGCTCCCTGTTCGTGACGAACCAAGATATGATTCAATATATTTTGATGATCGTACAAGGCATCGAATACCGGCATAATAGAACCACCGGGGTAACCAAAGATGGTAGTCACTCCCTGATGTTCCAAGGAGCGCATCAAAGCCTCTGCACCTGTTATTAAATCTTTCATATTAGTTGATAGTTGATAAATGATAAATGATAGTTGAGAAATGACAGTTGAAAATGAATGGTTTACAATCATTGCGCTAAGTGCTGCGCAGCTAACTATTACCTATCAACTATCACCAACTATATTATATAATTCTCACTGCTCCCTTATCGGCAGAGCTTACCATGCTGGCATACGCCTTCAGGCTCTTCGGTACATAACGGTCACGAGTAACAGGAGTCATCGGACGGGCCGCCAGTTCTTCATCCGTCAGTCGCACGTTAATCTTCCGGGCCGGAATATCGATTTCGATAATGTCTCCGTCTACAATTTTTCCGATATTGCCTCCAGCTGCCGCTTCAGGAGAAATATGTCCGATACTCAATCCGGAAGTTCCACCGCTGAAACGTCCGTCGGTAATCAAAGCACATTCTTTTCCGAGATGACGGGATTTTATATAAGAGGTAGGATAAAGCATTTCCTGCATACCGGGACCACCCTTCGGACCTTCGTGCGTGATGACGACAACGTCGCCGCTGACGACTCGGCCTCCGAGGATGCCTTCACAGGCTGCTTCTTGTGAGTCGAATACTTTGGCAGGTCCGGTAAACTTCCAGATGCTTTCGTCTACACCCGCCGTTTTTACTACGCAACCATCCTGAGCGATATTTCCTTTCAGTACCGCCAAACCTCCGTCCTTGCTATAGGCGTGCTCCAGATCACGGATACATCCGTTCGCGCGATCTTTATCTAATTCCTGATAATAAGCTCCCTGAGAACCAAGTACGAGATTGAATCTGTTTCCTGCCGCACTTGAATATTTGCTCATTGCTTTTTCCGTAACGTTCGGGCTGGTAATTGAATATTGATCGATCGCTTCCGCCAGCGACATGCCATCCACACGGAGAACGGAAGTATCAATCAGACCGCCTTTTGCCAACTCTGCCAGGATAGCAATGATGCCACCCGCACGGTTAACGTCCTGAATATGATATTTTTGAGTATTCGGAGCGACTTTACACAGGCAGGGTGTCTTGCGTGACAGCATATCGATGTCGTCCATCTTGAAATCGACTCCTGCCTCATGTGCCACGGCCAACAGGTGAAGCACCGTATTGGTAGAACCGCCCATCGCAATATCCAGCGTCATGGCATTGAGGAATGCCTGACGGGTAGCTATGCTGCGGGGAAGTAGACTTTCGTCACCTACTTCATAATATTTCATTGCATTTTCCACAATCAGTTTGGCAGCATCTTCAAACAGTTTCGTACGATTTTCGTGCGTAGCCACGATTGTGCCGTTTCCCGGAAGAGCCAAGCCGATAGCTTCATTCAGACAGTTCATCGAGTTTGCCGTAAACATTCCGGAACAACATCCACAGGTAGGACAGGCATTCTGTTCGATATTCGCTACTTCCTGATCGCTTACACTGTCGTCCGCCGATTTAATCATGGCATCGATCAAGTCCAGATGCTGACCGTTCCACTCTCCGGCTTCCATCGGTCCGCCGGATACAAATACGGTAGGGATATTCAGGCGCATGGCAGCCATCAGCATCCCTGGGGTAATCTTATCGCAGTTGCTGATACATACCATTGCATCCGCCTTGTGCGCATTGACCATATATTCTACGCTGTCCGCTATGATATCACGGGAAGGAAGCGAGTAAAGCATTCCGTCATGTCCCATAGCGATACCGTCATCAATAGCAATCGTATTAAATTCCGCAGCGAAGCATCCCAGCTTCTCAATTTCCGCCTTCACCAACTGCCCGATTTCATGCAGGTGCACGTGTCCTGGAACAAATTGTGTAAACGAATTGACGATAGCGATAATGGGTTTTCCCATCTGATTTTTCTTCATGCCGTTGGCTGCCCATAATGCGCGGGCTCCCGCCATGCGACGGCCTTGTGTACTAAACGAACTGCGTAATTGCTTTTTCATTTCAATCTATCTTTTAATTAAAGAGCCTTCCTCACACAAGTGAGAAAGGCTCTAAATTCTATCTTTTATGGTACGAACACATACAACACAAAAACCTTTCTCACGCTCTTGATGGGACCACCACGACGCGAATAATATGCAGGACTGCTAGGTTAATAGATGTATGTAACATATTCATATCTTCTTTTCTTTATTTTCGTGCTGCAAAGGTAAGGGCTTTTTTATTATATCCAAACAAATCGAAGAAAAAAATCACTTAAAAGCGAATAATTGTAAGAAAAGAGAGGTATTATTTCTCTATTTTATCACTTAAAGGTTGAATTTACAACTATTATCTAACTGCGCACCTCACTTCCTTTTTCTGACAAAAGCACTTAATAATCTGAAATTTACCCTCCCTATACCGGAGTACAAGCAAATAATTCGTATCTTTGTAGACCCGTATTTACGGGAATTATTAATCAGAAACAAAAAAGATCAGATGGAAACAGTAGAAAACAAGTACATTACCGTTGCATACAAACTATATACAATGGAAGATGGTGAAAAAGAGTTGTTCGAAGAAGCAAAAGCAGAACATCCCTTTCAATTCATTTCAGGATTAGGAACAACACTCGAAGATTTCGAAAATCAGATAACTGCTCTTTCTAAAGGTGATAAATTTGATTTTACCATTCCGGCAGATAAGGCTTACGGACAATATGACGAACAACACGTTATTGACCTCCCCAAAAATATTTTTGAAATAGATGGCAAGTTTGACAGCGAACGTATTAAAGAAGGTAACATCGTACCTTTGATGACTGGTGACGGTCAGCGCGTAAATGCCAGCGTAGTAGAAATCAAACCGGATGTTGTAGTAGTTGACCTCAATCACCCGTTGGCTGGTGCCGACCTGATTTTCGAAGGTGAAATACTGGAAAGCCGTCCTGCTACTAACGAAGAAATCCAGGAATTGGTGAAAATGATGAGTGGCGAAGGTGGTTGCGGTTGCGGATGCGACAGCTGCGGTGATGGCTGTGGCGACGACTGCGGTTGCGAAGGCGGACACTGTCATTAATTGAAGTATTAAGTATAAAGTATTAAGTATTAATTTCGTGCGAATATAGCCGGAGTTTTAATACTTAATACTTTTTTTATGCCGTCATTCCGGCTAATACTTAATGCCTAATACTTAATACTTGATACTTAATACTTAAAATCAGCATCCTTTGTGCGTCATGATGTCAAGCACCATTTTATCCGTTTCGTTCATGGCTTGCGAGCCGATTCTTGTCAGGTTACGGATACTTTGGTCTACATCTTCATCTATAATTCCTTCTACGGAAGTCACACAACGGTCTTCCATTGCCATCATGGCAGACAGTACGGCTGTCGAAACTCCGGTGGTTACCTTCAAGGCACAACTCGGTTTTGCACCGTCACAAATCATTCCTGTCAAATTGGCAATCATGTTTTGAACAGCGAAGGCAACCTGATTGTAGTTTCCTCCCATTAACCAGGTGATTCCACAACTGGAACCTGTGGCAGCTACCACACAACCACACAAAGCAGACAAACGTCCCAAACTTTGTTTGATATATATAACAGTGAGATGGCTAAGCATTAAAGCACGGATCAGTTCTTCTTCACTTTTTCCGTTTTCTTCTGCAAAGACAACGACAGGAAGTGTAGCGGATATCCCCTGATTACCACTGCCGGAATTACTCATTACAGGAATCATAGCGCCAGCCATACGGGCGTCGCAGGCAGCCGACGTATAAGAGAGGATATGAGAAAACACGCTATCCCCCATCACTTTATGCTCATAAGTTCCCCGAAGCATTTTCCCTAAAGAATGTCCGTAGTTACCTTTAAATGCTTGTTCGGCAGCAGCTTTGTTCAAACGGGCTGTGTCAAGGATGAAACGGATTTCATCCAGCGGAGCAGTCAGTGCAAAATCATAGACCTTGCGCAAATTTAGTTCGAGCGAAGCCTCTTCCTCTTCTTCGCTAGCTGTCTGTTGATTGTCGAGCAACATTTGTTCATCTTTGGCTATATATATAAAAGTAGTATGTCCACCGGCAATGATGGCTTTAGCCGTTTTATCTCCCGTTTTACAGTTCACTTCAATATAAAGCTTTTCCGTAATATCTTCTTTTAGAGAAATACAAATCCGTTTTTCTGCGATAAACAGTTTTCCCTGTTCCACCGCTTCCGATGTACAATCCCTCAACACCTCCAACTGATAATCTGATTTGCCAATCAACGCACCCAAAGCAACCGCTATGGGAAGCCCGACCATACCCGTTCCCGGGATTCCTACTCCCATAGCATTCTTTAATATATTAGCACTTAACAGGACTTCTATCTTTTCCGGTTTCGCTCCCAATGTTTCGGCAGCCTTAGCAACACAAAGCGCTACTGCGATAGGTTCCGTACATCCGATAGCCGGAATGACCTCCTTCTTAATCAATTCTATAATTTGCCTTCTTTCTGATTCAGTCATAGACTTATAAGTTTTGATTCCACAAAAATAGGAAATTCTTTCTTTTCCAACATTCTATAATGAACAAATAAAATCTCATATTGTTATAAAATCTCCCATATACCAAACTTTAACAGAAAGAATTGATAGAAAAATGAAAGCAAAACACGTAATTGTCTATTTGCTACTAGCTATTGTTTCCTCTTCATGCATCCGCGAAGAAGCTCTCAATGCAGAAGCAGACATATTAAGTTGTATACTACCGGGAGTAGCCATGACAACCAGCCCTATTATTAACAATAATTCCATAACTATCTTTGTCGGTCCGGGAACTGATATTTCAGAACTCAAACCTGAATTTACATTGACTCCAGGAGCTACGATCAGTCCACTTAGCGGCACAGAACGAAATTTCAATACCCCACAGGAATATACTGTCACAGCTGCCGACGGTATTTGGAAAAAAGCATATACAGTATCAGTGATCGACACGGAACTTGCCACGAACTATAACTTCGAAGATACACTGGGCGGAAAGAAGTACTACATATTTGTAGAACGCGAAAGAGATAAGGTCGTCATGGAATGGGCCAGCGGAAATGCGGGTTATGCCATGACCGGAGTAGCCAAAACAGCCGATGATTATCCCACTTTCCAAATAACGGACGGAAAAGCCGGCAAATGCCTCTCCTTAGTGACACGCAGTACCGGATTCTTCGGTCAGCTAGCAGGAATGCCTATTGCGGCAGGAAATCTGTTTATCGGTTCTTTCGATGTGAGTAACGCAATGAGCAATCCACTGAAAGCGACTAAATTCGGCCTTCCTTTCCGGCATGTACCCACTTATCTAGCTGGTTATTATAAATACAAAGCAGGAGATCAGTTTACAGAGGGAGGAAAACCTGTGAACGGGAAACGGGACATCTGTGACATATATGCCATCATGTACGAAACCAGTGAATCTGTTCCCACTCTCGACGGAACGAATGCATTCACCAGTCCGAACCTGATTTCAACAGCACGGATTAATAATGCCAAAGAAACGAACGAATGGACTTACTTTAAACTTCCTTTCATCACTCTCCCCGGAAAATTCATTGATAAGGAGAAGCTAAGGGATGGGAAATATAATATAGCCATTGTGTTTACCTCAAGTCTGGAAGGAGATCATTTTAACGGAGCAATCGGAAGTACATTACTGATCGACGAGGCCGAGTTAATCTATCACTCGGAAAATTAGCGGGATTTCGATGAAGGATTTTCCATAACAATACCTCATAATACACTCAAGCAATGTACCCACACAAAACGTGCACATTATCAAACGAACGGAATTAAATAACTTTATAACAACCATAATGATGAAAATCTATCCGTATATATTCAGTTTATTAGCCTGTATAGGAATAGCTCTCCCCGGCTATTCACAGGTAGACCGAAATGAAACGCTGATCCGTTCCGCCCTTCACGGACTGGAATATGCAATCAAAGCAGGTTTCAGCATTGGCGGCACAGCCCCGCTTCCCCTTCCGGTAGAAATCCGTTCGATTGACGGATATAACCCGACACTGGCCATCAGCATAGGGGGCGAAGTAACCAAATGGATTGCCGTTCAGAACAAACTCGGAATCATAGTCGGACTCCGGCTCGAAAACAAAGCAATGACCACCGAAGCCACCGTAAAAAATTACAATATGGAAATTCTCGGACAAGGAGGTGAAAGAATCAGCGGAGTATGGACGGGCGGAGTGAAAACCAAAGTACATACCGCCGGACTGACTATACCTCTAATGGCTACCTACAAACTAAGTAACCGATGGAACATCAAAGCCGGACCTTATTTCTCGTATCTGCTTTCAAGAGAATTTTCAGGTCATGTGTACGAAGGATATTTGCGGGAAGATGATCCCACCGGTCCGAAAGTAGAATTTACCGACGGCAAAATTGCAACCTACGATTTCTCGGACGACTTGAGACATTTCCAGTGGGGATTACAGGTGGGAGCCGGATGGCGAGCTTTCAAGCACCTCAATGTGTATGCTGATCTCACCTGGGGATTGAACGATATATTTAAAAGCAATTTTAATACAATCACTTTTGCAATGTATCCTATCTATTTGAATATAGGTTTTGGGTACGCATTTTAAGTCTCACCACAGATTACACAGATTAACACAGATTGATTTATAAGTCATAGACTATCAATATAAATAATCTGTGTTAATCTGTGTAATCTGTGGTGAATAAGGAATTAATTTCCACCAGACTCCGCCACCTGTTTCACTCCGGAATAGGTCACTTTTACAGTCTGTTGCAATGTAGGCACTTTCACGTTAATGGTCATGTCTGCATTTCCATCTTCTACCGTTCCCGTAACAGTTACAGGACAGGTACCCAAAGCAGCGGCATTTCCCTCAAACGTAAGGTCTTGCTGTCCGGTAAATGTAGACACCCCTTCCCCCTTCTTCACTTCGCACTTATCAACAACAATATCTCCAAATTTCAGGATCTGTTGGTTGATAAACAGTTCAAACTCCTTCAATTCAATCTTCACTTCCGTATTGCTGACTTGCGAGAGAGTGATAAACTTCTCTATTCCATCTCCTATGACAATTTCCTGGTCAGAACCATCCGGTATCATGGATATATCCAGATTTCCCCAATACGTTCCGACTACATCCGGAGCCGTTATCGCAGCTTCCTCTTCAGGAGGATTCCCATTATTCTTGTTATCACTGTCGTCATCGTCACTGCTACAAGCAGCAAAGAAAGTAAGAGAGCAGACCAATGCCAATAAATACAATAGATTCTTTTTCATACGTCTTTGGTTTAGTTATTATAATAAATTTCGTCCCTTATAAACTAAAAAGAAGAAAAAAGGTTCAATATGCTTCCTTTTTCGAAGATATTTCGAGTTCACAACTTTCTTATCGAAAACTTTGTTATATTTGCATATAGTAATTTTAAAAAAGCCACAACTATGTTTAATTCATTTGGCAATATCTTTCGGCTCACAAGTTTCGGTGAGTCTCATGGAAAAGGAGTTGGAGGAGTGATTGACGGATTTCCGGCAGGAATTGTCATCGACGAAGAATTTGTACAACAAGAACTTAATCGCCGCCGTCCGGGACAATCCATTCTTACCACTGCACGTAAAGAAGCTGATAAAGTTGAGTTTCTTTCAGGCATTTTTGAAGGGAAATCCACCGGATGCCCTATTGGTTTTATCGTTTGGAATGAAAACCAACACTCCAATGACTACAACAATCTGAAAAATGTATATCGTCCTTCACACGCTGATTACACGTACACAGTGAAATACGGAATCCGTGACCACCGTGGCGGCGGACGTTCTTCCGCACGCGAAACGATTTCGCGCGTAGTAGCCGGTGCATTGGCTAAGTTAGCACTTCGTCAACTGGGTATCAATATCACTGCCTATACTTCGCAGGTAGGTCCTATCAAATTGGAGGGTACTTACTCGGATTACGACCTCGATTTGATAGAAACAAACGATGTACGTTGTCCGGACCCGGAAAAAGCAAAAGAAATGGCAGACCTTATATATAAGGTGAAAGGAGAAGGCGACACCATCGGTGGCACACTGACCTGCGTCATCAAGGGATGCCCCATCGGACTTGGACAACCTGTTTTCGGCAAACTCCATGCTGCCTTGGGTAACGCCATGTTAAGCATTAACGCTGCCAAAGCATTCGAATACGGCGAAGGATTCAAAGGACTAAAAATGAAAGGTTCCGAACAGAACGATGTTTTCTATAATAACAACGGACGCATCGAGACACATACCAACCACTCCGGAGGTATCCAGGGAGGATTGAGTAATGGTCAGGATATTTATTTCCGTGTAGTATTCAAACCGATTGCAACGTTGCTGATGGAACAGGAAACCGTCAACATTGATGGAATCGACACCACCCTGAAAGCACGCGGACGCCATGACGCTTGTGTACTGCCCCGTGCCGTGCCTATCGTAGAAGCAATGGCCGCCATGACTATACTTGATTATTACTTACTGGATAAAACAACGCAACTGTAATGAACGAAATTCAGAAATACATAATAGCGCACGAACCGAAAATGATGAATGACCTGTTCAGTCTCATCCGTATCCCCAGTATCAGTGCTCTGCCGGAGCATCACGATGATATGCTGGCTTGTGCAGAACGCTGGGCGCAGTTGTTACTTGAAGCTGGAGCAGATGAAGCATTGGTGATGCCCTCAAAGGGCAATCCGATTGTTTTCGCTCAAAAGATGGTCGACCCGGACGCAAAGACCGTATTGGTTTATGCTCATTACGATGTAATGCCGGCCGAATCGCTGGAACTTTGGAAGAGCCAACCATTTGAACCGGAAATACGGAACGGATATATATCTGGGCGCGTGGAGCAGATGACGACAAAGGACAATCATTCATCCAGGTGAAAGCGTTCGAGTATCTCGTCAAAAACGGATTGCTGAAGAATAATGTAAAATTCATCTTCGAAGGTGAAGAAGAAATAGGCTCACCCAGCCTGGAAGCTTTCTGCGAAGAGCACAAAGAGTTGCTGAAGGCAGATGTCATCCTTGTCTCGGATACGAGTATGCTGGGAGCTGAACTTCCGTCTTTAACGACTGGTCTTCGCGGACTGGCTTATTGGGAAATAGAAGTGACTGGGCCGAACCGTGATTTACACTCCGGACATTTCGGTGGTGCGGTGGCTAATCCCATCAACACACTTTGCCAGATTATCAGCAAGGTGACGGATGCCGACGGACGGATTACCGTTCCCGGATTCTATGACGATGTGGAAGAAGTTCCGCAAGCCGAACGGGAAATGATTGCGCATATTCCTTTTGACGAAAAGAAATACAAAGAAGCAATCGGCGTAAAAAAGCTTTTCGGAGAAAAAGGATACAGCACATTGGAACGTAACAGCTGTCGTCCGTCTTTTGACGTATGTGGCATTTGGGGCGGATATACGGGAGAAGGTTCTAAAACCGTACTTCCTTCAAAGGCGTATGCCAAAGTTTCCTGCCGGTTAGTTCCGCATCAGGATCATCATAAGATTTCGCAGATGTTTGCAGAGTATATTTCAAGCATTGCTCCGGAAACTGTTCAGGTGAAAGTGACTCCGATGCATGGAGGACAAGGATACGTATGCCCGATTTCGCTTTCTGCTTATCAGGCTGCCGAAAAAGGCTTTGAAATTGCTTTCGGAAAGAAACCGCTGGCAGTACGCCGTGGTGGTAGTATTCCTATCATTTCTACTTTTGAACAGGTATTGGGAATCAAAACTGTATTGATGGGATTCGGTTTGGAATCAGACGCCATCCATTCACCAAACGAAAACTTTTCACTGGATATTTTCCGTAAAGGGATAGAGGCAGTCATTGAATTTCATCAAGAATACGCCAGACGATAAAGCGGACAGACAAAAAGTCTAATTATAAACGGTATATAAAAAAGAGCGATGGACAAGTGTTTGATTACAAACCTGTCCACCGCTCTTTTTATATATTTACAGATACCAACAAATTACATGACCGGAGTCTGGAAAAGGAAAGTAAACGATTGACTGTCTTTCAAATCCTTCACTGCATCACCTGCATAAATCTCTCCCTTTGTCAGAGACAATTTCTTAATCCCTGCTTTCGGACTAAAATCTATTTTCTTCAAGTCCAGCCAAAACATATTCGGTGTCAAAGTAGATTCGAAATAATACACTTTATTCTTCTGATCGGAAACGGAACGCCAACGGGTAGAAGAAATATAAGGCTTCTCCGGCGTGTTAATACCAAATGGTACAGAAACATTACGCATCACACTCAATACACTGGGAACTGCAATTTTTGCATCAGCAGTTTGCGGAATGGCATGAATGTAGAAAGAAGCCCTGACAAAGCGGTCACTCGCACGATTTGTTCCCGGTAGCATCTGTAAGCCACCAATTTCTTTCCAATAATCATTAATAGCCAATTGATAGTCATATCGGGGAGAATTTGTCATCACCCGGTATTCTTTCCCTTCGTGAATACTTAATTTTCCATCCAAATATTCCAATACAGCCGTATTCCCAGTTTCATCGGTTATAGCCAGATGCAAGGTAGATTCCGGTCCCCCATTCGGCATACGGGGAGCATCAATCCGGAAAGTCTCTTTTTTCAGTTCATCCACGGCTTCGCGTACCGTAGCAAAGTTATCAAGCACATACTGTGTCCAAATGCTGATTCCCATTGCCGGACGGGTATCACCGGGAAGAGAGTAAATAGATTCCGGTAAGAAAAGCAGACTCGCCACCAATCCTTTCTCGTTCATTCCATCGCAAGTACCAATATCATATCCTGTGGCAATTACACTTCCGTATTTGGCAGTCCAGTTCACCGTTTTATCCTTGTTATGTCCCGCACGCTGAATACCACGTGGAAACACATAGATATTCGTCATGATATCTTCTTTCCAGTCCATGGTACGCCCCGTTATCACCATCTGGTCAGGACCTATGTATACTGCACGCGTACATGCTTCCACAGGCTGTATACTCCCCAAAGAGACGGCAACCAACACCAATGCAACTCCTGCTAATTGTTTCTTCATATTCTTTCTTTTTAAATAATTGATACTCTTATTTATAAATAACAAATATGACACGATTATTGCCTACAAGAAAGATGATTTTAATGAAAAAAAAGAATTTATTCAGTGAATGAGGAAGTTTTTGGTTTTCGATGCATGACAGTTATCATCGCAGAACTCATTTCTAGCGATAGATATTAAATAAATGAAAAGGATATGCATAAAGTATTACGCGGAGGCAGTTATTACACCTTCGAGAAATACTGTAAAGTCACCAGCCGTTATGGAGTGACCCCACAACGGTGGGATATTGATTACGGGTTGCGGTTAGTAGTGTCTCTCTAACTTATGTATAAATGTTAAGTCGGCTTATTAATCGGCCAATCTATAAAGCTCATATCCTCCCAATGCCAGTATGTAGGGCAGATTATAAATTACATCAGCATCCTTCTCTACCTCTTCGGGATGCTTTTGTAGTAGTTCGTAGAAAGGCATAATAAGAGGATGTTGCAAAAATACCTTATCCTTCACCTTAGCACGTTTCCAACCGGCCACCGTACGCTCGGCATTCCATCGGTACTTCTCCATGCGTACTAACAGATACAAAACTTGAGCTGGCAGATCTTCATTGAACATAGATTCGGATATGTGTGCCGGTGAGTGGTCACTCCGTCTGATGCCGTAGCCCAATGTGCGACAAAATACACTATAGGCATCTAGTTGATAGCGGTTAGCCCAACGCAACGGCTCGCTTAGTTTATTCCACAAATACTGCGCCTGGTGGTTCATCAAAATAAAGTCGGCAGAATGGTTACCATAGGATTCATACATCTTCTTCAATACCTCTTTTTGTTTGAGGCTTTCATCAGCATAACAACAATCGTATAAGTAGTTCACATACAAAGCCAGTTTATCTTGCAAGATGTTTTTCTTTATTCCCCTGTCTACCATACCAAACACCTTGACATAGCGATAGCGTCCCTTCTCGTCGTCCACCATCGACGACAAATCATTATTAAACTCCTGACGGATTAGCACACGACACTGATACTGATAAACTTCATGTGGTAAGTTGAGTCCTAATGAAAGACTCAAATCAGGATCATGCACACAAATGGCCACTGTAAGCATACAATGCTTATTTTGTGCCCACTGCTGCAGGCGGGTACGCATAGCAGTACTGCAAATATCGTCATGGCAATATTCCACCTCAATATCATCTATTTGGCTCTCTATATAGGGGAATTGAGCTTTGAAGTAGTCTTTCTGTGCCTCCATCTCGCGATCCACTAAAGTGATACGGGTACGTATACGTTCATCTGCAGGCAGACGGTCATCATAATTGGCATAATGGCAGATACGCAATGCTTCGAGTAGCAACGAACGTCCCACTCGGTTGAATCCCACGATAACCAGATGCACATAGTCTTGACTGGTAGCACTCCAACTTCCATCAGGTTGTTGTGTAATGCTTATGGGGCGATAATCCAGCGGATCATAACGCCTTTCACAATCAGCTCCATAAAGGCTCCATAGCTGCCGGGCCAAGTTTTCATGGAGATTAAAGGGCCGAAAGAAAATATTAGGCTTGCCTTCTATACAAAAGACTTCGGGCGGCAGATTCATTTTCTGTATGTTAGAATACGAAGGGATGCTATCAAACTGTACATACACAGGCATCATCTTACCATCATAACATTTACCACGCAGAGTACTTACCAAGTGCACAATAGCTATATTTTTAGCATCGCGCCCGTAACGTTCTTCATCACCCAGCACATATACTTCAATAGCACTCTCTATGTTCAACCGCTGAAGTTCTTCGATCGACTCAATGTTGCCAAAGTAAACAAGCACTTGTCGCTCAACTTCAACAGGCAGGGCCGACTGTATACGATGCCGCACCGTTGCCGACTCCATACCGCTCATCAGCAAAATACGTGCCGAAGGACATTCGTCATACAGTTCACGTATCATATTGATAGACAATTCGTTGAATCCGATCAGTACATAATGATTTTTTATATTACGGTAGGTCATTCGCCCCGCGTATACCACTCCCACACGCCGCTCTATAATATTAGAGATAGTAGAGATGAGCACACCGCCCAGTAAAACGGATCCCGAAATACTGATAAGTCCCACTAATATCCTGTTAGGCCAGGCAGTCTCTTCTATTTGGTTACCGGGATCGACAAAGTTGTTGTACACTGCCCAGAGCCTTTCTCCCCATTCCTCGTGTCCATGCAATTGGATGGAAAAGAGCATCGCGATAATAAAAAAGATAGCCAGCGCCGTAGCAATGGTAACGAGTAGCAAGGTGAGCTGTGACTTGATACCGCCCGAAATGGTGCGATCTATATACTCTTGCGAGAATATCTTCTTGTAGTAGTTTGCAAAACGGTTCATAGTAGTCCATATAGATTTATGTACAAATATAATGTATTTTTCTATAAATCAAGTAGTTTTCCACTAAACTATTTCAGCCATACACTTAACCTCGTTACTGTGCGGAAAATTAGAAATTCTTCCGGAAAGTACATCCATTTCTCCATTCCGAACACCCGTAAGCAGTCTTCCCTTTAATGATGGTTCCTTTACCACAAAGTGGACAGGGTTGACCTACAAACGCATCTACCTCACCTGCCGCAGAAGGAGTTGAAGCTGCCATGGCCACCGGAGCAGGAGAACCGGGCGAATCAGTCTTCACTTCATTCGTCGTTTTTTCCGCTTTTGGTTTCTTTTCTTTCGGCGTACTCGGTTTTCGTTCACGCTTTTTAGGTTCTTTCTTTTCTTTCTCTTCGGCTTTTGCAGCAACTGCGTCCTGAATAGTTATGCGTCGATTCGTATTATCAGAAAGTACACTCATTACGATCTCTGAAACCATCTGCTTTAGTTCTTCGAGGAACTGGCGGGCATCGTATGTTTTCTTTTCAATCTCACGCAACTTCTTTTCCCAAATACCTGTCAATTCTGCCGATTTCAATAATTCTTCGTGAATAAGCTGCACCAACTCCACTCCTGTCGGGGTGGCAATCAGGTTCTTTCTTTCCTTACGGATATAATTTCGCTTGAACAACGTCTCAATGATTGCAGCACGGGTAGACGGACGGCCGATACCATTCTCTTTCAAGGCATCGCGAAGTTCATCATTGTCCACCAGTTTTCCGGCTGTTTCCATTGCACGAAGCAAGGTTGCTTCAGTATAAGGTCTGGGCGGCTGTGTCCATTTTTCATTCAGGTCCGGAATATGAGGACCACTTTCACCCTTCACAAAAGCAGGAAGTACATTTTCATCCTCTTCCTCTTTTTCTTCAGTAGGGTCTTTTACTTCCTTGGCAAACACGACACGCCATCCCGGTTCCAGAATTTGTTTTCCGGTTACCCGAAACTCTATCTTATCCACTTCTCCCATCACGGTGGTAGTAGAAATTTTACAGTCCGGATAGAACACGGCTATAAAACGACGGGCTATCAAGTCGTAGACACGACGTTCCATATCCGTCAAGTTTTGAGCATAGACTCCGGTTGGGATAATGGCATGGTGATCCGTCACTTTCGAGTTGTCAAATACCTTTTTTGATTTAAGAAGTGTAGTGCCAGCTAACGGAGCTGTCAAGACTTCGTAATCACGGAGTCCTTTCAGGATAGCAGGACATTTCGGATAAATATCATCGCTCAAGAAAGTGGTATCCACACGCGGATAGGTAGCCACTTTCTTCTCATAAAGAGACTGGATTAGTTTCAGTGTTTCATCGGCCGAATAAGCGAATTTCTTGTTACATTCTACCTGAAGGGAAGTCAAATCGAACAAACGTGGAGCGTATTCCTTTCCGTCTTTCTTGCCGACATTGGTGACTACAAAAGGTAGGTCTTTCATACGTTCTACCAATGCTTCGCCTTCTTCCCGGTTGGCAATAGGGTCGATGCCCGGGTTATCTATTTTCTTTTTTCCGCCGTTCTTTTCCTCTTCCGCGGCAATTTCTTCATCACTTTTGCGAATGAGTGCAGAAAAAGTGGTATTACGATAGTTTGTTTTCAGTTCCCAATATTGTTTGGGTTCAAAATTGGCTATCTCCAATTGACGGTTGACAATCAATGCCAGCGTCGGTGTCTGTACACGACCGATAGAGAGCACCTGTTTGTTTTGACCGTATTTAAGGGTATAAAGACGGGTAGCGTTCATTCCCAACAGCCAATCACCCATCGCACGGGAAAGACCGGCTTCGTAAAGTGATTGAAATTCAGCTTGGTCTTTCAGTTTCGAGAATCCTTCACGAATAGCTTCTTCCGTCAACGAAGAAATCCACAGGCGCTTCACCGGACAGCGTGCGCCAGCTTTTTGCATCACCCAGCGCTGAATCAATTCTCCCTCCTGCCCGGCATCACCGCAATTGATGATTTCATCCGCATTCTGCATCAGCCACTCTATCACATGAAACTGCTTCTCAATACCCGGATCATGCCCAATCAGCTTGATACCGAAACGTGGCGGAATCATCGGCAGACTGCTCAAGCTCCATGATTTCCAGTTAGGGGTGTATTCATGTGGCTCCTTCAGGGTACAAAGATGCCCGAATGTCCAGGTCACCTGGTATCCGTTTCCTTCTATATATCCTTCTTTTCTGGTATGAGCGCCGAGTACTTCGGCTATATCACGTGCTACAGACGGCTTTTCGGCTATGCAAACTATCATTTTTTCTCTTCTTGTTTTTATACTAACAGTCTACAAAGTTACATGATTATTTCTCACTGACCGCATAAAGATGAAAAAAACATCCCGCCTTCAGCCCGAATGGAGCTATAAGGCGGGATAAAAAAAATAGAAAAAATGATTAAATTCCGTGTTTATTCTTCATCCATCAGGATTTCCAGAATCTGGCAAGCAGCCTTCGCTACCGGAGTACCGGGACCGAAAATAGCAGCTACACCTGCCTTATACAGGAAGTCATAATCCTGTGCAGGGATAACACCGCCGGCAATTACCACGATATCTTCACGACCCAGCTTTTTCAGTTCTTCCATAATCTGCGGAATCAATGTCTTGTGTCCGGCAGCCAATGAAGAAACACCTACTACGTGAACGTCGTTTTCTACAGCTTCGCGGGCAGCTTCCGCCGGAGTCTGGAACAATGGTCCCATGTCTACGTCGAAGCCACAGTCTGCATAACCGGTTGCTACCACTTTGGCACCACGGTCGTGACCGTCCTGTCCCATCT
>ERZ827496.1704-NODE-1704-length-24675-cov-4.376198_pt1 | contig 24675 bp, 26 predicted proteins | sample MGYA00519769_ERZ827496 | MGnify/ENA primary metagenome ERZ827496 (study PRJEB31778, sample SAMEA3449327) | human gut metagenome | biome: human gut; feature: human-associated habitat; material: faeces | place: United Kingdom | collected 2010/2012 ...
TGCGGCAAGCTCGTTTATTATCATCTGTCCGAGATCCTCTCCCGACAGAAAGGTTCCGCGCACCTCGGAGGTCGAAACATCGGCAAAGCAGAGTCCCGCTCTGCTGCCGTTCACACAGACGGTGCATAGGTAGTTGTTTCGGCTGTCGTCGAGCAATCCGGTCTCTATTATTGTACCGGGGGTAACGATTCGGACAACATCGCGGTTGACAAGGCCCTTTGCGGTAGCCGGATCCTCCGTCTGCTCGCAAATGACCACCTTATAGCCCTTGGCTACGAGCCGTCCGATATAGCTCTCGCTCGAGTGATAGGGTATTCCGCACATCGGCGCGCGCTCGTCCATGCCGCAGTCCTTGCCGGTCAGAACAAGCTCGAGCTCGCGCGAAACGAGCTTTGCGTCGTCGAAGAACATCTCGTAAAAGTCTCCGAGACGGTAGAAAAGGATAGCATCCTCATGCTGCGCCTTTATCCGCAGATATTGCTCCATCATCGGTGTCATTTTCTTATCCCCCATCTCCTTGTGTGATCCGACGGCATCGCCGGATATCAATATGCGGTGCTCTCACCCGCTGTCCGAGCGTCGGAGCTGCCTATATCAGTGACAGCCGCCGCAGGACGAGCAGTTTCCGCCGCAGCCGTGCTCGCCGGTGATAGCAAAGTTTATCTCCTCGTTTACCTCGTTCATGAGCTTCATGACGGCGTTGTTAGCCTCAAAGTATGCGACATATGTCGGGTAGGAGATGATCTTTCCGTACAGTGCGTCAGCGCGCTCGCGTATAGCAGCCTTGCTCTCGTCGTCCTCCGTCTTCTGCATTGCGGCGGTCTGCGCGTTGTACTCCGCTATATCCGCCTGAAGATCGGCATCCGACTGAAAGGCAGCCTCCGCAGCCTTTGAGCGCTTCATTACATCGGTCTCCGCAAGCATATGTCCGAGCTGATTAGCCATTTCGAGTATAGTCATTTTTTGTTTCCTTTCGGGTGTTTGATTATTTGTATTTTTTTCGTTATGCCGATAATTATTCGCCGCAGACGAGCGTGCCGTACAGCGCGTAGGTCTCTGCGCGGTCGATATGCACGCGGACGTGGCTGCCGATGAGCGACGGATCGCCGGCAAAGTGCACGAGCCTGCCGCGCTCCATGCGCCCGGTCAGTCTGCTGTCGTCGGTCTTGCTTATTCCCTCGACGAGCACATCAACGTCCCTGCCCTCAAATTCACGGTTGAGCTCGAGCGAGATGCCGTTCTGTACCTCGAGCAGACGCGCGAAACGCTCGCGGCTGACCTCGGGCGGTATCTGACCATCCATTGCGGCGGCACGAGTACCCTTGCGCGGCGAGTATATAAACGAATAGATAGAGTCGTATCGAACGCGGCGGAGCATGGACAGAGTATCCTCAAAATCCTGCTCGGTCTCGCCCGGGAATGCGACGATTATATCGGTCGAGAGCGAAATATCCGGTATGCGGCGGCGCATATAATCCACTGCCGAGAGATAACGAGCGGTATCGTAGTGGCGGTTCATCTCGCGCAGAATGCGGTCGCTGCCAGACTGCAGCGGCAGATGGAACTGACGCGCTATCTTCGGATTATCCGCAATAACGTCTATCAGCTTTTCCGAAACATCCTTCGGATGGCTGGTCATAAAGCGGACGGTAAAATTGCCGTCTATCTTGCAGATATCCTCGAGCAGGTCGGCAAAAGCATATCCGTCGCCGTTTACCCCGTCGCTGCCGTATGAGTTTACATTCTGTCCGAGCAGTGTTATCTCGCGATAGCCTGCATCTGCAAGCCCGCGAACCTCCTCAAGAATGTCCTCCCTCCGACGACTGCGCTCCCTGCCGCGCACATACGGCACGACACAGTAGGTGCAGTAATTATTGCAGCCGTACATAATGCTGACCCACGCCTTAAAATCGGAGAAGCGGTGTACGGGAAGCCCCTCGGCGACCGTGCCATCCTCGCCGTTCTCGAAGAACTGGCGCTTGCCGCGCGTCAGCTTGTCGTAGAGTATCTCGGGAAAACGATAGTTATCCGACGTTCCGAACAGAAAATCAATATAAGGATATTTGTTCTTGATATCGTCTATGCGGTGCTCCTGCGAGACCATGCAGCCGCAGATACCGATAAGCAGGTCGGGATTCTTTTCTTTTATATGCTTGAACTGACCGGCAATAGAGAGCGTTTTAAGCTCCGCATGCTCACGTATCGCACAGGTGTTAACGAGTATCAGGTCTGCCTCCTCCGGCTCCGATACGACCGTATAGCCCATCTCCTCCGCCATTCCGCACAGCCGCTCGCTGTCCGCCTCATTCTGCTGACAGCCGAAGGTCTGCATATATACCCCTCTCGGACGGTCTCCGAGCAGCTCGCGCACCCGAGCCATATAGCCGTACTGGGCGCCGATCTGCTCCTCGGTGATTCGTTTTATGTTTCTTTCCATAGTCTGTAATGTACTCCTGTCCGCGTCGGCTGATGCCGCACGGCTCGGCAAAATTGTTATCATGCAATTATACGATAAATTTATTTTTCGCTCGATAACAATATGTGAAATAATTTTGAATAATTCGTAGCCTTCCGACAACAAATTATTTAAAAAATCAGTTTTCGCCCGCAGAAAGCGAGCGTTTTCTCACGCCGAACAGCGTAGAATATAACCATAAAAAGGAAGGTGAAAAGCATGGATATTCCTATTTGCGAGATGTACTATGACGGACAGACACTCTACGCCGTCCCCTCCGGCGGGATAGATCATCATACTGCGCGCCCGATAAGAGAACAGATAGATGATGCAGTAACCGACCGTATGGTGACTCGGCTCGTGCTCGACCTGTCGAAGGTCGACTTTATGGACAGTGCGGGGCTCGGGCTGATACTCGGCAGGCTGCGCCATGTCTCGGCGGGCGGCGGGAAGCTGATACTGCTCGATCCGGGCGCCGACATAATGCGCATCCTGCGCCTTGCGGGGATAGATAAGCGCCTTGCGATAGTCGAGGGCGGCAGCGAGCGGACCCATCTTGCCGCGCTGCGTACAGTCTCAGCAAAATCACCCGGTGACAGGGGCGGGCAGAAAAAGAGTAGCTGAGCGTATGAAAAAATGATTTATGTCGAGTAATATGCGCCGAGCTTCAATGAACAAAAGCGCGGCGCTATGCCGCAAATGCGTCGGAATCGGCGATAAAATGCAAAAAAACAGAAAACGAAAGGAAATCGAAATGAGCAGAAAAAAAGCACTGAACGAAATGCGGCTCGAATTTCTCTCCGACTCAAGAAACGAGAGCTTTGCCCGCAGCACCGTCTGCGCCTTTGCCTCGCAGCTCGACCCGACTGTAGGCGAGCTGACCGAGATACGCACGGCGGTATCGGAGGCGGTAACAAACGCGATAATACACGGATATCGCGGCAGAAGCGGCATCGTCAAGGTAAGCGCCTCATATTCGGAGGGCGGCGTGCTGCGGGTACGCATATCCGACAAAGGCTGCGGCATTGCCGATATCGAGCGTGCGAGAGAGCCGCTGTTTACCTCGGACGAGAGCGGAGAGCGCGGCGGAATGGGCTTCTCCATCATGGAGAGCTTTACCGACAGAATGACGGTAAGGTCCGCTCCCGAGCACGGAACGACCGTCACACTTATCAAGCGCATCGGGCAAAGCAGCAATGCCGACTGAAGCACCGCTGCGTGAAAAGGAAGCCACGGCAATGTCGATCGAGCCGCTCTCTGCAATAGAGACCGATACAGTGGGAAGCGAATACATACCGCCGTCCGGCACATCGACCTCACCTCAGGGCAGACGGGAGAAAAACGCCGAGCTGCTCCGCGCTGCTCAGTCGGGGAATGTCGAGGCAAGAGAGCAGCTCGTGTGTGAAAATCTGCCGCTCGTACATCGGATAGCGCGGCGCTTCTGCGGACGCGGTACCGACTACGACGACCTGTGTCAGATAGGTGCGGTCGGAATGATGCGGGCGATAGACGGCTTTGACCTTTCGCTCGGCACGGCATTTTCTACCTATGCGGTACCGCTGATAATCGGCGAGATAAAGCGCCACCTGCGCGACGACGGTCCGATTAAGGTCGGCAGAGGGCTGCGCAGGCTCGGCGGCATGCTCATGCGTGAGCGGGAGCTGTTTATGGCACAGACGGGGCGTGAGCCTCGCATCTCCGAGCTCGCCGCCCGCTGCTCGGTAACGCAGGAGGAGGCGAGCGAGGCGCTCGAGGCATGCTCCGAGATAAGCTCGCTGTCCGCGCCGCTCGGCGAGGACGGACTGACGCTCGAGGGCTCGCTGCCCGACCCTGCCGACAGGATAACCGACCGAACCGACAGAATAGCGCTTGCGCAGGCTCTCTCGAAGCTGTCGGGCAGCGAACGGCAAATCATAATGCTGCGCTACTACGGCGGTCTGTCGCAGAAGCAAACCGGGGAGCAGCTCGGGTTGTCGCAGGTAAAGATATCGCGCGAAGAGAAAAAGATACTCGGAAAGCTCAGGGCTGCATTATAGCTGCGATACGGCGCATATCCCGATACATTCGGTTATATGTCGCGGAGCGCAGCAGCACACATACCCGACGGTATTTGGTGATAGGTTTCGGAGCGCCGCAGCGCATATGCCCGGTGCCGAACCGGCTACGTGCAGCGCGCGCACGCGGAAGCAGACCGTATGAGTGATACGCCGTCCGTATCGGGACGCGCTCCGTAAAGAAACGGTATTCGACACCGGACAGCTGCGGTAATAATATATAATTTATATTTTGCAGTTTTGTTTTATGCGGTAATGACAATCAGAACCGAAAGGCAGGATAGAAAATGAGCGGTATTCTCGGATGGGCAGCAGACACGACCGTCCCCATGCTGTGCGTTATGATATTTGCGAGCGGCGGATACTTCGCGGTGCTGCTGCGGCTTTATCCGTTTCGCCGACCGTGCAAGCTCGCACGGGTATTCTTCCCGCGCGGCAGAGGAATGCGCAGCAGTCTCTCCTCCCTCCGCGCAATGACACTCGCGCTCGCGGGCACGCTCGGGGTAGGCAACATAGTCGGCGTCGCCTCGGCGCTCGTCGAGGGCGGCAAAGGCGCGCTGTTCTGGATGTGGATAAGCGCACTGTTCGCGGCGGTCGTAAAGTTCGCCGAAATAGTCGCGGCGGTACGGACACGGCGCAGTGAGTTCCTGCCGGGCACAGGCACCGTATACCACGGCGGCGCAATGTACTACATAAAAAATAAGATAGCCGCCTCGGGCTTTGCCGTACTCGTGATATTCGGCTCGTTCTTCATAGGCAACATTCTTCAGGTCAAGGCGGCGAGCGAGGCTGTGGGAAATGTATTCGGCGTACCCGAGATATACACATCGTCGCTCATTGCCTTTATCTGCGGTATGATCCTCGTCGGCGGCGGCAAACGTATAAGCGGGTTTACGGCGGCGCTGATACCGCTGCTCGCGCTATGCTATATCGGAGCCTCGCTGTATATCATAATCAGCGAAGCGGCGGCTCTGCCGTCGGCGCTTGCCGCAGTGCTCCGCGATGCCTTTTCGCCCGCCTCGATAGGTATCGGCGGCACGGGCTGCACGATGTGGGGCGCTATGCGATACGGGATAACGCGGGGACTGTTTTCAAGCGAGGCAGGCTGCGGCAGCGCACCTATCGCCCACGCCGAGGCTCACTGTCATTCGCCTGCCGAGCAGGGCTGCTACGGAATATTCGAGGTTTTTGCCGACACCTCTCTGCTCTGTACTCTCTCCGCTCTCGTTATCCTGCTTGCGCCCGACTCGTCGCTGTCGACGGTGGGCGACGGCACCGGAATAGATCTTGTTATCGCGGCATTTTCCTCGCGGCTCGGCGATACGGCAGGACTGTTTATTTCGATTTCGGTAGCACTGTTTGCGCTTGCAACGCTTGTATGCTGGGCTCATTACGCGACCGAGGCTATCGGCTATCTCAGGCGCAGCAGGCATGAACGCAGCAGGAAACGGAACAGAGCCGATGTGCAGAGCGACGGCACAAAATTCCAACAGAGCTCAGAAGCGCAGCATGGATATACCGATCTTCGCCGCACAGGCTCAGGCAAGGGACATACTTCCGCAGGATACTGCGGGACGAGCGACACCGCTATCTTTCCTCGCAGCAGAAAAAAGCTGCTCCCGCGTACCGATGCTCTGTACATAGCAGTCTACTGCTCTGCGGCAGCACTCTCGGTAAAAATATCGGGCAGCGCGATATGGTCGCTCGCCGATCTGTCGCTTGCGGCAATGACGATAATTAATCTGCTTGCTCTGCTGCCGGAGCGGCAGCAGATAGCGGCGCTGACATTTCGCGAGTTTTCACGCCGACGGTACAAGCGACCGAATAGAAGCAGGAATTGCATAAGCACAGATCATGGCAGCACGACCGGCACGGTCACCGTCGAGCAAAGCTCATTCAAACAGCAGCGGCGTATTCTCTGTGCAAATCCCGACAGACGCAGCTGACGCGCACATTCATGCATCGCCGTATTTATTCGGCAAGTATTTCCAGAGTATCGTATATTTTAAAGGACTGCGGCAGACAGATATGCCGCAGTCCTTTTATCCTTATTCATTGCTGTTCATCGCCGTCATTCCTCGGACGGTGATATAGGTTCGTCCTTAACATCGAGCAGAAGCGACAGCTGTTCGGTATCATCCTCAGACCCGCCGGAAACGGTCGGCGCCGCAGTACGTGCTCTGCTGCGCGCAGGGCGCACTGCTCCGCCGTCCTCCTCGCCCGAGCGATACACTCCGGTATGGCCGAGCTGCTCCGAGCCGTCACTCTTGCCGTAGGCAAAGCCGTCGCTCACCTCGCTGACATCCCCGTCTGCGCCGTCAAAAGCGAAGCTCATGCTCCCGCTGAAGCCGTCGCCGCGAATAACCGAACGATATCTGCCGTCGCTCACTATCACATGGTCTGCAAGCTCTATTCCGACCGACTCGCAAGCAACACGGATCCTGTCGGTAAAACGCATATCGGCAGCCGACGGCATTAGATCGCCGCTCGGATGATTATGCGAAAGGAGCAAGCCGGATGCGCCAAGCTCAAGCGCACGGCGAAATACACGTCTTGTATCAACTCGGACCTCACCGACCGTGCCCTCCGCTATCTCCTCGCACATAAGCCATCTGCCCGCGCTGTCGAGATATGTTGCCCGAAAGCTCTCTACCGTACTGTCATAGAATCTACCTGCAAGAGAGCGACATATCTCGCGCAGCCGCATCTGACGTTCATCCTGCAAAAAGCGGGCTGCATTCGCCGCCGCTCCGCCTTTCTTTCCGCCTCCGGCACCGTGTGCGGGATCCGAGCCTCGCGCAAGCACGAGCGCACTCTCCTGTACCAGACGGATAAAGCCCTGAGCAAGGCTGCCGTCTCCCCTGCCGTCGCTGCGAATAAGCTCGGCATAGCTCTTATATTTGCGCATCATCGACTCCCGTGCGCTCGGGCACTGCACGCCGAATGCATACATCTCTACAAGTTCGAACAGCTCGCGCTCGGTCATAGAGCCGATCCCGCTCAAGCACAGCTTTGCACTCAGCTCGTGCAGCCTCTTATTTCTTTTGTCTATCTCGCCATTCATATGCTCAAATAAAATAATAAAAAACGATCTTTTGTTTATGTTCTTAAATATACATAAGCGGACGGCAGATGTACACCCGCCGTCCGCTATAAAAGCATATCTATAGTTTTTCGTACTTTTCTTCCGAAAATTACGCTTTGTCCGAATCCTGACCGCTTGTTTCGCTGTCGGTGTTCGGCGCGAGCTCTGCGGGATCCTTTCCGTAACCGTACCTGCCGTAGCCGTAGCGACCATAGCCGTAGCCGTAGCGACCGTAGCCGTACTTTCCGTAGCTGCCGTAACCGCCGTATTTGCTCTTCTTTGAATAGACATTGTTAAGGACAGCGCCGATAACGCGGCTGCCGCTCTTAACGAGCTGCTTGTAAACCGACTGAGCGACACGGTAGCTTATCTTTCCTGCATCAAGAATAAGCATCGAGCTGTCGGTCTGACTTGCAATAACGGCAGCATCAATGACCATTCCGAGCGGAGGAGTATCTATCAATACGTAATCGAATATCTCGCCTGCCGACCGCAGCAGCGACTTAAACTTACTGCTGTTGAAGAGCTCGACCGGATTAGGCGGGGTCTGACCCGCAAATATCACAAAAAAGCCCTTGTACTGAGTCTCGTACAGCGCCTCGGTCAGCGATATCTGACCCGAGAGCAGCTGACTCAGACCCTTGATGCCTTTTGCCCTCGTATGCTTCTGAACAACTCTGGAGTTACGCATATCCGCGTCGATGAGCAGCACCTTCTTGCCTGCCTCGGCAAGCTCGCGCGACAGCTCGATGGATATAGTGGTCTTTCCCTCATTCGGGAAGCAGCTTGTTATCGAAATGAGCTTGACATCTCCGCCGCAGAACTGAATATTCGACAAGAGCGTCTTATACGACTCCTCGGCAGCAAAATCACCGCCGAAGCCAAGCCCGGTAAGTTCTATCTTCTGTACCTGCATTTTGTGCCTCCCGCTTACTCCTTACTGATATTAGGTATAACGCCGAGAACGGTGAGTCCGAGATACTTCTCGACATCGTCCGCCGTCTTGATCTTATCGTCAAAATAGAATATTACAAACAGCACGAGGCAGGTAAATACAAAGCCGACAGCCGCAAATTTTGCCGCAGTGGATACAAAGGTGAGGTTATACGGAGCGGTGGCAGGCTTTGCGACAGTGGCAATATTGACCTGGTCAAGACCCATGATATCACGAATCTCGGTTGTGGATACCCTGCACAGCTCGTTTGCTATATCGCAGGCAAGCTGCGGATCCTGATCGCTAACCGACACATCGATAATAAGCGAGGAATTCGCATCCGGCGTGCTGGTTTTTATTTTTGACTTGAGCGCCTGGGTGGAAATATTAAGACCGAGATTCTCTATCGTTTTATCTACTATCGTATCGCCCGCGACAAGACGCATGCAGTCGCCGACGGTCTTGGATGCGACAGAGACCGCAGACGTTGACGTTGAATCGGAGGTTCCCTTATTGATAATAAACAGCTCCGCCGTCGAGCTATACAGCGGTACGGTGGTCATTTTTGCATAGAAATACGCGCCCACACCGCACAGCACCGTTATAAGAACAACGAGCCATATACGATTTAATAGATATATCAGCAGCTCGCCGATATCTATCTGCTTTGTGCTTTCGGTCTCGGTAACGTTCATGCCGTTCGGCGCGAGCGGTCCGTTCTCCATTCTGTCCATTCCTTTTTGTCCTTTCATTTATCACATGCCGTTGCCGGGCGCACAGCGCAGCGGCTCAGAGCAATATGTCAAGTGCATTTTCGCGGAACATCGCGTCCGCTTCCGATTCGCCGAGCTTGTCACACACAAGCGCATATGCGTCCGACAGTATAGGGCTTCTCTCATCCGTATCGTGAGCGTCGCTTGCGACTATGCCGACAAGCCCCGCCTTCATCAGCTTAAGGATAAAATGTCGGCAGGCTCTGCCGTGATCTCCTACGACCGAGCGGGCATTCACCGATATTACCGTGCCGTTCTCGTGCAGACTGCGTACCTCGGAAACATTGCCGGCGAGCTCGGAATAGCGTTCCACATGCGCAAGCACCGGTATGTAGCCGCTGCCGATTAGCGAGGCGAGCGAGGCTTTTATCTTCTTTTTGTCCTCGTCGGGAAAGAATTCCACAAGGACATATCTCCCGCCGCCGAGCGAGCGGCACCTGCCCGCGGAAAGCTCGTCTATGCAGCCGTGATGATAGAATATCTCGTTTCCGAGCCACAGCCTCATATCCGGATATTTTTCCCCCGCAAGCCGTACAAGGTATGCATAGCTCTCATCAATGCCGACAGGAACCTTCGGGCGGGCGACCATGGGGTTATAGTAATGCGGCGTGCAGCATATACCGCGAACGCCGTCGCGGTACGCCATATCGAGCAGGCTCTCGCTGACCGCAGCGGTCTCCGCACCGTCGTCAGCGCCGAAAAGTATATGGCTGTGTATGTCAACAAAGCCTATTCCCTCGGGCACTCCAATCACCGCCTTGCAAGAAATTACAGTTCTGCCGTATGTTAATTGCCATGTTGCATTAATAAGAACATACATCAAAATTAATAATATCACAATAAACGCCGATTGTCAAGAAAAACTATTAAAAGCAGGGAGCTATATATAGTTTTTTGCATTTTTTGTGAATTTGTTCTTGAAGAAAATAATTGCCATGGCATGCATGCCCATCTATTCCGATATATCTCTGCCGCGCATCGTCTGACAGCGCGCCTATACACTTATATACCGACGTACAGCACTCTATACCCTGCCGCCGTTAGTCTATCGACAGCAGGCGCGGTATCAAAAGCCGGCTCAAACAGTCCGAAAACGGTAGGGCCGCTTCCGCAGAGCAGCGAGCCGAGGGCGCCGCAGTTCGCGAGGAGTCGGCGCACCTCGGCGCAGCCGAGATTGACAAGCTCGAAATCGTTGTGCAGCGCCGCACAAATGCGGTCAAGCAAGCCGGACTCAAGAGCCTGCACCATATCGCCGCCGCACCCGTCGGCACCGCGTCCGAGGCGGCGGTCAAGCTCGGAATACATTGCGGCGGTCGATCGCTTTTCACCGCAGCCGCCGACTATCATCAGCTTATGCGGCGGAAGCGGACGGCACGGGGTCATTATTTCGCCTATGCCTGTGCAGCGCATAGCTCCTCCCGCAAGGCAAAACGGCACATCCGCGCCGAGCGAGAGCGCAGCGCCGTACAGTCGCTCCTTACCTACAGTGCCTATCAGGCTATCAAGTCCGCGCAGCACCGCAGCCGCATCGGCACTTCCGCCCGCCATTCCGCCGGAGACCGGGATATGCTTTTCTATCGCTATATGTACGCCCGTCTCCGCTCCGCATGCGTCAAGATATGCGCACGCTGCACGGTAGGCAAGATTGCTTTGCGGTTCGATATCACCGGGACAGTCGACGGTAATGCCTTCGCCGCCGAGCGTTACCGTGATCGTGTCATGAAGCCCTGTCTCATGCATTACCGTATCAATGGTATGGTATCCGTCGTGTCGCTGTCCGGTAACACGGAGCGAGAGGTTTATCTTTCCCGCCGCCGTGACTGTTATGCTCTTCTCCATCAATACCACCGCCGATCAGTGCGCGAGCTTGAAAATAAAGTTCTTCTTGACCTCTATCGCGTGCTTCGGACACAGCTCCTGACAGCAGAAGCACTTTATACAGTCGCGGCGTCCGATGACCGCCTTGCCGTTCTTTATCTCAATGGTATGCGCAGGACAGCTCTCGGCACATCTGCCGCAGCCTACGCACATCGAGCGCATGACCGACGGGCGGGGCTGAAGAAACGGCGGAAGAATCGAGAATATGCGTCCGCGCTTGGCATCCGAATGCTTGTAGTCCGGCACTATAAATGCATCCGCGCCGTCGCCGACGATCTCAAGCTCGGAATACGGGCGGCACAGCCCGAGCCGTCTCGCCTCTGACACCATGGGTACCTCTCCGTCGTGCGCGATAATATGCTCCGCAACAGCGTCGAGCGCGAAAGGACTGCGCGATGCTATCAGACAACCGATATCACGCGGGGTGCCGCCCGAGGGACCGTTGCCCTCCATGCCGACGACCGCATCGCATATGCAGACGACCGGGCGGTGATCGCATATCATCTCGCATAGGTCGATGAGCGCACTGCCGAAGCGCTGCTGATTTGAAAATCTTGCATGCATCTCGACCTTCTGCGTACCGGGGATAACGCCGAAAAAGTTCTTGACCGCGCATGTCATTCCGGTAAGCGTATGCGTTTTCAGCTTGCAGACGTTGAATATAATATCCGCATCGGCTATCGGATTAATGACATTGAAATTTTTGCTCGTTCTGCCCTTAGGCGACGGGAGAGTGCGAAAGCCCATATCATAGTTAAGCTCCGCTCCGCTTTTCTCTGCTGCAGTGTCGATACCGTTTATACGGTAATTGTGCTTCATGATCGCTGCGGTGTACGGCCCGCCGGGACTCTCGGCAATTACTACCTTTGCGCCCGCGCCGACAAGTATGCGTGCAGCAGCCTCCACGACCGCCGGACTTGTGCATGCAGCTATATCTGTCTTTTGCGCAACGACAAGATTCGGCTTGAGCGCGACGCGCTTCCCGCGCAGCGCGGACATATCAATACCGATATCCTCGAGCTGAAGCCGTATCAGACTCTCTATCTTCTCTGTATCATAGCCGCTGCAGCGGCGTACCGAAACAGTATCGTTCATTATTTTAACCGAAGCTCCCGAGAGAGCCGTTCCTTTCAGAAAAATATGTGCCATCCGAGCCGATGCAATACGAGTATGCCCGGTGATGCGGATCGCGTTATATGCTCTATGCTTGATTTTATCATATTTCTCTGCTATAATCAAGGCTAAAGCGGAAACACGCGAAAGAAAAGCGAACCTATGCCGAACAGAAGCACAAGACGAAAAAACGCCGCGAGACGGTGCGCAAAGAACAAGCAGAGGAGCCGACAAATGAACAGAACCATTCGCCCCATCGGGCATATACACACCCTCTTTCCCGAAAAGTTCGGGCTCCCGCGTCAGAGCTCTCTAAAGGAGGAGCTGCTCGGCGCGCTGACGCTCGACGGCGAATATGCTCGTGCCGAGGCGCTGCACGGGATAGAGGATTTTTCTCACCTATGGCTGATATGGGATTTTTCCGAGGCGCATACCGACTCATGGAGCCCGACTGTACGCCCGCCGCGGCTCGGCGGCAATCGCAGGGTGGGGGTATTTGCCTCCCGCTCGCCCTACCGTCCGAATTCGCTCGGACTGTCCTGCGTACGGCTGCTGCGTGTCTGCGGCGGAGGAGAATGTGATGAACCGCGCTGCCCTCTCTTCTCAAGCGGTCACTGCACATCCCGTGCGCTGACGCTGCTCGTCTCCGGCATCGACATGACCGACAAAACACCGATATATGACATAAAGCCGTATATCCCGATAAGCGACTGCCGCCCCGAAGCGAGCGAGGGCTACACCGCACAGACAAAGCTGCATCGGCTGCGGGTGTGTATCCCGCCCGAGGCGCGTGCGCAGATACCGGACGGTTATATAGACGGTCTGACGGCTGCGCTCGAGGATGATCCGCGCCCAGGCTACCGTCATGCGGACGACGGCAGGATATTCCGCCTCGTATACGGCAGGCTCGATCTGCCGTTCACCGTCAGCGGAGACACGCTCACCGTCGGTACGGATATACGCCCGGCTGATATTTCGCCGGCAAACGACGATAAAATGTAAAAGCGCGCATGAATCAAGGCGAAATAACACCCCGAACGCAATATGATCACAGCATATTTCCACAGATAAAAAACAGCGGCTCGGTCCCGGACGGAATGCTCGGACCAAGCCGCATTTTTATCGAAATTTCATTGCATTTTTAAAAGAATGAATTATTATATCCGAGTGATAAGCCGCTCGGTAAAATCGCGGTACGAGCCGCGTACACGCTCAGCCGTCTCGAGCACCTCGGCATGCGAGAGCGGCTGAGGAAGCACGCCCGCCGCCATATTCGTCATACACGACAAACCGAGCACGCGAAGTCCCGCATGGCGTGCCGCTATGACCTCGGGCACGGTTGACATGCCGACAGCGTCCGCGCCGAGCAATCGGAAAGCGCGTATCTCTGCGGGGGTCTCGAAGCTCGGACCTCCGGTGAGCAGATATACGCCTCTGTGAGCACACACTCCGCATTCGGCTGCGACCGATGCGGCAAGTGCAGTCAGCTCGCCGTCATATGCCGCGCTCATATCGGGGAAGCGCGTTCCGAGGCGGTCGTCGTTTGCGCCGCGCAGCGGATTGAGCGATGCAAAATTGATATGGTCGGAGATAATCATCATATCCCCCGCCTTGTAGCTCTCGTTGACCGCACCCGCAGCGTTTGTAACGATGAGCGTACCGACGCCCGCTTTCTTCATCATATACACGGGCATGACAATATCGCGCAGCTCGTGCCCCTCGTATGCATGGAGCCTGCCGCTCATGATAAGCACAGTCTTTCCCCCGACCTCGCCGCATATCCATTTTCCCGCATGACCGGGAACGGTGGAAACAGCCATGCCGGGTATATCGGAATACGGTATCTCGACCGCGTTTTTTGCACGCTCGACTATACTGCCCCAGCCCGAGCCGAGTATTATGCCGACGGTCGGCGCTCTGCCCGCAAGACGCGTAATGAGCGTGTCTGCCGCGAGTGATATCTTATCGTAATATTCCATAGCATACCTCTTATTTGAACAGTCCCGGATACGGGTCGACGGTCACAAAATCGTTGTTCTTGACATAATGTCCGCGCTTGCGCTCGATAAAGTCGATAAGCGCACGGAATTCGGGCAGCTGATGGCGATGACCTCCGGTGCGGTACCATGACTCGGCACGCTCCGGCACACCGAGCAGCTCGTACACGCGATGAGCCTCGGTAAATGTCAGATAGCTGCCGCGGGGATTCGCCCATGTATCGTCATATGCTCCCGTCTCGAGGAGATAGCGGGGAGCTATCAGCGCCTTGACAAAATGCATATCGTACGGCAGCTCCGTCTCCCTGCCGATATAGTTCTTCATCTTTGGGCCGAGCCAGTAAGGAACGATGCCCATCAGATAGCAGAGCGGCTCGCTGCGGGTATCGCCCTCATCGGTCATATCGTGCGAAACATAGCGGTAGCAGCCGCAGCCGTGCGTTCCGCTGCAGTTCGGATTGGTATATGTGATACGCTCATCGAGCGCACCGGCAAGCAGCACCGCCTTTCCTCCGCGCGAGTGACCGGAAACAGCGATATGGTCGGTGTCGATATGCTCGAGCATAAAGAGCGCATCGACGCAGCGCATGTACGCCCATGCCCATGCCGAAACGGCGGAAAACTCGCAGTCGGGGTAGAGCGGGTAGATGCCGAGATCGCGGTCGGTATTATACATGTCGGGAGCAAGCTCGGTACGGTCGAAGTTTGCAACGGCGTAGCCGCGGCTATGAGCCTCCTCGAGCACCGCACGGTCGCAGTCGAGCCAGCAGCCGTCGCCCGTGAGAATAACGGGATAACGGTCGTGATTGTTCTTGTTGTCGATGTTTCCGGGATAATAGATATGGAGAACAAAGGTGATGGGATTCTTTTCGGGTCCCGTTGTGATGCGGTAGGTATCAAAGCCCGTTCCGAAACCCTGGCAAACATGGTCGAGTCGGAAATACTCGGGCTTCGGCGGCATTCCGCCGTATTCGATATCTATCACCTCGGACAGATACTCTGCCTTTCTCATTTCCCAGTCGGCTGCGGTCTTGACCTTGCTGCCGTCCTTCATCCGCAGCAGCTCGGGAAGCGGACCATAGAAAATATCGTTTTCGTACATAATTTCATCCTATCTGTATATGTCTGTTTATATATTGATCGATTTACCGTGTTATTTTCCGCAGTACCATACGGTACCTCACATTGCCTGCGTCAGATCACCGCTCGAGCAGATAATCGAGCAGCGCACGGTCTCCCTCATCTTTTTCATCGAGACCGCAGTATTTGACAAACGCGGAACGCTTTCCGGCCTTGCTTGCAAACGCCGCGACCTCGGCGGACGATGCGTCGCCGTCTGCGACAAAATCAAGAGCGGCAAGCATTCCCTCGCGGATGAATTTCGGCTCTATTCCGTGCTTCATGCAGAGCAGCGCAGTTCCGGTGAGACGGTCTGCGCGCGCGAGCTTACGAACGGTATCTCTGCCGACGCGGTCGACGGTATCGCCGAGCAGCTTATTGTCAAAACGCGAGAGCAGCTCATACGAGAAATCAATGAGCGAGCCCATCTCAACACCGTACTCGGCGCTGAGCGCCTCGGATGCCTCGAGCAGCGCGCCGAGCGCCTTATAGCGCAGCTCGTAATCGCCCGCTGCCTCCCATATGTAGGTATATCCCTTACCTTTCGCGAGGTATGCGAGCACCGCGTGGCTCATATTGTGCATAAACAGCTTGCGGCGAATGTAGAAATCAAATGGTGCAAACGGCTTTATCGCATAGAGCTCGGGAATCTCGCCCACAAAGGCGGCGCTGTCGACCGGCAGCTCGCAGTACGGCTCGACACATACGGCGAGCGGATCAAGCGCCTTGATGCGTTCCGGCGCGGCGGGCACCATGCGTCCGATGGTAGCCTCCGCAATGCCGACCGAGTGCGCAAGGTAATCGAGCGCAGCAGCGTCGCCCTCCAGCTTTTCCGCAATGAGCGAACGCAGATATTTGTCGGCATCCATGAGATTTTCACAGACGATGATATTCAGCGGTGCGCCGCCGAGCTCCGCACGGCGCTTGATGCCGCGTGCTATCGGCTCTGCTATAAATTTCAGAATATTTGCGCCGACGGCAGTCGCCATGATATCGGCGGTCGCAATCTCTTCCGCCACCGCATCGGTATCGCTGCCGCATACCGCGCGGACATTCGTCACGGTAAAGCGCTCGTAATCCTCCGCTCCCGTTATGAATATCGGGTACTCGTGTCGGGTATTCATATCGTCGACAAGCGCGGTATTTACATCTACAAAGACGGTCTCCCAACCGCTCAGGCAAAACAGCTGAGCGATAAAGCCCCTGCCGATGTTTCCACCGCCGTACATTATTGCTTTCTTCATTTTATGTATCCTTTCTGCCTTTCGGCAGTAAAATATTCGCCTTACGGTATCCGGTGCTCTTCCGACCGACAGCCGCACGCGCGGTATTTTCACAAGCTGCGCGCGAGCATCACCTATCGGACGGCATCGAAAGCGTCAGTCGCCGCTTCCATCCTCGGTATCAAAGCTCTCCGAGCTATTCTCCGCGCCGTCCTCCTGTTCCGAAACGCCCGCCGGTATCCCGGCAAGCGGAGCGATGACCGAGGCTGCGCCCGCGATCGTTTTCATCGAGAGGATGTTCTCGTCCGGCACGGTAATGCCGAGCTCATCCTCTGCATCCGACAAAAGCACAACGACATCAAGTGAGCTGAGTCCTATATCCTCTATAAAGCGCGAATCCTCTCTCAGCTGCTCGGCGGGTGTGCCGCGGCGCTCCGAAAGAACCGAGCATATGTATTCGTATGCCGTTTCCGCCATGATGCATCTCCTCTCTGCGGGAAAGACCCGCATATATTTTTATTTTACCACTTCTGCACGGCTTTGTCTACATAAAAAGCGCAAAAAATCTCTCCGCCGACGCGCAAAAAGATCTGTGCCGCTGCAGCGCACCGACCTCCGGTATACTGCAGCGGCATAGATACAGCTCTATTTTTCGCGTTCCTTGGCAAAGGTGCCGGCGGCAAGTCCGGAGAGCAGCGCTGCTGCGATACCGCCCGCACAGCCGCTCAGACCTCCGGTAAACGCACCGATAAGTCCGCGCTCGTCCACCGCGCGCCGCACTCCCTCCGCAAGGCAGTAGCCGAAGCCGGTGAGCGGAGTGGTCGCCCCGCAGCCCGCCAGCCTGACAAGCGGGTCATATAACCCAAGTCCCGTCAGAAGCACGCCGACGCAGACATAGCCGACAAGGACCCGAGCGGGTGTGACCGCCGTCAGGTCTATTATTATCTGTGCGACGGCGCACAGCGCGCCGCCGATAAGAAAAGCATATAGGTATATCAAGCTCTGTCCGTCCTTTCGTTTAGCCGAGATCGTTTAAGTTTAATATGAATTCACTGCCGATGCCGCTCTGCCGGATGATATTCGGTCAAAAATTCCCCCGGCGGTCAATGTACCGTCCGGCAATATCCCGCATAGACACCGGCAGATAATACCGATGCCATGCAGCGGGTGCAAGACCGCATATTTTCGGCAGCAGCGGTATTATAACGGACTGCACAGATGCACGAGATGCGCCACGGCGGGGATTGGATCGCCCTGCGCTACGCTCATCGGACTCATCAGTGCGCCGGTCGCGACAAACAGCACATTCTTCAGTTCTCCGCGTGAGAGCCTCGGCAGTACATACGCCGCAAGCACCGAGGCGGAGCAGCCGCAGCCCGAGCCTCCCGCGCGCATCTTCTGCGCCGCACGGTCATATATGAGCACTCCGCAGTCATTATAAACGCCTCTCATATCGTAGCCCTCTCCCGCCATCAGTTCGGTGAGAATGGCGCTTCCCTCCGCACCGAGATCGCCTGTCAGTATAAGGTCGTAATCTGCGGGAGCGGTCCCGGTCTGTCTGAAACAGCGGGAGAGCGTGAGAATCGCAGCGGGAGCCATTGCCGCACCCATATTTGCGGAATCGGTTATCCCGCGGTCAACGGTCACACCTGCCTGCACTCCGACTATCCTCGGCAGCGCGGTATCTCCGGCTGCGGCGGCACGGAGGACAAACGCGCCGGAGCCGGTAACCGTCCACTGTGCGGTAGGCGTGCGCTGACCGCCGTACTCGAGAGGAAAACGGAATTGCCGTTCAGCCGTGCTGTTGTGAGATGAGACCGATACACAGCAGCGGCAAAGCTCCCCGCCGCCTATCAGCGAGGAAGCCAAAATAAGCCCCTCCGCAGAGGTCGAGCACGCGCCGTACAGTCCGAAATACGGTATATCAAGACACAGACTGCTCGAGGAGGAACAGGTGCACTGGTTTACAAGATCGCCAGAAAACAGCGCGTCTATATCCCGATCACACACACCTGCCTTGGCAAAGGCGAGGTTTATCGCCCGCCGCTGCATCTCCGACTCCGCGCGCTCCCACGTGTCGGCGCCGAATCTGCCGCTCGAGTCGTGAGCGTCAAATTCCGAGCCGAGCGGTCCCTCATATTCGTGCCGCCCGACCACCGATGCCCAGCCGTCTATGACCACCGGCGCTCTCAACCGCCGATAATCACATCTATCGCCGTCCTTGACCCAATCCGACATATCGTGCCCGCCTTTCCCGATGTATCGCCGCCGACGCATATTATATACGTACGGCGGCGTGATCTATAATAAAGGCAGGAGAGCCGTGCCGCAGCCTCCGAAAACAAAAATCGCAAGCTCCGCACGGCGTATACCGTATCATCAGCGCCGTCATACCGCAGGCTTAATGCACGGCAAGCGCCTGCATAACGGTCGCGTTCCCGCCTTACATAGGATATTTTGTCCGGGCATGAGAAAAATATACACGCGATACGAAAACAGCATCAAGGACGCAAGGACACGCGGGAAATAAATACACGCGGAATTTCCGATCCGTTATCAGCCGGGAGCCGGACTCGCCGATACGCGAAAAAGCCGTCCCATGCAGTGCATGAGACGGCAGCTGTTCTATTCGGATATCATTTGACAATCGCAGTCCGACACGCGAAGCATCACGCATCTGCGGCTCAGATATCCGTCTTTCCGAACTCGAGAATATCCGCAATCCGGCGGGACGCAAGACCGTCGCCGTACGGATTGGCTGCGTGAGCCATTGCGTTGTATGCATCCTTATCCTCGAGCAGGCGGCGGAAATTATCGTATATGACCTCTTCATCCGTTCCGACGAGACGGAGAGTGCCCGCAGCAATGCCCTCGGGACGCTCGGTGGTATCGCGCATAACGAGCACCGGCTTTCCGAGCGAGGGAGCCTCCTCCTGAATTCCGCCGGAGTCGGTCAGGATCATATAGCTCTTTGCCATTATATTATGACAGTCGAGCACCTCGAGCGGCTCTATAATGTGTATGCGGTCGCAGCCGCCGAGCTCTTCATCCGCTGCGCGGCGAACAACGGGATTCATATGTATAGGATATATCGCGCGAACATCCGGATGCTCATCCATAACACGTCTGATAGCGCGGAACATATGATGCATCGGCTCGCCGAGATTCTCGCGGCGGTGCGCTGTTATGAGAATTAGGCGGCTGCCCGCAGCCCACTCAAGCTCGGGATGTGTATAGTCGTCGCGGACGGTCGTTTTCAGCGCGTCGATGGCGGTATTGCCGGTCACATAGATCTTGCTGCCGTCTCTGCCCTCGCGCAGCAGATTTGCCTTGGCATTCTCGGTCGGAGCGAAATTATACTCCGAGACGATAGATACCGCCTGACGGTTGAACTCCTCCGGAAAAGGACTGTATATATTATACGTACGAAGTCCCGCCTCGACATGACCGACCGGTATCTGCAGATAAAAGCAGGCGAGCGCGGTGACAAAGGTCGTGGAGGTATCACCGTGTACGAGCACCGTATCCGGCTTTACCTCCTCGAGCACCGACTTTATACTCGAGAGAATATTCGTTGTGATATCAAAGAGGGTCTGTCCCTGCTTCATTACCGAGAGATCGTAGTCGGGGACAACATCGAACGCCTCGAGCACCTGATCGAGCATCTGTCTGTGCTGCCCTGTCACGCAGACGACGGTCCTGATACCGTCTCTCGAGCGCAGCTCACGAACAAGGGGACACATCTTTATAGCTTCCGGTCTTGTACCGAAAACGAGCATTACTGTTTTCATTGTTGTTTCCTCTCAGCGGCATTCTTCTGCCGTGCCGGAAGTCTCCGGCAATTGATGAATAAGATTAATAATATGTTAATAATCGGTCTGCCGCCGTCCGAAAACAAAAACCGACGGCGTGCACCGCTTTCACTCCGTCGATTATAACACAGTCGGTGTGTTTTGTCAAACACAGAACTGCCTACATGAACATTCCCGCAATATAATAGATGATACCGTAAAGCACCGATGCCGCCGTTCCGTAGAGAATGACCGGTCCCGCTATCGTGAATATCTTGTTGCCAATTCCGGTTATAAAGCCTTCGCTGCGCGCAGATATGGCCTCTGCGGATATGGCATTCGAAAAGCCGGTTATCGGTACGAGCGTACCCGCGCCCGCATGCTCGGCTATCGTGTCGAACACATCGAGCGACGTGAGCAGAGCCGCAAGCACGATAAGGGTAAAGGTCGAGCAGAGCCGCGCATTTTCCTCACTTGCACCGAGCATCGAATACAGCGCGCACAGTGCCTGAGCAAGCACACATATTCCTCCGCCGAACAGAAAGGCGCGGGCACAGTTTCCCGCCATATGCGACGCGGGCGCGTGAGATGCTGCATAGTCCTTGTACGATTTCTTTCCGAGCATAAGCTGCTTCCTTTCGGCATTCGCCTGATAAAAATATCTAAAATAAATCCTGCCAAATTGATGTAATAATTACGCTGCTATTTTTTCGACATCCGCCTCGCCGTCAGCTGTCCTGTATATTCTCCCCTTATTTTGAAAATATTATTCGCCGATACTTGAAAATTACGCTCGCATGTGTTAAAATCCGTGCGTCGCACCCACTGCACGGCGAGCATAATAGGCAAACACACAGCAGTATCGGGTCAATGCCGCCACGGAAAAACGGACAAGCATTTAAAGCAAAACAGAGCCGATGAATAAACACCGCGCTATCCGAGCGGGATAAACGGACAAGATCGGTCCGAATAATGCTAATAACTACCGAAAGGATGCTCAGACCGGAGCAATACCGAACTATGCCGAAAAAGACAAGCCAAAGCTACATACCAACCGTCACCGCCTGCTGCATAGGCTATATCAGCGAGGCGGTAGTCAACAATTTTCTGCCGCTGTTGTTTCTGATATTTCAGAGCAATCTCGGCATCTCGCTTGAGCGCCTTGCCCTGCTCGTGACCGTCAATTTTATGACGCAGCTCGCGGTCGACCTCGTATCGGCAAAGCTCATCGACCGCGTGGGCTACCGCCGCTGTGTGACATTCGCGCATCTGCTGACCGCCGTTGGTCTGCTCTCGCTCTCCGTGCTGCCGTCGCTGCTGCCAGACCCGTATGCGGGGCTTATATGCTCTGTTGTGCTGTACGCCGCAGGCTCTGGACTGATCGAGGTTCTCGTCAGCCCCATAATCGAGGCGTGCCCCGCACCGAATAAGCATTCACTCATGAGCCTGATGCACTCGTTTTATTGCTTCGGCACCGTTGCAGTCGTGCTGATATCTACGCTCGCACTGCGCATCTTCGGCTCGGAGAGCTGGCGCGTGATCGCCGCTATATGGGCGCTGCTCCCGCTCGGGAATGCGCTGTTTTTCTCGCGCGTTCCGATATACAGCATGACAGAGGTGCACGGCAGTATGCCGGTAAAGCGGCTGCTGTCTATGCCGCTGTTCTGGGCGCTGCTTATGCTCATGTTTGCCGCCGGTGCATGTGAAATGTCTATGAGCCAGTGGGCGTCCGCATTTGCCGAGAGCGGACTCGGCGTTTCAAAAACGGTAGGAGATCTGCTCGGAGTATGCATGTTCTCGCTGCTGATGGGCATCGCGCGCTTTCTGCGCTCACGTGTCAACGTGAAAACGAGCATATTCTCTCTGATGATCGGCTGCGGAGCCCTCTGCGCCGCCTCTTACCTGCTCGCCGCGCTCGCACCGCATCCCGCGCTTGCGCTGCTCGGCTGCGGACTGTGCGGATTCTCGGTCGGCATTCTCTGGCCCGGCGTGTACTCGATGGCGGGCGAGCTGTGCCCTACGGGCGGAACGGCTATGTTTGCGTTTCTTGCCCTCGCCGGCGATATCGGAAGCTCGGGCGGTCCCACGCTTATCGGACTTATCGCCGGCAGCCACGGAGACGATCTGTCGCTCGGAATGCTGTTCTCGGTAGTTTTTCCGATAATTCTGATCATCGCCGCAGCGCTGACGGCAAGGCTCTCACGCGGCGCACGAAGAGCATAAGCGCACAAAAATCAGCAAAGCAGTCATGAATCAAAAATTTTTTTCGGGATGTCGCGTGAGCAAATGTATAGAAAAAGTGAGCAAAAACAAGAAAAACGGAGATATGCATAAGCTAAATTAAACAAATCAAAAAAAGTTTGTTTTTTGTATTGACAAAGCTGCGGTGCTATGATATAATAGCCGAGCAACTTAGAAAACTATTATTCATGGAGGATTTCAGCATGTCCACTTATATGGCAAAGAAAGAGACCGTTGAGCGCAAGTGGTATATAATTGATGCTGCAAATAAGCCTCTCGGTCGGACCGCTGCAACAGTCGCAACGATCCTCAGAGGTAAGCATCGCCCCGAGTTCACGCCTCACGTCGATTGCGGCGAATTCGTTATCGTTATCAACTGCGAGAAGGCAGTTCTGACAGGAAATAAGCTTACTCAGAAGTTCCATCGCACACACTCCGGCTACATCGGAGGACTCAAGGAGACTTCCTACAAGACGCTTATGGCTACCAAGCCCGAGCTTGCTATGACGCTCGCTGTCAAGGGTATGCTTCCCAAGAACAGCATCGGAGCTAAGAGCCTTACGCGCCTTCGCACCTATCGCGGAGCAGAGCACGGTCAGCAGGCACAGAAGCCCGTTCCGTACGAAGCTTGACTTTGAATTATTAAGAAAGGAAGTTATCTAAAATGGCAGTTTCTTACGCAAGCGCAAAGCCGTACTTCTACGGCACCGGCAGAAGAAAGAGCTCTGTTGCAAGAGTACGCATCGTTCCCGGCACCGGCGCTATCACTATAAATAAGCGCAGCATTGACGAGTATTTCGGTCTCGAGACTCTCAAGCTCATCGTAAATCAGCCCTTTGCCGTTACCGGCACCGAGGGTAAGTTCGATATCATCTGCACCGTTAAGGGCGGCGGTATATCCGGTCAGGCAGGCGCTATCCGCCACGGCCTCTCCCGTGCACTTCTTCAGGTTGATGAGACCTATCGTCCTCTCCTCAAGAGAGCAGGTCTGCTCACCCGTGACCCTCGTATGAAGGAAAGAAAGAAATACGGCCTCAAGGCTGCCCGTCGCGCGCCTCAGTTCTCCAAGAGATAACAGGCCCGACAAACCAATTCAAAAATGCTCAAAAAGCCCGGAACCATGCGGTTTTCCGGGCTTTTTCCTTTCCAAAAAGTCTGTTGTCCTTTGTCTGGTTTTGGCAGGATTTGACCTCGCCTGACCCGGTTTTTCTTGATTAATAATGGGGCAACAGGCCCTTTTTGACCCCGTTATGATTAAAAAATGGGGCAACTGCGAGCCAAAATCGGGGTGTTTTAGAGGTCATTTTCCCCTTCATTTTTTCGATCCCATGACGGCCTGTGTGAGAGGTTTTTCTTTTGAAGGGGATGTCCTGATTTGTCAGGATTTGACCAAACCGAATCCAGTTTATCTTGTTCTTCTGAGTTGCCGCTGTTACGTTTCAAGTGGATGAACTCTCGCACATTTGCGGCGTAGCGTTCCTTCCATATATACTGAAAGCGTAAAGGAGGAACGCCCTATGAAAAAACGGAAATTCAAGATATACCTCACCCCCGCCGAGAACAGTATAGTCATCCAGAGCCTCAACCACCTGCGGAATACCATGCTCCGGGAAAACCGGGACACCGGCTGCCTGGAAGAACTTCTGCTCAAAGCCATGTGCGCCCCGGTGAAGAAGATGTAAAATTACATATCGCTGCCAGATGAGCCGCTTATTCTTTTCAGCAAGAGTAAGCGGCTTTTTTCATGCCCATCTTTTGGAGTTCCCGCATACATAGCCGTCCGTCTTGCCAACGGGCGGCTAAATCTAAGAAGAAGGAGGACATGAAAATGCCGGAACAGAGAAGCCGCCCCAGGGATGGCCGCGTGATCGCGCTGGCCAACCAGAAAGGCGGCACAGGCAAGACCACCACGACGGTGAACCTGGGCATTGGTTTAGCCCGTCTGGGGAAAAAGGTGCTGCTCATTGACGCAGACCCCCAGGGCGACCTTACCACCTGCCTGGGCTGGCAAG
>ERZ827496.1735-NODE-1735-length-24328-cov-5.594447_pt1 | contig 24328 bp, 17 predicted proteins | sample MGYA00519769_ERZ827496 | MGnify/ENA primary metagenome ERZ827496 (study PRJEB31778, sample SAMEA3449327) | human gut metagenome | biome: human gut; feature: human-associated habitat; material: faeces | place: United Kingdom | collected 2010/2012 ...
GCCCGATCTTCTGGATGGAAATGGGAATGAATGCCGATGATTTCCGGCAATGGGGTACCCTCTTCTTCACCTACATTCCTGTACCAGCTTCTCAAAGCATACCCATCCCGACTCAAAGCATCGAAGTGCGCGTAACCTACTTTGGCATAATCTCCTACCAGGTCGAAAAAACTCTCGAATTCCTGAATCTTATTATAAGCAATTGTATCTTCGGTCTTGTCTACATTAATTAAGAGGTAGTTGATAGGTTCGTGATTGTGATCGTATAGAGTGGTGACTTTGGTTGTTAAGTCAATGAAACCGGTTGTACTGTTAGGCTGATAATATTTGTTGATTTTGGAAAAGTCATACCGGAATGTAAAATCTGCGTTCTCATTGTCTTTTATTTTCTGTTTTATCTCTTCCGGCAATATAGGATTCTCGAAAATGTTGACTCCCAAAATATCTTCTTTATTGGAAATTCGGAACATTTCCATATCTTTTTTATTCAGGTCGACCATTTGACCGTCCTTATCATATAATTCGATGCCTACCGGAAGATTCTTATATATATTATGAAGGATCCGCTCGCTATTTTGTAGAGCCTGGTGTGCAGATGCTATATGAATTCCCTCTTGGGTTTCGGCAATTCCATATACTTTGGTGTTACCATTTTCGTCTGTTTCCTGGAAGCATGCCTTGCTACGAATCCATACATGACCTTTGGGAGTATCAAACAAGTATATTTCTTCTACAGTCTGTTGTACTTTGTCAAAAGACGGAAAAGTTGCGTATCCCTGATCTTCTTTTAGAATACGCTTGTTGAAATCTTCGAAACTGATGAGCCCGTCTTCTCCTATTCCGAGTAGTTGGGAGATAAGTTCCGAACACTTGTAAGTCTCTGCTTTCAAGTCAGCTTCCCACCATCCTATATTCGCTTTGTTCATAAGCTTTTGTAGGAATTCGCTTTCGTTTTGTTCGTTTATTTTCAAGGTATGTCTGTATTATCAGGTAGTTAGACAATAATTTGCTCGTAAAAATAATCATTTTTGTTGAATTCCACCTTAAAAAAGTAAAAGATAGTATGATTGTATCACAAGGAAAGTATGTATTACAAAGAAAATGGGCATATATGAGCAGAGTATCAATAAATTATCTTCGTGTAAAAAAAGTAATCGAAGCATTCTGTACGCGTAAAGATAAAGCGAAGATTAAATCAACGTCCAGATGAATGGAAACGGCCGGATATAGTTGTGAATCGTATCTTTCTGGAGAGAAACATAGTGTCAAAATATTAAGAGTCAGACGATGGGAATAGAATATGTCTATAACAACAAATGTATTTATATGAATTATAATCTTTTTTAATAAATAGAGTGTTTTTTGCTCCAATTGGTTATCTTTGCGCTCTATGAAACGCAAAAAGTAACTATAAATACATGAATAATAGTCAAAATGCTATAACTGTTATATACAGGGAACATTGGCAAAAACTCTATATTCATGCATATAATCTGCTGAATGATGAGGAAAGCGCAAAAGATGTGGTGAACGATGTCTTTTGTTCGGTGCTTGAGAGCAACGAACGGTTGACAACGGAAGAGGATCTGCTGCCGTTATTCTTCGTCATGGTGCGAAATCGTTGTATTGACCAAATACGTCATCAGAACGTGGTGCATAAAAATGCGGAAAGATATCTGGAAGAACTTTACAGTGGCTGGACTGTGAAAGAATACCGTGAGTATGAAGACAAGATAAACCGGATGCAGGAGAGTATTCGCCAGATGGCTCCACAAATGCGAACCGTAGTGGAAGAATTCTTCTTAAATGAAAAGAAATGTGCGGAAATCAGTGAAAAGTTACGTATTAGTGATAATACCGTTAGAACGCACATTGCCAGAGCTTTAAAGATACTCCGAAAACAATTAACCATCTTTTTTTAAAAAAAATCCTATCGGGGTGTCATCAGTTTCAGTAACCTTTACGTGTTTAATGAAACTATTGACACTATGATAGACCATTCAGATAAAAAATTAGATTATGCACTTCGTGCCATACAACATCCACAATTAAGAGAAACTGATGAATTTCTTCAGTGGATAGGTATACCTGAAAATAAAGAACTTTTCTTGGAATTAATGGCTTGTAAGGAAGCTGTGATACGTGAGAATCTGCAACGGAAACGCAAGTACAGAAAGAAAATGCGTATCTTGGCAATTGCTTCTTCTGCTGCAGCTGTCTTGATACTGGCTTTTCTGATTCCTTCTTTGCTTCCTTCCACTTCTTTACCTGCAGAACAGCCGATACGTTTTTTTGCTGCGAACAACAATGATGAACATGTGGTCCTACAAATGGATGGTCGTAGTGAACAGCAGTTATTGACAGACAGTGTGATGGATGTGAAAGACTGGAAAACTGTCTCGGCAGACACTGTATGCTGTCAGACTTTGACTACACCACGTGGAAAAGATTTTCTGCTGGTACTGGCTGATGGGACTAAGGTATGGCTCAATGCTGAAAGTCGTTTGCGCTACCCTGTGGCATTTAATGGAAAAGAACGACGTGTGGAACTAGAAGGGGAGGCTTGCTTTGAAGTGGCAAAAGATGCCGAACATCCGTTTATTGTATGTGCTAATGGCATGAATACCATGGTGCTGGGAACTAAATTCAACGTGCGTTCCTATAGTGTTGAAGATCGTCATGTAACTTTGGTGAATGGTAAGGTGCAGGTCACAAACACAGTTAACAATAAGTCGGTAACATTACGTCCGGGACAGGATTTGACCTATACGGAAACCGGAGAGGAAAAAGTATCAGAAGTGAATATCGCTACATATACAGCCTGGACAGAGGGAATGTTCTACTTTGAGGATGTGCCGTTGGAAGAAATCATGGGTGCTTTGGGAAGATGGTATAATGTGAATATCGATTTTGAGCGGTGCGAACTGTACCATATCAGGTTGAACTTCTGGGCTAATAAAAATACCCATTTGGATGAAGCATTGGAACTGACTAACGCATACGCGCCGGAACACTTAATCATAGAAACGGAAAACTACATGGAAGTAGCAGAGCGTGTAACAAATGCCGGTTCTGTTTTTCTTGGATCGTTAACTCCCGAAAGTGCCGGTGACTATGCTTCCGGAACAAATCATACCTTGCCTACCAACGGTTATGCCAAAGCATATAGCGGCGTCAGTCTGGATAGTTTTATCCGCAAGATTACGTTCCAGGAAATTCTCCCGGAAGGAATAAAGGCTATTGGTCCTGCTATTGAGGAGATGGCGGCTAACGAACATTTGGACGCGCATAAGAATGCGGTCACAGTTCGTCTCAAAGCAATTCAAAATTCATAACTTAAAATTTAAAGAAGTGAAAACATTACAAGAATTAACCCGGCCGAATATCTGGAAATTAAAGCCTTACTCTTCGGCACGTGATGAATATAAAGGAGTCACCGCTTCTGTTTTCCTGGATGCAAACGAAAATCCGTACAATACGCCTCACAACCGTTATCCGGACCCTATGCAGTGTGAACTGAAAACATTGTTGTCGAAAATTAAGAAAGTATCTCCCGAACATATTTTTCTCGGAAACGGCAGTGATGAAGCCATCGACTTGGTCTTTCGTGCTTTCTGCGAACCGGGTAAAGATAATGTAGTAGCTATCGATCCTACCTATGGAATGTATCAGGTCTGTGCCGATGTAAACGATGTGGAATATCGGAAAGTATTGTTGGATGATGACTTCCAGTTCTCTGCTGACAAATTGCTGGCAGCTACCGACGAGCATACCAAACTGATTTTCCTTTGTTCGCCTAACAATCCGACGGGAAATGATCTGCTTCGTTCCGAAATAGAAAAGATTCTTTGCCAGTTTGAAGGATTGGTAATGTTGGATGAGGCTTACAATGATTTTTCTAAAGCTCCGTCTTTCCTCGAAGAGTTGGATCAATATCCTAATCTCGTCGTATTTCAGACATTCTCCAAAGCTTGGGGATGTGCTGCTATCCGTTTAGGAATGGCTTTTGCTTCCAAAGAGATTATTGATATTCTTAGTAAAATCAAATATCCCTATAATGTCAACCAGTTGACTCAACAGCAAGCCATCGCCATGTTGCATAAACATTATGAGATAGAACGTTGGGTGAAAACTCTGAAGGAAGAACGTGACTATTTGGAAGCGGAATTTGAAAAGCTTCCATGTACCATTAAACTGTTCCCGTCTGATGCGAATTTTTTTTTGGCAAAAGTGACGGATGCCGTGAAAATCTACAATTATTTGGTAGGTGAAGGAATTATTGTGCGTAATCGCCATAACATTTCGCTTTGCTGCAACTGTTTGCGTGTGACTGTCGGTACCCGTGTAGAGAATAATACCCTATTGGCTATCCTTAAAAAATACCCGGGATAATTTATGAAGAAGAAAGTATTATTTATAGATAGAGATGGTACGTTGGTGATCGAACCTCCCGTGGATTACCAACTCGACTCATTGGAGAAGCTGGAATTCTATCCGAAAGTATTCCGTAATTTAGGTTTTATCCGCAGTAAACTCGATTTTGAATTTGTGATGGTCACCAATCAGGATGGATTGGGTACATCTTCTTTCCCGGAAGAAACGTTTTGGCCTGCCCATAATCTGATGCTTAAAACATTGGAAGGAGAGGGGATTACTTTTGATGAGATTCTGATAGACCGTAGTTTCCCGGAAGATAATGCGCCCACCCGTAAACCACGTACCGGAATGTTGACGAAGTACCTAAATAATCCGGAATACGATCTTGCCGGAAGTTTTGTGATAGGCGACCGTCCTACGGATGTGGAACTTGCCAAGAATTTGGGTTGTCGGGCAATCTATCTGCAAAATTCACCTGAAACCCTGAAAGAAAAAGGATTGGAAGAAGTCTGCGCCCTTGCAACGACCGACTGGGATCAGATAGCCGAATTCCTTTTTGCCGGAGAACGGAAAGCGGAAGTACGTCGTACAACAAAAGAAACAGATATTGATGTGACTTTGAACTTGGATGGAAACGGCGCTTGTGACATCTCTACCGGTCTTGGCTTTTTCGACCACATGCTCGAGCAGATTGGAAAACACTCCGGTATGGACTTGACAATCCGTGTGAAAGGAGATCTGGAGGTAGATGAACATCATACGATCGAAGATACTGCTATTGCATTAGGAGAATGTATTTACCAGGCTTTAGGTAGTAAACGTGGAATTGAGCGTTACGGCTATGCTTTACCGATGGATGATTGTCTTTGTCAGGTTTGTCTGGACTTTGGTGGTCGTCCCTGGCTGGTTTGGGATGCCGAATTCAAGCGTGAGAAGATAGGGGAGATGCCAACGGAAATGTTCCTTCATTTCTTTAAGTCACTAAGTGATGCGGCAAAAATGAATCTGAACATCAAGGCGGAAGGACAAAATGAACATCATAAGATAGAAGGTATTTTTAAAGCCCTTGCCCGTGCCTTGAAAATGGCAATCAAAAGAGATATCTATCATTTTGAACTTCCATCCAGCAAGGGAGTACTTTGATCTTTTTATAATAACAATATAGACTTATGCAGAAACGAATCCTGTTGAGCCTACTTTTGGGAGTAATCTTCTCTATATCTATTTTTAGTCAGAATCTAAAAGTAGAGAAGATTACTCTTCCTGATAGTGAATTAACCAATCTGTACAAGATCGATTCGGGTGTATATCGTTCAGAGCAACCTTCGCATGAAGACTTTAAAGCTTTAGAAAAGTATGGTATTGGCGAAGCTCTCAATCTCCGTAATAGACATAGTGATGATGATGAAGCCGCAGGAACAAACGTAAAGCTTCATCGGGTAAAGACCAAAGCTCATTCCATCAATGAAGAACAGTTGATTGAAGCATTGCGTATTATAAAGAATCGTAAAGCGCCGATTGTTATCCATTGCCATCACGGATCAGATCGCACAGGAGCTGTTTGCGCACTTTATCGAGTGGTATTTCAGAATGTTTCAAAAGAAGACGCGATTCATGAAATGACTGAAGGCGGTTTTGGCTTTCATCGTATTTATAAAAATATCATTCGGAGGATTAAAGAAGCGGATATAGAGCAAATAAGAAGAAAAGTTATGTGTACAGAGGGATTTTAGTATGTAATTTTGTGCAGATACATGTCTTGCTAAAATGTTGTATCGAAGCTATGATGAGGCGTTATATTTTCTCAACTATTCTCACTGCTATGAGAAAAAAATCTCACTATAATGAGAAAATCTTCTCATAGTAATGAGTATTTTTTCTCATAGCAGTGAGAATAGTTTGATGTTTGTACTTCCCTATAAATTCTCTATTTCTTTAAGCCACATAGTTGAATTGGCATCACTAGGCATCCTCCAATCCCCCCGTGGACTAATAGAAATACTTCCAACTTTAGGGCCGTCCGGTAAGCAAGAACGTTTGAACTGCTGATTGAAGAAACGACGGAAGAAAGTGGAAAGCCATTTCTTGATGGTTTCTTCATCATACGTATCTTTGAATGTCGTTCTTGCCAAATAGAATATCTTGGAAGGCCGGAAGCCGAAACGTAAGAAATAATATAGGAAGAAGTCGTGCAGTTCATAAGGACCTACCAAATCTTCTGTTTTCTGTTTAATTTCTCCGTTCTCATCCGCCGGAATCAATTCCGGGCTAATAGGAGTGTCTACAATATCAAGCAAAGTAGCTTTCGAGTTTTCGTCCATACCGTTTTCTGCCACCCATTGTACTAAATATTTCACAAGTGTTTTGGGAACACTCGCATTTACCCCGTACATGGACATGTGATCGCCGTTGTAAGTAGCCCATCCCAATGCAAGTTCGGATAAATCCCCTGTGCCGATAACCATTCCCCAAGTCTGATTGGCCACATCCATTAGTATTTGTGTACGTTCGCGCGCTTGCGAATTCTCGTATGTAACGTCATGTACATTCATGTCATGTTCGATGTCCTTAAAATGTTGGATGCAGGCATCTTTAATACTAATTTCACGGATGGATATACCTAATGATTTCATTAGATCGATCGCATTATGGTAGGTGCGGTCAGTCGTTCCGAAACCCGGCATCGTGATTCCGAGAATACCATTTCGGGATAATCCCAGTTTATCGAAAGTCTTCACGCAGACGAGCAGTGCCAGTGTTGAGTCTAATCCACCTGAAATACCGACTACGGCTGTTTTGGCTCCGGTGTGAACTAATCTTTGTGCTAGTCCGGCCACTTGGATAGAGAATACTTCTTCGCAATGTTCATTTAGCTCAATTCCTTGTGGTACGAAAGGATGGGCGTTGAACTTCCGGGTTAAGGTCAGTTCTTTGCTGTTGACAAATTCTGTCGCGATAGAAACTGCTTTCTTGTCTCCTAAATTTGCCTGATTAGCGGCGAAAGTAGTATTTATCCTGCGTTCTGCCCGGATGCGTTCCACATCAATTTCGCTGATAATCAGTTGCTCTTTCATACTGAAACGTTCGCTGCGTGCAAGCAGTGAACCGTTTTCATAAATCAGCCCATTACCGGCAAAAACCACATCGGTAGTAGATTCTCCAAAGCCACAAGACGAGAATACATATCCGGCAATACAACGTGCAGATTGTTGGCTGATGAGAGAACAAAGATAATTGTTCTTTCCAATGCCTTCATTATCAGCAGACATATTGAACAGAATCTCTGCCCCTTGCAGTGCCAGTGAGGAACTTGGAGGTATAGTAGACCAAAGGTCCTCGCATATCTCAATGCCAAAAGTCGTATCTGAAGTCTCAAAAAGCAGATTTGCACCTATGGGAACGATTTGTCCACACAGGCGTACGTTGTTTGTAGTCAACTGAAGCGCTGATGTGAACCAACGTTGTTCGTAGAATTCTTTATAATTCGGCAGATAGGTCTTGGCTGCAACTCCCAACACTTTCCCTTTCTGAATCACTACGGCTGCATTGATTACTGTCGAATTGACAACGACAGGCATGCCAACAATAGAAATGATATCTAATTGACGGGTGTTATTCAGAATTTGCATCAGCCCCATTTCTGCTTCTTCCAGCAAAAGTTGTTGTCCGAATAGGTCACCACAAGTATATCCGGTGATACTCATTTCCGGGAAAATAATGATCTGCACTCCTTTTCCTTCAGCCACTGTAATCAGACTTTCTATCTTCTCTACATTGAATTTACAGTCAGCCACTTTTACGTGTGGCACGGCTGCAGCTACTTTTACAAATCCGTAGTTCATCTTATACCTTATTTATATATAATGAGTGCAAAAATAGGAAATAGTTTTGAATAATTATCTTTTCTATATTGAATCCTCTTAATAAGCTATTTTGTATGAGTTGTGATGTTGTTATTTGAGCAATTAAAGTAACTATCAAAATGAACGTTTATATTCAATTATCATTGAAATATGTTGTGGATTTATTTTCATTTATGGGTTTGTGTACTTAAATATGTATCAAAAAGATATAAGTGGAAATTTGGTATAAAATATGCGACATATTGTTTCTTTTATTTAAATATAATATATATATTTGTAGCCAAAATAGAACAATATTAGAAGTGTATAACACCTAAACAGAACAAGTGATATTAGTGTTTAATTTATAACTTAAGAGAGCAGATGGTCATACATTTAATTCACACAGCAGTAACACGAAAAATCTATTTGGATATTTGGCGCAATATTAAGAATTTGCCAAGTTAGTCTATTCCTATTCTATATTTATAGATAATAATAGCCTGTCCCAAGTCGGTGCAGAAAATGCATAAACCGATTTTGGGAAAGGAGTGTATTATTCTACGCGAAGACTGCGTATTCCTTATTGTAGATAAATCTATAAAAATAAATCAATTTCATTAATTTAAAATCAAAGTATCAAAGATGAGAAAATCAATTCTCTTGTTTGTACTCTTTACTCTGACAAGTATCCCCCTGTTGCTTTTTGCACAGGGTGGATATCAGGTAACGGGACACATTATTTCGGCGGAAGACAATCAGCCGATGATTGGTGTGTCTGTTTTGGAGAAGGGTACGACGAACGGAGTAATTACCGATATGAATGGTAATTACAGTATCACAGTGACGAAATCCCCTGCTATTTTGCAGTTTTCTTACATTGGAATGAAAACGATGGAAAAGCAGGTGTCTGCTGCCACTCGCATGAATCTGAAGATGGAGAGTGATGCACAAATGGTAGAAGAAGTAGTGGTTGTTGCCTACGGTGTACGTAAGAAAGGTACGATTGCAGGTTCTGTATCTACGGTAAAAGCTGAAAAGATGGAAGATGTTCCTGCTCCGAGTTTCGATCAGGCACTGCAAGGGCAGGCACCGGGATTAATGGTGCTTTCTGAATCAGGTGAACCCAGTAAGGCAGCAACTTTTCGTATTCGCGGAACAAATTCAATTAATTCGGGGAAAGATCCTCTTTTTATATTGGATGGAGTGGCTATTTCAAGTTCAGATTTCAACACGATTAGTCCTAATGATATTGAGAGCATTTCAGTGTTGAAAGATGCTTCTTCTACTTCTATCTATGGCGCACGTGCTTCTAATGGCGTGGTAGTAATCACTTCCAAGCGTGGACGTATGGGGGAAGCTGCCAAGATTACTTTCCGTACACAACTAGGTTTTTCCCAATTAGCTTCAAAGGACTGGGATCAGATGGATACGAACGAACGTATTCAGTTTGAAAAAGAAGTGGGATTGGATAAAGGACAGGATTACGAGAAATTAAGTAAGATAAATATCAATTGGCTGGATAAGGTATACAATGACAAAGCACCCTTGCAGAATTACGAGTTGTCAGTAAATGGTGGTACGGAAAAGTTAAATTATTATGTTTCGGGAAGCTATTATGATCAGGATGGTATTGCAGTAGGTTCTACATTTGAGCGTGTTAACTTCCGTGCCAATGTGGAGGCGAAAGCTAATAAATGGTTGAAAATAGGAACGAATACAATGTTTACTTATCAGGAGGTAGAACAGAGTGATGATGGTGAATATGCATTGTGGGCTCCTATTTCCGCATCTTTTTTCATGTTGCCTTACTGGAATCCTTATAAGGAGGATGGAAGTCTGGCTCTTCAGGATGACGGCAGTTGGAAAGGAACGACGGAGAATCCGTTAGCATGGATGGAAAACAATCCGTTATCAAATAAGAAGTATAAACTTTTATCTACTTTCTATGCTGAAGCTACACCTATAAAGAATCTCACAATTCGTTCACAACTAAGTGCAGATTATGGTCATACTACTTCTTTTTATCGAAGTTTTCCGAGTTATAAGCCAAATAATAATTATGGAGGTGCCCAGCGTAGTTCGTATGATATGCTTAATTTGATGATTACAAATACGGCAAACTACCGTTTTATGTTGAATGATGTTCATTTATTCAACTTTATGGTTGGGCAGGAAGGAGTCGATTATCATTATGAAGGTTTTCAGGTTACGACTCGTGGACAGACAAATGATATTTTGACAAACTTGTCTTCCGGTTCTACCGCTTCATCATGGGGAGATCCCGTTACGGAATATTCTTTTCTCTCTTTCTTTGGTCGTGGTGAATATAATTATGATGATCGTTACTATGCTGACTTTTCGGTTCGTGGGGATGGATCTTCCCGTTTCGGAACAGATAAACATTGGGGAGCTTTTTGGTCAGTCGGGTTTATGTGGAATCTCCGTAAGGAGAAGTTCATGCAAAAATATAAATGGCTTACTAATGCGCAAATAGCGATTAATACCGGTACATCGGGCAACTCTTCTATTAATAACTATGAACATCTGGCTTTAGTTTCCGGTGGATATAAGTATAACAATGAATCAGGTATTGCTATTTCCCAGTTGGGAAATGAAGAATTAAGTTGGGAGTCTACATGGGCTACTAATGTGGCACTGCATTTAGGTTTTATTGATCGTATAAATTTGGATGTGGAGTTTTATAATAAGAAAACTACTAATATGTTGATGGCAGTTCCCATTTCTTACACAACTAGCGGTTTTGGAACTCGTTGGGATAATGTGGGAGCTATGCGAAACCGTGGTGTAGAAATTAATGTCAGTGCAGACGTACTTCGCATCAAAGACTTTACATGGAATGTGAACGCCAATGTTTCATATAATAAAAATGAGATAACCGAGCTTTATAATGGGATAACAGAATATGTAGCCTCTGATACTGGTAGAATGGTTGCGGTAGGTCATCCGTTAGGTGAATTTTATCTGAACCGTTATGCAGGAGTCAATCCTACTAATGGAGATGCTTTATGGTATACCAAAGACGGTGAAATTACTACAGAATATAATGAAAATGACAAAGTGATGCTGGGTAAGACACATGAAGCTCCTTGGCAAGGTGGTTTTGGTACTACACTTTCTTGGCAAGGATTTTCACTTTCCGCACAGTTCACGTGGGTGGCCGATCGCTGGATGCTTAACAATGACAGAGTCTTTCAAGAGAGCAACGGACTGTTCAGTGCCTACAATCAGTCAAAACGTATGCTTTATGATCGATGGAAAAAGCCGGGAGATGTGACTGATATCCCTCGTTATGGAGTTACTCCTCAACTAGATTCACGATTCCTGGAAGATGCTTCTTTCCTGCGTCTGAAAAATTTAATGCTTAGCTATACATTCCCACAGAAATGGTTGCAGCGGACTAATTTTTTAAGTAGTGCCCGTATTTATGCGCAGGGACAGAATTTGTTGACATTTACAAGTTTTACAGGGATGGATCCGGAGTCTACCTCCAATGTGTATAAGGCTCAATACCCTATGTCCCGTCAGTTTACATTCGGACTGGAAGTTTCATTCTAAAATTAATCAGTGATGATAAGAAAAATAAAATTATATATAGTTTTAGTTGCGGTATTGCTTTCGGCATCTTCCTGTCTTGATAAATATCCGCAAGATGCAATTCCGCAAGAAGAGGCTATTAAGACAGTGAGCGATGTACGCCAAGCTTTGGTCGGTATTTATGCACAGTTTAAAAATGCCAGCCTATATAGCGGATACTTGACTTTATTGCCTGATATTCAGACGGATCTGGTATACGCTGTTAAAGGATATACAAATATCTATGGTGATGTATGGCGTAATGAAATATTAGCTATCAATAAACAGGTGGAATATGTGTATGGTGGCTTGTATACTGTCATCGGACGTTGCAATTTTGTTCTTGATAACATTGCTGCTGTAGAGGCCAACACTTCAGATGATGAACAACTGGACAAGTTGGATACCTATAAAGGTCATATCTATTTTGCCCGTGCGCTGGCTTATTCAGAACTGTTGAAGTGTTTCTGTAAAGCTTATGAAAGTGACGAAGAAGCTGCCAATGAACTGGGAGTTGTACTGCAGTCCAGCTACGTTAATCCGGGACCTGTAAAACGTGCTTCTTTAAAAGATTCGTATCAGTTTGTATTGGATGATTTGGCTAGATCGGCCGAATATCTGGCTACGGATGATGACACTGAGGTTATTTATAATTCTGCATATTTCACGATTGGTACAGTCAATGCTTTATATGCTCGTATGTACCTGTATATGCGGAAGTGGGAGAAAGCTGTTGAATATGCTACTAAAGTAATAGATAGTAAGAAATATATATTAGCTGATGCAACCAAGCATAGTTATTCGGTTACTTATAATGATTTTGCATACATGTGGCAGTATGATAATTCTACTGAAATCATTTGGAAAGTAATGTTTGAGGTAAATTCCTATGGAGGGGCATTAGGCACTGTATTCCTCAATTATGATTATACATCTTATAAACCGGATTATGTACCAGCTAAATGGGCATTGGATACCTATGCCAATGCTGATTTACGCTATAATGCTTATTTCGCTACGGCAACGACCGGATTTTCTCATGGGTTGACTTGGCCTCTTTTGGTTAAATACATGGGAAATCAGGATTTTATAAGCCAAAGATTGCTGTGTGTATCCATGCCGAAACCGTTCCGGTTAGCGGAACAATATCTGATTCGTGCAGAGGCTTATTGCCGGATGGGAGCATCTTATTATGGAAAAGCAGGAATTGATATTTCTACTTTACGTATGGCTCGTTATTCTTCTTATGGTGGCTCTACTACGCTTACAGAAGAAAATTGGTTTAAAACTGTCAGTGAAGAACGTATGAAAGAACTCTTTATGGAAGGTTTCCGTCTTAACGACTTGAAACGTTGGCATGAGGGATTTGAACGTAAAGAACAAACTTCGACTATCTCTCCGGGTAATACGTTGAAGTTAGAGAAAGACGATCCTCGTTTTGTATGGCCTATTCCACAACATGAGTTGGATGCTCCTGGCGTGGATCTAGCACCTAATGAAAGCAATAAATAATGTATAAAGATAATATAGAGAAACAATGAAACGATTAATAACAGGAATAGTAACACTTACGACGTTGGCTGTCGGATTCTGGGGATGTAATGATCTTTCCCGGACGACTTACAGCGGTTCCGACTACGTGATGTTCTCCGATACATTATCTATGTATCCGGTGCAGGACAGCGAGAAATGGTTTGAGATTCCGGTAGTAGCTACGAATATATGCGATTATGACCGTTCTTTTGGTGTGGAAGTAGACGATAAGGCTAGTAATGCAATTGAAAAAAAGCAATATGTAGTTGAATCAAATACGGTAACCATTAAAGCAGGGGAGCGAGTTGCAAAGTTCCGGATGAAGGGTGTTTATGAAAATATAGGTAAAACTGACTCTTTGTCGGTTACATTCAATTTGCTTCCGAAAGATGAAAATATATGGGATTTGTACGGTACACGTACTCGTGTTCAAATGCAAAAAGCATGTCCTTTTGAACTAAGTACTTTTGAAGGCTATTGTCTATTGACTTCTTCTTTCTTTAATGCATATATGACGGATACGGAACATCGGTTATTGCAGGCAGAAAGAGACAAGACGGAAGATAATACTATCATATTACATGATTTTTTCTACAAGAATTATGATCTTAAAATTAAGTATGATCCTTCCGATCCGTTGAAACCATTTGTAGAGTTTGATGATCAAATTATAGGTAGTACGGCAGAAGCCTTCGGAACCATTTACGGTAATGGAAAGCTGATGTGTACTCAGCCTGTTGCGTACGATTCTTATTATAATGTATGCCAGAAATTCGTATTCTTATATAGCACTATTTATGTGGTGGGTAAAGGTACAGTAGGTACTTATGTGAATATCTTGGAGTGGATTAGTGATGAAGAAGCGGAACAGTATAAGAAAGAGGAAGGACTCTAAACTATAATCGGAAATAAATATGAAAGATATAATGAAATATTATTTGCAATTGATTACGTTAGTGTTTTGTCTCTTCGTATCTGCTTGCAGTGATGATGACGAGACTACAACGCCTGTATTCCCGGATTTGCAGAAAATAGAATGTGAAGTCGGAGATACCAAGACACTGACTTTTGAGGCTGCCGATAACTGGATATTGACTTCCTCATCGTTATGGTGCTATTTTGAACAGGATGGTGAGAGGACGTTCGTTTGTTCAGGCAATGCCGGAAAGCAGACAGTCACTATCCATATTAGTGATGATGCTACCGAACTGTTAAAATCTTATAAGGCAGAGCTGACTATGAAGCTGGCAGGAAGCCAGCAGGTGATAGCGGAGGTGACGCGTCCGTCTACTGGTTATGAAGTTCGGGCTTTCAATGCGGACAAGTCTGTAATGTACACAGAAGAAAATCCTTTTGTCATCAATTTTGATGGAACTGACATATTGGTGTTAGAAGCTAATGAGGATTGGGCTTTGAAAAGTAACCCCGAATGGATGGAATTCAATCGTAGAGCATCAGACAGCGAAGTTGTATCTGGCAATGCCGGAGATAATGTCAGCGTCATTCCACAGATGATAATGCAATATAAAAAGAATGAAATTACCGGCTTTCTGACAATTGAAAGTAGAAGCGGAGCTGTTGCAAAAGTTCCTGTGAAGTATGAAGGTATTCCTGCTGATAGAATTATTGGTACTCTGAAAGACAACATAGAAGTCTCGGTTGATGGAGAAAGTTATACTGCAGGCGATAATAGTTATGATAGCGAGGGAGTTCCTGTAACGGTAATGGCTAAGAATGATGAATATACCTTGGTATGTGTGGAATATGTGGCAGAACGGAATCAGATGACATGGGAGCTTGAATATTCTTATACAATAATGGATTCCTTTAATCGTTGGCTTTGGATAGATGATGATAAAGAAGGGAATATTAATATAGCAGCAAGCGCAAATAATTCGAAAGCAAGAACTGCGTATGTATTAGCATTTCCTAACGTTATATATGCTGAAATTAAGGATCATCTATCCGATCTTGTTTTACTTGAAAAGGGGATTCCAAAGGAATATGATGAAAATATAATTGCTGATATAAAACAGGAAGGAGTGGCAGGAGATCTGATATCTTTGGTTAAAGAAAGTGGTGAACCTATTTTGGATGGTACAGGCAATCCTGTGAAAGCTGTACCTTCGGATATGCCAGATGAACAATTAGAAAGTGAATATGGTACTACAAATGTATTTTTGGTTTCATCGTTGACTTTAGGTGTTAATTATGATCCATTCCATATTATTGTAAATGGCTACTCCGGTTGGAATTTGCAAGCTGAAACTAAGCATAATGGTCAGGATACCGTATGGGAAGGAATTGAAGTTGAGGGAAGGTATATGACAAGTGCATTTGTCAATGTTTCAGGTATGGACGAAAGCAAGAATGGAACAAAGCCTATGGTTATTAAATTAATGGATAATGAAACTATTTTAGGAGTATTGCTGATTCAACCCCGATATGAGGATTGATAACATGTAAAATTTAGCTTATATGAAAACTAAGATATTATTTATAAAAATGTTTGTCCTTTCTTGCATGTTGTTTACTTTAGGGTTTACAGCTGGAAGTTGCTCTGACGATGATGACGTACTTCAGGCAGGATATGGATATGCTCAGTTCAAACTTTATAAAGGTGTTTCGACAGGTACACGTGCCAGTACGAATGAGCTGGATTATTTGCGTGATGCGCAAAAAATGAAAATCGTGCTTATCAATCAGGAAGACGGTACTGAAATTGTACAGACTGTCGGTCTGGAAGCGATGGGTGACGATAGTGAATTTGGCTTGAGAAGTGACAAACTTCAATTGATGGCCGGAACTTATCAGATTATCGGTTTCTATCTGTATAAAGCAGATGGAACTACGCAGGATTTGAAACAGATTCTTTCCGGCGAACCGGATAAAAAGACAATTTTGACTGTAGTAAATGGTGGGTTAGCTGTACAAGACATACAGGTGAAAGTAGTGAATCGAGGGATAGTGAAATTTACTATAACTAAAAAATTTCTACCATCCACTCGGGCAATAGGCGAAGATTATGTTTTCTCCGATATCAAATACATCAATGTAACGGTACAGGAACAGTTTACGAAAAAAGAGACGACTCTTGAGAATATTGCCGTAAAGTATACAGAGAAGCTGGATGATAGTGGAAAGAAGATATCCGTGGCTGTCAGTGATTCATTATTCCGTCTTTCTGCCGGTAAATATAAGATTAAAAGTTATACGACTAAAAAGAAAAATAAGGGGTCTTTGGAATATGGAGAAGTAAACGGTGCTGACTTTGAAGTGCTGGATAATGTGACTACTGAAGTTAACGTTCCGATTAACTTCAGTAAAACTACCGGCAGTATTAAGGACTATCTTGTTCTGAAAGAAATGTGGGAAGCCTTGAAAGGCCCGTCTATTCCAGAAAAGAATCAGAAGGGATGGAGTTATTCGGGTACTACATATCCTTTAGGTACTAACTGGGATTTCAATAAAGATATTGATTTGTGGGGAGATCAACCTGGTGTCGATTTGGATGCCAAAGGACGTGTCACAGGTCTTTCTATCGGTGCGTTCGGTCCTGAAGGTGATATTCCTGAATCTTTAGGAGACTTAACGGAGCTTAGAACTTTATCTTTAGGTAATCATTCCGACCAAGTAGGTGATAACATCATTGAGAAGACGATGGGAACTGAATTGACTGAAGTACAGAAGAACTCTATAAGGAGTGATTATTATAATAAGTTTGTAAAGGTGGATATTGAATCGTATTTCTCCGAACCGATACAAGCTGCTTTGAAGTGGCAGAAAGAGGGGATACCCAGTCGTTTTTCTCAGCCTACTGTAAATAGCAAAGCCAATCGTCCTTCTTTGAAAGATGTCCCGGTCAATCGGTTGACAAATGGAATTCATAGAATACCCGCTTCTATTGGAAACCTGAAGAAATTGCAATATTTGTATATTGCCAACGGTAAATTCGAAGGATTTGAACCGGGGACTGACCTAAGTGGGCTGGAGAATCTGACAGACCTTGAAATTTACAATTGTCCGTCTATGACAAAACTTCCGGAAGAACTGAATAAACTGCCGAACCTTCAATCATTCAACTTGGCGAGCAATCCGAGTTTGGGAGATTTTCATGAAGATTTAGGTAAGTTTGTGGCCAGCGAAAGTATAAGTAAAACATTACAGATCTTTTATTTGACTTATAATAAACTGACTGTTTTGCCGGATATGTCAATGGTGAAAAAACTTGGTAAACTGGATTGTGCATACAATCAGATTAAAAAGATTGAGAAAGCATTCGGTAGTGATGTTATTTTGGTACAATTGTCAATGGATCACAATCAGATAGAGGAATTGCCACGTGATGAAAGTGGAAGTTTCTGCGGATATGCTGATGTGGAGTCTTTCTCTTTTGCTTATAATAAATTGAAGAAATTTCCAAATATATTCAGTTCGCAATCTGTATATGTAATGTCTTCTGTTAATTTTTCATTCAATGAAATTGATGGATTTGAGGGTGAAGAGGATGGAACTTTTAAGGGCGTAAATGCCAGTACGATTGCATTGGGGGGTAATAAACTGAAAAAATTCCCGAAGATACTGTTTGATACAAATTCTCAGGTATCAGCTTTAGGACTGAACGGTAATGGAATAGAAGAGATACCGAAAGGTACATTCAATGCATCAAAATATTCGTATATGATGAAAACATTCGACTTGACTTATAATCACTTATCAAAGCTTCCGGATGATTTTAATGGGAAAAATATGCCTTTCCTTTATGGTGTGGATCTAAGTAACAACCGCTTTACGGAAGTTCCTACCGGACCGATGGACGCTGCCACATTAACTGTTTATGCTGTACGTAACCAGCGCGATGAGAATGGTAACCGCTTGTTGAGAAAATGGCCGGGCAATTTAGGCTTATGTCCGAGTTTGAGACAGTTCTGTATTGGTGGAAATGATTTGCGAAAGATTTCTGATACGATATCACCATATATTGTCGTTTTTGAGATAAAGGATAATCCAAATATTTCTCTCAATCTTTCCAATGTCTGTAATATGATTAAGGCAGGAGCATATCTTCTTATCTACGATCCGGAACAGGATATTCGTGGATGCGATTATTTGAAAGATAAATAGATAAATAACAAAAAAGAATCTATATGAAACCATTGTTTAAAATATATTTATGCCTCTTTGCAAGCTTGTGTTTTATTGCCGCTTGTGATGATTCGGATGAGGAAGGCATTTCTGGCTTCACCATCAATGCCCAGGAGTTCACCTTGGGTGCTACAGGTGGAATGGAGTCGGTGAAAGTGGCTTCGGGTACTAAATGGGTGGCAAAGGTCAACCAGCCTTGGGTGAAGGTGATGCCTGCTAATGGTGTCGGAAGCACTAATTGTGAGATTGTAGTGGATTCTACACTTTCTAATGATGTGAGACATGCTGTCGTGACGTTTGTACCGGAAGGACAGTCTAAGCAAGAACTGAAAATACATCAGACCGGATATGGAAAGATGATAGGTCTGGATAAATATGAAGTGGAAGTTGCCAGTATGGCTAACGAGGATAAAAGATATTTTGATATATCGGTGACTACGAATGTCAAGTTCAAGGTCGATTATCCTTTGATGGGCTCTTGGGTGACTACTTCCAAAAGACAACCTGATATATCTTTGGATTATGGAGCTCGTCCCCGTACCATCAAGATGCGATTTAAGTGGGATATGAATACGGATCCGAAAGAAAGAATCGCTTCGATTAAGTTCCTTCCGGTGAACGAGGAAGATGAACTGGAGAAAGAGGTAGCTTTGACTATAAAACAGGAAGCTTCACCGGAAATAACAGATGATAGACGGGGAGATTCCATTGCTATTGTCATTGCAAGTACCAAATTGCGTTCAATGATAAGTTGGGATACCAGCGAACGTCTTGACTATTGGGCAGGCATAACCGTATGGGAGAGAACAGATAAAGGTGTGACTCCGGAACAAATCGGTCGTGTACGTTCTGTTGAATTCAAAATGCTGAATACAAAGGAGGAATTACCTGCTGAAATCGGTAAAATCAAATATTTGGAGACATTGGTTGTCGCTAGTAATACGAATACGCAGTTGCTTCCTGCTACTTATAGGATTGGAAACGCATTAAAGGGATTGCAGCATCTGAAGAATCTGACAATAAGTGCGATGGGTATTACAACTATCTCAAAATCAGAATTAGAAGGATCTTGTCAGATTTTAACTAAATTGGATTTGAGTAGTAATAACTTTACGGCTATACCGTCTGACTTGCAATTCAGGAACTTCCCGGAACTGACTCATTTGAGTTTGACAGGTAATCGTCGATACAGTTCAATTACAGATTTGAACGATACACGTGAAAATCTCGGCTTGAAATTTGATGCGAGTAATAATTATAATTTTAAGAACTTGTTGAAGTGGGAAAAACTGAAATCGTTGTCATTATCCTATAATTTGATATATGGAGAGCTACCTACATTCATCGGTTACGGTGGCCGACTGGAATCGGGTGTATATGCTTATACCGATGAAGATATTCAGAGTAACGATACATTAAACAGTGCAAGCAATGAGGTGAAGGCAAAATTAAAGACTATTCCAAGGATTCTGCCTAATGCCGAGCGGTTCACTATTAACTTGAACTTCTTGTCGGGAGATGATTTACCGGAATGGCTACTTTATCATCCGCGTTTCGCACGTTTCGATCCGTTCACTTTGATTTATACACAGGATTCTGGAAAGGATATGAATGGTAATGTTCCGGGATTTAAGAACGAACCTTCTAATTTGGAATGGTTTTACGAGCGTTATCCGAAAGCCAGACCTACATTAACTGAATATTGATTTGATTATGAAAAGAATATATTTAATTCTAATAGCCGCTGTAGCAATCACTTTTACATCCTGTTCCGACCGGGATATGGATACAGTGAAACCTGATACAGGGCAGGGAGCTCCAATTATTAATTTACCCGAGGGAGCGAGCCAGGGAAAAATAATGGTAAAATTCAAACCGGAAGCGGCATCCTTTTTGGATGCTGCTGTAACTCGCTCTATTGGAGGTGCGATGACCCGTTCGGGAATTTCGGATATGGATGTAATTCTGCAGCGAATCGGTACTCATAAATTGGAGCGTATTTTCCCGATAGATAACCGCACGGAAGAACGCACCCGCAAGGCAGGACTGAATCTTTGGTATGTTATCCATTTTGATGAAGATACGAATTTGGAGCAGGTGGCTAAAGATTTGTCGCAGGTAGCAGATGTGGCGAAAGTCCAATTTAGCCATATTATCCAACGTTCATACGATCCTAATGTGCGGGCAACAGTTCTCACCAAACAAGCAATGAGTCATGTGATGCGTAACACTCGCGCCATAAATGTCACACCGGATGATACCTATTTTAATCTACAATGGGGGTGTAAGAATGATGGTTCTATTCTTCAGAATGAAGACAAGAATGACAAGGGTGATAAGGTGGTACCTGCTGTAACGGGGGTTGATGTAAATTGTGGAGAAGCTTGGAAACTTTGTACGGGAGATCCTTCCATCATCGTAGCTGTGCTTGATGAAGGTGTGATGTATGATCATCCTGATTTAAAGGGGAATATGTGGGTGAATGAGGCCGAAACATTTGCTTCAAAGGAAGATGCTGATGGAAATGGTTATGCCGGTGACCGTTATGGCTACAATTTCACAGATGATAAAGGTTATATTTCTTATGATGACCCGAATGATACCGGACATGGAACTCATGTGGCTGGGATTATCAGTGCAGTGAGAAATAATGGTGAAGGTATTAGTGGTATTGCAGGAGGGGATAAAGCTAGTAATATAGGTGGTGTAAAGATAATGAGTTGTCAGGTGTTTTCCGGTTCTAAAGGATGTGACCTGTATCAGGAAGCGAAAGCCGTGAAATATGCAGCAGATAATGGTGCCGTTATTTTGCAGTGTAGTTGGGGATACAATTCGGGACTTGCCAATCCCATTAGCGGATATAGTCCGGGTTATACTTCTGATAAAGCCTGGGTAGACAGTGCTCCGCTGGAGAAAGAGGCTTTTGACTATTTTATTCATAATGCCGGCTCGCCAAATGATGTCATAGACGGAGGTATCATCGTGTTTGCTTCAGGTAATGAATATGCAGCCATGGCCGGATATCCGGGCGCTTATCCTGATTATATTTCGGTAGCGGCCGTAGCAGCCGATGGTACTCCATCCAGTTATTCTAATTATGCGCATGGAGTTTCTATCTGTGCTCCAGGTGGAGACAGTGATTATCATCAGAGTCCCAAAGGTAAAATATATTCCACAATACCATCTTCTGCCAGTGAAGATGGTGGGAATTATGGATACATGGAAGGAACGTCACAGGCTTGTCCACATGTTTCGGGAGTAGCCGCACTGGGACTTTCTTATGCTGCCAAATTGCATCGTCATTTTCGTGCAGATGAATTCCGTAAAATGATGTTGGAATCTGTCAAGCCGGTAGAACCATATTTCACGGAAATGAAAGTATATTGGTACACAAATGCTTCATTTGGCCAAATTGCAGCCGGACAGATGGAACCTGCTGCTTATACAGGTAATATGGGTACAGGACTGATTGATGCCTATCAGTTATTGAAAGCTGTTGAGGGCAGAGGTGTCGAGATGACTGTTCCCAATATGTATGTGTCCGTTGGTGGTACAAGTAAGATCAATTACTCCCGTTATTTTAAGAATGGAGAGAATATGACTTTCTCATGTAAAGTTGATGATAGCTCGATAGCTGTTTTTCTCACTGCGGAAGACAACATTACTTTCACCTTGAAAGGATTGAAAGTGGGGTCTACGAAAGCTACCGTTACGGCGACTGACGGTACCAAGCAAGATTTCTTTATTACTGTTCGTAAAAACGATAGTTGGTTGTAAATGTGATTATGAAACGATACTTTACCGGAGCCATCAAGTATGGACTGTTCTTTTTCTTTCTTCTGTCTTCTGCGCATAGTTTTGCGCAGGAAACAGGATGGGAGCAAGTCTTGCAGTTTGAATGTACTGCAATCAATATAGGGACTTTGTCGGAAGACGATGCGCCAGTAACGTATCATTTTAAATACTGTAATGTAAGTAAAAAAACGGTGCGTATCTCTAAGTTGACTACTTCCTGTGGCTGTACGGTAGCCAAGTGTAATAAAGACTTGGTACAACCGGGGGAACGGGGAGAAATCAATTTGGTTTTTCATCCTAAGGATCAGGCTGGTGATTTGTATCGGGAAGCATTTGTCTATACCGATCTCTCCGGAAAGAAACCGATGATCAGGCTGGTACTTACTGGTAAGGTATCACCTACCAGCGACCAATGGAAGGGATATCCCGTAGCTATTGGGAATACATTGCGACTGAAACGGAAAGAATGGCAGATTAGAGTGCTTTCTCGAGAAGGAATGCAAGTGGAAAGATTCATTTGTGTCAATACAGGAAAGCAACCTTTAAATTTGTCAGCCTTGATGCTGCCGGAATACATTCGTTTTCGAACAGAGCCGAAAGTTATTCTTCCGGAAACGGAAGCCGACATGATTCTTTCTATTGATAGAAGTTTGTTGCCTCAAAAGAATGAAATTACATTTTGTTTGGTCTTGGACGGCATTTCAGTACGCCCTTCTGAACGGACAGTACAAGTGAAATTATTGTTACAATAATAAATAATATAAAATATGTATATGAAAAATATATTCAGAATAATGCTACTACTCACCACGATGCTGTTTGTGTCATGTGGGGATGATGATGAAGTAAAGCTTCCTGATACTAAGGATGTAAATTATGCGAATATCGCAGGAAGCTGGCGATTGAGTGAATGGAATGGAGAAAACCTGGAAGGTGACACACGTTACTATTATATAACGTTTGATCGGAAGGAAAAAGACGGAAAACGTTCTTACACTATTTATACGAATCTCAACAGTGCTACATCTGAGCAAATTCCCGGTTCTTTTCTTTTGAGTAAAGAAGATGATTACGGAGATATTATTAGCGGTACTTACTATTATCAGCTTGATACGGATGATGAATGGGAATATTCATACATTGTTTCGGGGTTGACTGATACTTCGATGATATGGACTGCCAAAGAAGATATGGGAGAAATGAAAGTTTATACTCGTTGTAATGAAGTTCCGGCAGATATCATAGCCGGAACAAGAGCTTCATTCTAGTTGTATTCTGTTTCTTACTTTATTGCCATCAGATTTTCTTGAAAATTGGGGCATCTTTTTATAATAAAACCGTTTAAGCAAATCTTTGTATTTAAACGGTTTTTATTTTTGTATTTATCTTTATTGGTACAAGACCGCACAAATAAAATCAAAGATTTATTTGGAAATAAAATAAAGACTTCTTATCTTTGCATTGGATTTATAATTGTAATGAATACAACTTTGAAAAGAAAGGAAGATAATGAAACCATACGATCGATTATTAGAGCATAATATCAAGCCTTCCATGCAACGCATCGCTATCATGGAATATTTGATGGAGCATCCGATTCATCCGTCGGCTGATGATATTTACACAGCATTGTCTCCTTCAATGCCGACACTTTCAAAGACAACGGTTTATAATACTTTGAAATTGTTTTCCGAACAGGGTGCGGCATTAATGCTTACGATTGACGAAAAGAATACAAATTTTGATGCGGATACTTCTGTACATTCCCATTTCCTTTGTAAACGTTGCGGACATATTTATGATTTGAAATGTCCGGAAGCGATTAAACAAGTGGAAAATCTGGAAATGGATGGTCATCAGGTATCGGAAGTTCATTATTATTATAAAGGTATTTGCAAGAATTGCTTAAGTAAAGATAAAGAAACACGTATTGACTAATTAATTTAAAATTGAGAAGAAAATGAAAAAATTTAGATGTACTGTATGCGGTTACGTTTATGAAGGTGACGCAGCTCCTGAGAAATGTCCTTTGTGTAAAG
>ERZ827496.1777-NODE-1777-length-23817-cov-22.691440_pt1 | contig 23817 bp, 25 predicted proteins | sample MGYA00519769_ERZ827496 | MGnify/ENA primary metagenome ERZ827496 (study PRJEB31778, sample SAMEA3449327) | human gut metagenome | biome: human gut; feature: human-associated habitat; material: faeces | place: United Kingdom | collected 2010/2012 ...
TGCAGGCACAAAAAAGGCCATCTCAAATTATATTTCATTTGAGACAGCCTCTTTTGTTCTATAAGTGCTGCGAGTTTTGCAGAAAGATTTATAGTCTTGTTTCAAGAAATATGTCCTTTCTTTTAAAACTCAAATTTTTCCAATTTCATAGCAGCCAGTCCTTGGATTTTAGGAACCAGAGTGGTGAAGTGAGCGCTCTGTTCGTGGGCAGTCAGTGAGGCTGCATCCTTCCATGTCTCGCAAATCATCAGGACATCCTTGCGGGTGCTGCTCTGAAACAAATCGTATGCTACACAGCCGTTGTCTTTCAGGGATGCGGCTACCAGTTCTTTTGCTGCAGTGACTACTTGGTCGTAGTTCTTTTCTTCTGCTTGGATAAATACGTTTAGTCTGATCATTGTTTCTTGTTTTTAAGTTTAAAAATTATGGTGTAAAGATACCATAAAAAAAGAGGCTGTCTCAAAATAGAATTGCAAAAGTAAAAATCTTATAGATTAAAACCTAGAAGTAAAAAATCTCCTGCTTTAGCCCTTGTTTATTGCAATTATAGGACTAAAAGCAGGAGATTTTTATGTTGTAGCTTATAGATTGTAAGTAACCCTATCTCTATTTTCTATTTTGAGACAGCCTCTTTTTGATATTTATTCAGAAAGATTATTTCTTACCTTCCAGCTGTTCCTTCAATGCAGCCAGTGCATCGATGTCACCCAAAGTGGTAGAAGCAGCCTGGTTCTGAATCATCGGAGTTTCTTCTTTCTTAGAAGACTTCTTGGAAGCTTTCTTTTCTGCCTTTTCTTCTGCCTTTGCAGCATCTTCGAAGATACGGCTGTGAGAAACGATGATACGTTTTGCATCTTTGTTGAATTCGATTACCTTGAACGGCAGTTTTTCATCCAGCTGAGCCTGAGAACCGTCTTCTTTTACCAGGTGTTTCGGAGTAGCGAAACCTTCTACACCGTAAGGCAATGCAACGACAGCACCCTTATCCAGCATTTCGATGATAGTACCTTCGTGGATAGAACCTACAGTGAATACTGTTTCGAATACATCCCAAGGATTGTCTTCCAGCTGCTTGTGACCCAAGCTCAGACGACGGTTTTCCTTGTCGATTTCTAGTACTACTACGTCGATGTCTGCACCAATCTGAGTGAATTCAGAAGGATGTTTGATTTTCTTTGTCCAAGACAGGTCAGAGATGTGGATCAATCCGTCTACACCTTCTTCGATTTCTACGAATACACCGAAGTTAGTGAAGTTGCGAACCTTAGCCACGTGCTTAGAGCCTACAGGATATTTTTCTTCGATAGTTTCCCATGGATCCGGTTTCAGCTGTTTGATACCCAAAGACATCTTGCGTTCTTCGCGGTCCAGAGTCAGGATGACAGCTTCTACTTCGTCGCCCACTTTCATGAAGTCCTGAGCAGAACGCAGGTGCTGTGACCAAGACATTTCTGATACGTGAATCAAACCTTCAACGCCCGGAGCGATTTCGATGAATGCACCGTAGTCAGCCATAACGACTACTTTACCTTTCACGTGGTCGCCTACCTTCAAGTTAGGATCCAGTGCATCCCATGGGTGCGGAGTCAACTGCTTCAAGCCAAGAGCGATACGTTTCTTTTCGTCGTCGAAGTCCAAGATAACTACGTTCAGTTTCTGATCCAGCTGAACCACTTCGCGAGGATCGCTTACACGGCCCCAAGACAAGTCGGTGATGTGAATCAAACCGTCTACGCCGCCCAAGTCGATGAATACACCGTAAGATGTGATATTCTTAACAGTACCTTCCAGTACCTGACCTTTTTCCAGTTTGCTGATGATTTCTTTCTTCTGCTGTTCCAGTTCAGCTTCGATAAGAGCTTTGTGAGAAACAACCACGTTCTTGAATTCCTGGTTGATTTTAACCACCTTGAATTCCATAGTCTTGCCTACGAATACATCGTAGTCACGGATAGGTTTCACATCAATCTGAGAACCCGGCAAGAATGCTTCAATACCGAATACGTCTACAATCATACCACCCTTCGTGCGGCACTTGATGTAACCCTTGATAATTTCTTCGTTTTCAAGCGCAGCGTTTACGCGATCCCAAGAACGAGTAGCGCGAGCTTTCTTGTGAGACAAGATCAACTGACCTTTTTTGTCTTCCTGGTTTTCGATGTATACTTCTACAGTATCACCTACTTTCAAATCCGGATTGTAACGGAATTCGCTCAATGGAATAATACCATCTGATTTGTAGCCGATGTTTACAACAACTTCACGTTTGTTCATCGCGATTACAGTACCGTCTACAACCTCACGGTCGTTTACTTTGTTCAGTGTGCTGTCGTAAGCCTTTTCAAGTTCTTCCTTGCTTACCTTAGATGTTGCATCACCGTTTTCATACGCATCCCAGTTGAAATCTTCAAGAGGAGCAATGTTTTTTAAGTTTTCCATTAAATAAAAAAATTGTTTTTAAATAACTAATTGTGTTAGACTTTATATTGTTTATATAAATCGGCTGCAAAGGTATAATAAAATACTGAATATTAAAATACTTCGTTCTTTTTTTTCAGAAGAAAGGAAAACAGAAAATCCGGGAAACGGCTCTGAGAAAGCTCTGTTTTCCGGATTTTGAAATTTTTTAGTTTTCAAGGGAATAGTCGATGGTAGTGACTACCCGTATTTTCTTGATGTACGGTGTATTAGGGTCGCGGTCGGTAATGCTGAACTGTCCTTGGTTGGCCTGACGGATTTTTCCGAGATGACTGCCGGAATCTTTAGCAAATTTTTCAGCGGCCTCTCGGGCGTTTTTAGTAGCCTCTTCAATCATCTGTGGCTTTACTTTGTTCAGGTCTGTGTATTCATACTGTACCCTGTACTGGTATTCGCCGGAAGTGATGGCGATACCTCGTTTCAGCAATTCTCCTTGTTCGCTGATCAGCCCACGGATGAGGTCGACCTTGTCGGAAGTGACTGTGATGACGGTTGTCACGTTGTAGCGGTTGGCCGGGTTTTGATTATTGCCGTAGCGTTCGGCAGCCAGGTCAATGATTTCGGGGGCATTTACAGAGATTTCTTGTTCTGTCAGTCCTTTTTCTTTCAGGAAACCGATAATGGTCTGATTGGATTGTTTGATATCGTCATACAATTTGTTCAAATCATTACCCAAGCTTTTGTAGACCAGCGGCCAGGTAACTTTGTTGGCAGATACTTCCATTTCGGCTAGTCCTTTGACGGTGACACATCGGTCTTTTTCTGCAAATTTGCTGAATCCTTTTTCAATGAAGACTCCTAATAATAAGAGCCCGATAGCCAGGATGAGGGCTTCGATTCTGAAATTCTTCATGATGATTTAAGTTATAGTTAGATATTAAGAATTCATGTGGCAAGATATTGAAAATAATCCGATTTCCCAAGCTTTTGTAAAATGTCTTTCAGTTGGTTGTGTCATGTCTTTGGGTTTTACTTCAAAGTGTGTGGAAACACATATTAAAGTGCTTTCTTGACTAGATGAAAATATTTCAATTTTTGTATAGGAGATTGTATGAAAATTCCAGTTTGAAGATTGAGTGCTTGTGCTGCTTCTTCAATTTCTTGGCGGAAGTACCAGGCTACGGATCCGGTGAAAGCTATTGGAACTTGATGGCATCCGGGATAAACAAGTACGTTGCGTTGGAAGAATTCTGTAAAACAGTTTGTCAGAAAGAGATGTACTTTCTGTTGTTGTTTGTGCTTATATATATAAGGTGTAAGACTAGCCAAGAAGCGGTTGGCCATGGGCTGTCTGTAGACTTTCTCCAAAATGTCAGAAAGCGTAAGTTGATATTCCTTTAACAGTCCTTCCAGAAGTTCGGCTGGAAGCTGCTGTTTGATGCAGTCACCCAGAAAGCGTTTGCCGAGGTAGGCGCCGCTGCCTTCATCTCCTAAAATGTAGCCCAATGGTGGTGTGTTCTGGATGATTTTTACTCCATCGTATAAGCAGGAATTGGCTCCTGTCCCCAAAATGCAGGCGATTCCCGGCTGGTGTTGGCAAAGAGCCCGTGCAGCTCCCATTAAATCGCTGTGGACTTCAATGGTAGCATGAGGAAATGTCTGAGTCAAAAGGGAGGTTAATTGAGAAGCCTTTTCAGGGGTACATCCTGCCCCATAAAAGAATAGAGCTTGGATGTCGGAGGAAGAGCAAGGAAGCTGTGGCAACAATCCGTTACGGAGTATTTGATTTATATTGTCTGTTGCCTGATGAAAAGGATTGATGCCTTCTGTTTGGATAATCTGGCTGTGGCAAAGAGTGGTACCAAAGCACCAGTCGGTTTTGGTGGCTCCACTGTCGGCAATGAGAATCATGGATTTGAGATAAAAAAGGTGGAAAGAAAAAAGAAGACGGTAGTTCCCGTCTTCTTTGTATTAGTGGTTATGAATTGTTTTCAAGATTAGTGGCAGTGTCCGCAACCTCCACCGCAGCAGCCTTCATCTTCATGTTCATGGTCGCCGCATCCGCCTCCGCAACCTTCACATCCGCCTCCACAGCCTTCGCCGCTCATCAGTTTGATGATGCTTTCCATTTCTTTGTTGGTAGCGTCACGCATCTCCATGACGGTTCCTTCAAAATAGAGGTCTTTTCCTGCATGAGGATGATTCAGGTCGAGCACCACTTTGTCGTCTGTAATTTCACCCACGTTGGCATAGAACTGATGTCCTTCGGAATCATTCAGCATGATGATGTTTCCTTCGAAGATGTTGTCACTGTCGAATTTTCCATCCGGTCCGCAGAACATTGATTTGGGAACCTGGCGTACGTTGTCTTCGTCTCTTTCGCCGTATGCTTCTGCACAAGGAATTGTGAAACTGAAGTTATCTCCTTTTTGCAGGGCCAGGATTTCTTTTTCGAAGCGGTCCAGTGTATATCCTATGCCAGAAATGAACTGGAATGGATGAGCTGCCGGAGCTTCTTCACGCAATTCTTTTTTCCCGTCTTCCACTGCATACAGTTTATATGCTACTGTGATGTATTTATTTTCCATGTTAAAAAATTAAATGTGCATTATATCTATTAACTCGGTGGCAAAGATAGAAAATATCACGAGAATAAGCCAATAAAAATGAAAGAATGAAGTGGGTGCCTATTTTTGTCGGAATGCTTTTCTATATTTGCAGTGAGTTAGATTGAACAAATGGCATGATGGAACAGGATAGAATGGTAGAATTGTATCGTGGAGAGTTGTGGGAATGTCAGTTGCTCGAAACGATATTAAAAAGTGAAGGGATAGATTGCTTTTTGGTCAATAGCACGCGTAGCGGTTATGGCCCTATTGTTGCATTTGCACAGCAGATATTGGTGATGATAAAAGAAAGTGATGTTGAAAAAGGACTTACGGTGCTGGATTCGTTTAAGAATGGAAAATAATGAGATGATAAAAATATGGTGTTTATGAAAGGAAAATTGATTTTTATTACGGGTGCCACGAGTGGTATCGGAGAAGGTTGCGCACGAAAGTTTGCAGCTATGGGAAGTAATTTGATTTTAAATGGAAGAAATGTAGAGAAATTGGAGAGCCTGAAAAAAGAACTGACCGCATTGGGCGTAGAGGTATTGATACTGCCGTTTGATGTACGTGACCGGCAAGCCATGCGCCAGGCGGTAGATTCCTTGCAGGGAAAATGGAAAGACATTGATGTGTTGGTCAACAATGCCGGACTGGTTATTGGAATGGATAAGGAATATGAAGGCTCATTGGAAGAATGGGATGTCGTGATTGATACCAATATCAAGGCGTTACTGGCCATGACACGAATGATTGTGCCTGGTATGGTAGCACGTGGAAGCGGACACATCATCAATATCGGTTCTGTGGCCGGAGATGCGGCTTATGCAGGCGGCAGTGTGTATTGTGCGACGAAGGCAGCCGTGAAAGCCTTGTCCGACGGGCTGCGTATCGACCTGGTGGATACTCCGCTGCGGGTGACGAACATCAAGCCGGGACTGGTGGAGACAAACTTTTCGGTAGTCCGTTTCCGGGGGGATAAGGGAAAAGCCGATGCAGTATACGAAGGCATCCGACCATTGACGGGCGATGATGTGGCTGATGTGGTGTATTATGTAGCTTCAGCTCCGGCGCATATTCAAATTGCCGAAGTACTGGTGATGCCTGCTAATCAGGCAACGGGTACGGTTTGTTACCGGAAAAAATAGAATCTTCAGAAATGTTGCTTTTCGTTTCCTTTGGTAAAAAAACGGAAAAATAAAGGGAATATATATTGTCTAACAAACAATATTCCCTTTCTGTGTGTATATCAGAAATACAGGAACTAACTAGAATATGATACGAATGAAAAAACTTTTTGTCGCTTTTGCAGGTGGCATGATGTGCTTGATGTCATGTGACCGGGCAGAGGATCTTTCTCAAAATTACAGCAATGAGTTTAATTTGAAGTGTGCCAAAACAGCGTGGACACAGGATAGCCGTGTGGTGACAGATGACACGGGAGGGGGAGGTTTCTCGGATAATGATTGCATTGAGTTACAAGTGGTGGCTGGAGATGTAGTTTCCGACAGTCAGTTGCAATATGTGTCCGGATGCTGGACTCCTTCTTTGAACCGAAGTGACTATGCGCAAGGAGCATTGACTTTATCAGCTCTTTTCCCGGTATTGCCACAAGGGAGAGAGAAGTCATCTCGTACGCTGAATCTGCCTCTTGACCAAAGCAGTTCTACTGGTAAGGTGGAAACAGATGTACTTTTTGCAAAAACGATGGCGAATACGACAGATGCTTCTGCTACTTTATATTTCAAGCATGCGTTGCATCGTATTAATATTCAATTGAAAGGTAATGTACCCGATGATTTGAAGATTGAAGTACGCAGTTGTACCAAGGGAGAGATTTCCTTGGTAGATGGAGCTGTATCGGTTTCGGAAAATGATTATTCATGGATTACTCCTCAACAGAAAGACAAATATACTTATTCGGCCATTATTCTTCCACAAAGTGCAAAAGTCTATCAGAGTGGAGAAGGTTTGATTCGTCTGACTTCAGAAGGGAAGTCGACTACATATTTGTTGAATTCGGATATTCTGTCATTTACTTCGGGTATGCAGACGACTCTCAATCTGACCCTGAAGGCTGCCGAGGTAAGTGAGGTGGATACGGATTTTGCCAATCAGTCCCGTTGGGTGTACGGCATTGACTCGCCGGCATATCCTGGAAAAGAGAACCTACGGACTATGCCTATTACGACTTGGATTACCGAATATCCTAAGGGAGAATGGTTCCGTTACGGGTATGATGCAATAGGTTTGTTGGATGAAGTGGAATATCTCACTTGGAAAGAAGGATGCGGATGGTATGACTGCAACAAGAGTTTTGAATATAAAAAAGGAGATGGAAACTTGTGTTGGGCAGCTACGGCCTCCAATTTGCTTCATTGGTGGTTGGAACATAATCGTAAATACGTGGAAGCATACGAAACTAAATATCCTGGAAATCCTTGTCCTAAAGAATATCGTCAGATGACAGAAGACAACCAGAACCACAGTGAGGTATTTAACTTCTTCAAGAAGTCTTTCCCCAATTTAGGAAGTTGGGAGACAGGAGGGGTCAACTGGTTCATTAATGGTGACGGTCGGAATTTGACTGTGAATTCTAATAAAGATTTTACGGGCTTTTTTGATAAGGTGTTTTCAAGAGACAATGCTGTGGCTACAGAAACTCGCAATATGTCGAAAGAGAACTTTAACCACTGGATGAAAGAGGCCTTCCGTACGAATAAAGCGATAGGATTTTCTGTGTTTGGTTTTGCCAATGCAGGTAGTGGTATGCATGCCATGACTATATGGGGAGCCGAATTTGACGCAGATGGCAATGTTGCTTATTTGTATTTCTGTGATAATAACAGGTCGGAGACGGAGCCTAACTATGGGGCGATTAAACGGTATAAGGTGATATACAAGTTGGCCACATCTACTGATAATACAAGAGAAACCTTTTTAACTCCGTTAGATAATATAGAGGGGACACCTTCCAAGTGGCAATCAACGGTATGTTCCTTGACTTTGGTAGATTTACGTCAGGATATCTGGCAGAAAGCTTTTCCCGAAATAAAATGATAATATTTGAATAGAATAATATGATGAAAAAAAGCTATTTTTACATGCTTGTGGCTGTTGCAGTGATGGCTGTATCATGCACGAAAAATGAAACTCCTAGTACCACGGCCCCCGATCAGGCTATTACGGTTGTAGCAAATGTATCTCCTCAGTCGCGAGTCCCGCAGTTGGATTCGGATGGAGCAGGCAGTTTTACCAAGGGAGATGTGATGACTTTGTGTGTAGTAAAAGATGAAGGAAACCATCTTTCCATGAATTATGCGTATCAGGTGGATGAAATTACGTGGGGAGGACTGAATTTACCAGAGAATACAGAGCAGGTGAAGTTCTCGGCTTGTTATCCTAAACAGACTCTTACACAAGATGGGATGTTTGAATTTAATGTCCTCACAGCTTCAGATAAAGATTTACTGCTTTCTTCAGCTCAAACCGTGGCATTAACTTCGAAGAAGGTGAACTTGAATTTTAATCATGCGTTGCATCGATTGGATTTGTCATTTACTGCTGGTGAAGGTTATTCTACAGACGATTTGAAAAATCTTTCTTTGTCAATGAATGCGAATACCGTATGTGTGGTAGATGCTTTTCAAGGAAAAATTAGTGAAGTAAAGTCTGTAAAAGGTGATTATACGTCTAAAGGGGCTATGGCTTCTTTTTATCTTCTTCCCCAAGGTACGGATGGAATAACTTTGGATGTGACAATGGATGGAAAGGTCCAGCACCTGATTTTGCGTGATTTGTTTCAGCAATTGAATAATCCTCAAGAGACTTTGAAGGGAGGTATGAAAAGTGCAGTTACATTGAAGATTGCTCGTGAAAAAGGCATTTCAGTGGAAGGCGGTTCAATAGGTGCATGGGAAGATCAAGTGACCGTGGACGGAGAAGTGACAATCGGTTAAAATAGATACATTCTGATTACTTCAATTTGAGAGAATTCTCATCGTTTGAAAGGAATTCCCTCCTTTAGCAATATTTGTAGCTCTAAAGGAGGGAATTCCTTTTTTATTGTACTCCTTGTGAAAGCCTTGTTTTTTCTATTTCCATGGTTTGCATCTGACGCTTGGAGGTGCCGAACCGTTTCCCGTAGCGGGTCCAGTAAACCTCGGCTGCCATGCGGAACAGGGTCTTGGACAAAGGCATTGTGCCAGTCAGGGTGCGGTAATGACCAGAGGCAATGGATTGGGCCAGTTGGCGGATTTTGCGGGTGGCAATGTACTTGAAAGGTGTGTCCAGAATGGCTTCTCCACTTCCCAGCATGAGAATAGACCCCATGGAGTATCCGTTTCGTCGGCAGAACAGCTGTATCATGCGGATGGCCACTTCGTTCTGTTCATGTTCCAGAAAGCCACAGTTTATCAGGATAGAGATAAGAGGTTTGCGGGCTGGAGGATAAGCTTCCAAGGTCTTGAGAAATTGGAGAAAACCGCTTGGAAGGGCATCGGCATACAGCGGGAAGACGAACAAGACTTGTGTATAGTCGTCTATCTCCTGACAAAGGCTGAGGTGATTTCTGGGAGTAACAGAGCGGTAAACCGCTTCGTACGGATAATGCTTCATAAAAATCTCCGCATACCGCTTTGAATTTGATTTAGGAGCTCGTGGGCTGCCGTTCAGTATCAGTATTTTTTCCATTTTTCCAGTGTCTTTTTTACCGTGTCGTTTACCATGTCTTCGGTGGTGAATATAATCTCGTGCTGGGCAAAACTCATGTTGCAGGCATTGCGGGTCACTAATTGTCGGAAAATGTCACGTTCTTCTTCGTCCGTATCGCCGTAAGCAATAATGGTGGCCCGTTTGAGTTTCACGTCGCGTTGTACATGGTGTGTTTCGCCTTGATGGATGCGTATGAAAGCCTGTTGCACAGGGATGGCTCGTTCGAGCATCGTTTTCATGGGAATGTCGTAGCCTCCATAGGCCAGACGGCTCACATACAGTACGGCATCGCTTTGGGCAATACAGGGATAAACTTGAGTGGCTTCGTCGCGGATGACACATCGTCCCGGAGTTTTCGTCCAACACCCGAAACATCCCATGCAATTCGCAATTTTCAAGGAAGATACATCGAAATAGCGGATGTCTTCCTTGGGCTGGAGAATAATGTCCAGCGGTCTGTCGCTCATTATCAGTTTCATGTAATCATTTCATTTTTAGGAACAGAACATTTTTCGGACAGGAAATGTTTGATGAAATTTCTTACTTTTGCAGTGTATAAGAAAAATTGGGAATTATACGGAAAAATAGAAAAATCAAAAGAATATACGTTTTTATGAATCGGGTGATTGTAGTGACAGGCGGTGCCGGGGGCATCGGCCGTTGTATTGTGGAATATTTTGCTTCTCAAGACGATAAAGTGTATTTTGTGGATTGTGACCGGGAAGCGATGCTGGCTGAAGTGGAAAAAATGCGTAGGCTAGGGAAAAATGTGGCGGGTTTTGCCGGTGACATTGCCGAGAAGGAAGTGTTGGAAGAATTTGCGGATTGGGTACTTCGGGAACAGCCGGAAGGTATCCATTGCTTGATTAACAATGCGTGTCTGATGCACGGAGGAATTCTGGAAGGATGCGATTATGAGGATTTTCTATATGTGCAGCGTGTGGGGGTAGCCGCTCCTTATATGCTGTCCAAATTGTTTAAGGATCATTTCCGGGGACTGGGTTCCATCGTGAACCTTTCCTCTACCCGTGCTTTTCAGTCGCAGCCGAATACCGAGAGCTATACGGCAGCCAAAGGAGGCATTACGGCGTTGACACATGCCTTGGCTGTAAGTCTGTCGGGCGTGGCACGTGTCAATTCGATTGCTCCCGGATGGATTGACACGGGGGCTTACCATAAAGAGGAAGCGTATCAACCGGTGTATAGTCAAGGTGATTTGAAACAGCATCCTTCGGGTAGAGTGGGAGAGCCTATGGACATTGTGCGGGTAGTGGCTTTCCTTTGTGACGAACGTAACTCTTTCATCAACGGAGAGAATATCACGGTGGATGGAGGGATGAGCCGGCTGATGATATATCACAATGATTGTGGCTGGAGTTACAATCCTTGAGATGCTTGAATTCCGCTTTTGTCTTCTTTGTCTTTTCTTTCTTTCCGCATCCGGAACTTCAGCGGGGAGAGTCCGGTTCTCCGGATGAAGAATTTGCCGAATACCGACTGGTCGGAGAATCCCAGGTAATCGGCAATTTCCTTGATATCCATGTCGGTACATTCCAGTAGTTTCCGGGCATCTGCACATAGGAGTTCCGATACATGGAAGCAGACGGTATGCCCTGTCAGCTCTTTGACGATACGGGAAAGATAGGTGGTTGAAATATGGAGCTGGTCGGCATAGAACTGGATGCTGTGTTCCTCCCGGTAATGGTGTACCAGCAGCTTTTTGAAATTGCGGAAAATCTCGTTGGAACGTTTTACGCAGACCGGAGTATTCCGGTTTTCCTGGCAGAGGGCATCCGTGATTTGCAGGAGAAGGAAGCTGCACAGATGGCGGATGATTCCGTCCTGATACAGCTGCATGGCTTTCAGCTGCTCGGAAAAGAGTGACATCGTTTTTTGCATGTATTCAGCGGGTGCATCTTGAAGGCGGAAAATGGGCAGCTGGTAGTTGCCCAGGTAGCGGGCCACTTGATTGTACACGGGTTGTCCGTCGGGCAGGCTGTCAAAATAATCGGGATTGATGTACAGGGCCGACATGGAGAAATCGGGACTGGCATCGGATAGCACACTCTCGGTACTGGGGGTAAGTACCAGCAGTTGGTTGGCGGAAAGCGTATAGCGATGGAAGGCATCGGTGATGGCCGTTGTTCCGTTTGTGACGAGCAGGAAGAAGAATCCTTGTTTTATGACGATGGAGTTTGTCAGAAAATGAGGATGCTTTATTTGGGCAAACAAGGTGTTTCCGGCCTTTTGGCCCGATTCTTTCATAATTTCTGTCAGTAGTCTGTCCATTGCGCCAATTTTTTTACAAAAGTAAGTTTTGTTTCGTTTTCGACCAAAATTGGTTGCTCTTTTATGATTGAGAAGCGGAAAAATAGACAGAAATTTGCGGCGTTTATAAAAGCAGATGATATATGAATGTATTTCTTTTTAGACGCTACCTGTTGTTTTGCGTTTCTTTGTTTGTGAACGCGCTTGGAATCGCCTTCATTACCAAGGCTTTGCTGGGTACGTCTCCGATTACGAGTGTGACGTATGTATTGAGTATGTTTACTCCTTTGACCATCGGACAGTGGACCATCTTGTTGAACCTTCTGTTTGTGGTGCTGGAGCCGTTTCTGATGTCACGCCAGGAATTGAAAGCTGATTTGCGGATGTACCTTCTGCAGATTCCCATTTCTTTCTGTTTCGGTACGTTTATTGATATTTGTATGCACTATGTGTTGTTCTGGCTTCACCCCGAAACCTATGTATATATGATTATTGCCCTGCTGATAGGTTGTGTGATTCTGGCCGTAGGTATCGCACTCGAGGTAAAGGCAAATGCAGCCATGATGGCCGGGGAATATTTTGTAAACGTCATCACAAAAAGGTTCCGTGGAGAGTTTGGCTATGTGAAACTGGGATTTGATGTGACGCTGGTCGTCCTTGCCTGCTTGTTGTCCTTGATTTTCATGTCGGGAATCTATGGGGTACGTGAAGGAACCGTGATTTCGGCGTTGGTGGTAGGTCCGATTGTGCATTTTGTGAGCCCGTACTATCAGTTTTTGGATAAATGGATTACAGATCCTTCTGTGCGGGAAAAAGCGGTTATGGCTCAAGGACAGCATATTGTGATTACTATTGCGCGTGAGTATGGAAGTGGGGGACATCTGTTGGGTGAGATGCTCTCGAAGGAACTCGGTCTTAAACTGTATGACAAGGAGTTTATCCAGCTGGCTGCCCAGCGTAGTGGAATGGATGAGCAGTACATTGTGAAGAATGAACAGTCTATCCCTTCTTTCTGGTTGAAATGCATTCTTTCGAAGAACAGTGAACGCCCACTCGAGTCCAGCCTTTCATCGGATGATGTGTTGTTTGTGTCCGAGAGTAAGATTATTCAGGAACTGGCTGCCAAAGAATCCTGTATCATCGTGGGCCGTTGTGCGGATTTCGTATTGAAGGATTATCCGAAAGTGTTGAAAGTGTTCTGTTACTCGGATGTAGCCAGTGCGGTGAACCGTTGTGTGGAAGAATATGGCATTGCCCGGGAAAATGCGGAAGCTGAAATCAAGCGGGTAAACCGTAACCGGGTTCATCACTATGAGTATTATACGGGCATGAAATGGGGGGAACCGCATCATTACAATCTGATGCTGAATACCGGAACGATTGATTTGAAAACGGCCTGTCAGCTTGTGAAAGGAGTTTATCAGGGCTTGGAGAAAGCCTGATAAACCATTTCTGAAATGTGTGCGATGATTGCTTCGGTATGTTCAGGATTTTCTTGAGAATTTTTGACGAATACTACCAACGTATAACGACGTCCGTCTGGAAACAGTACAAATCCGGCATCATTGATTGCAATGAGCTGTCCGGATTTGTTATAGTCGCCGGTACCGGTTTTTGTGTCCTACGGTCACGTTTCCGATGTTTTTCACAATAATTTCCAACAGCTAATGCCTGATGTAATTTGAACACACTCATCAGGGGATAGTGGTGATTGTTTCCTATGGTGAGGGTGTCTTTTCCCTCTGTGATAATTGCCACTCCTATTTCTGCCTTTTGCTGTGCGATAAAATGATTGATATTTGAATATAGTTCTAGAAGACGATTGCCAGCCAAGGAAGTGATAGGGAGTAGGAGCAATAAAAGAATCAGGTAGCTTGTTTTCATATTGTACAGTTAAGATTGATTTGTACAAAGTTAGCTTTGTTTTTGCTTTGATGAAAATAAGTAGATCTGAAGATGTAAAAAAACTGTGTTAGCAAAGTTTATACTAGACCCCTTGCTGACACAGTTTAATTTATATTCTTCGTTTTTAAGAAGTGGTTGTTTGCTCTTTTTTACAGCCTCTTATAAATGACTAGAATTCAGATTCTTTAAATATAAAGACGAATTCACCCTTACGATTAATACAACCACAAGTGGTTTTTCCTCCTTCTTTTAAAACAATACAATAAGTCAATCCGTCTGAAAAATGATTTTTTAAGTGTTCTGCTCCCAAAATCATATCTCCCATTTCGGTTACGAAACAATTACTTACCAAAATATCATTTTCAGAATAAGATACGGCATCTTTTAAAGGTAAAGTATTCAAATCTGTATGAAACTCAGAAACGACTTTAAAATTTTTATCTATTAAGGCGAGTGTGTATTTAGACATCCTGTCTAAACGGACAAAGGCTCTTCCATGATGGAAGTAATAGGCATCTCTTAATCCGTCAAAAACAACATTTCCTTGTTTGTCAATATAGCATTTTTTCCCATCCCGTTTTTCCACTACTGCATAACCTTCACTGAACGGACTTGGTTCTGACGAGAACTTTGCTTCAATTACCATTTTACCTGTTTTGTCAATGTAGCCCCATTTTCCACTTGTTGTCTGAACAGCTGCCAGTCCGTCATTGAAATCTTGCACTTTTGAATAACTTGGTGAAATAATCAAATTCCCATCTTTATCCCTAAATCCATATAGTTGTTTCGAATAGCTATAATGGGCTGCAAGTCCTTCACGTAATGGACGAAGAGCTTCCAAAGTTCCAAATTTGACATCTTCAATCAAATTTTTATAAACAAGTGCTCCTTTTGTATTAAAATAAACCGCTCTTGTAACTTTACTATATCCTTTAGTAACAGATAAGAATCCAACAGCTACTCCATCTACAAAGTTTGTGCAATTATATACTGGTAGTTCCATGACCACCTTACCTGCCTTGTCTATTAATGACATATTCTTTGCCATGTTTTTTTTCACAGGACAAACTCCCTGATAAAAACGAGGATATTCCTGCATAAAAGGAAGGCTATAATTGAAATCAAGAACTTTATTGCCTAAGGTATCTACAAAGAAACATTTTTTGTCTACCTTCACAAAAGCAACCCCATCAGAATAAGGTGTCATATTTACATAAATATTGGGTGCCACATCCACTGTTATTACTTTGGTCTGATTGGTTACTACAGGACATTTCATCGTTATATCCCTGTCATACAATGTAGCCTGATGTATGCCATTTACAGTTCTATTCACTTGAGGGGAATCAGTCTCGGCATTTTCTGTTGTTGTATTGTTTTTCGAGGTATCTCCACCTAATGCTTTATCTACTGCTTCAAGCATATTGCCTATCTTTTTAAAGAACTGCGCTTCCATTGGTTGGGGAATGATACTTAGCATACACAAGGTAAAGCCTGATACTAATAAATTATTTACTTTCATTGTTTTTCTATATTAAGTTGGAACAATTATTAGCTAAAATTAAATTAAGAAATGGAATTAAAATGTTGAATATGAGAGGTCCATATTTTAAGAAGAACTTATATTCAGACATATATCAAATACTGGGATATATTGATGTAATCAAGTTTGATGGAATATTATTGCTAATTTATTCATCGTGCTAGTCATGATTCTGTAGGTTGGGTAATTAAACTATTGGGATATTATACTCTAGCTCCAGAGCATTGTTGATGAGGATATAAGTGATACTTTTTTATTCATCCATCAATCTATCTGTTCCGAACATTTGAATTTTCCACTCTCCTGTATCATCTTTTGTCAGATAGAAATCAGAAGTGTTCTCTGTACCATCAGCGTTGGTGAGCTTGTAGGTGATGCGAACCCATTTTCCTGTCTTGCTCTGTTCTTCATTTAGAATTTCGTAGCTTTTAATTTTTTCATCTTCGTTTTCCGAGTTGCGTTGTACTATTTCGATTAAATCCTGAATATCTTTTTCAACCTTTTCAGGATCTGATTGGTCTTCCACATAGAGGCTTCTTACATACGTTTCATAATCCCCGTCAATGAGTGCATCGAAGGCCTTTTCTACCGTTTTTGTGGGTGTGTTCGATGAACAAGCAACGAGCAGCATGCTGCATGCTGCCATTAGCACTACAGTTAGTTTTTTCATACTGAATAGATATTATATTAAACAATAAAGATTATTCTGATAAGATTTGTTTCAGTTTTTTGTGTCTGATTTCAAGGTATGAGCGTTCGGCTTTTATTTTGTGAAGTCCTCCCCATTTTCCAGTGATGGCATACTGTGTAACTAATTCTGTTGGAAGAACCCCTGATAGAGTTCTTCGTACTACGGAACAAATCTCGTAAATTCGGTTGTTACCAGGTGAAACGAGGTTTTCTAAACTTCTTTTTATTTTTCTGGCTTCGATATTCTTTTCTTCAGAAACAATTTGGTAAATCTGATACAATTCTTTTAAGTAGTGGTCTAGGTTTTTGAATTCAACACCTGTATGGTGGAGCAAGAAGAAAATATAGACCGTTTTAGGTAGGTATGACATTTTCACTTCTTTGTCGCTGTACATGGGAAAGAATAAACGGCATTGTGTATCTATAATGATAGGAGTGTTTATGGATAAACATTTGTCTTCTTTTTTATTGTTCTGTAACGCCATATCTTTCAGCATCACTTTTATTTCTTCATCTTCCAGCAATTTGCTATTCGTAAGTAATTCTATCAACATCTCTTTTGCTGTGTAATATGAAATAGTCAATTTCCGGTCCATGGCTTTAATATTTAATATTGCAAATTAAATTAAAAAAAATCTCTACTTTAACTCAAAACAAGATTCTTGCTGCATGATGAAAACCTTGTTTATAGAAAAAGATGTTTTGAGTAGAGATATTCAAAACATCTTTTTTATCTTTATCCCTCAAAGAGCTAAAAGGTAAATGGATAATTGAATTTTTTTTTTGCGTATGTTGTTTTTCCGTTGTTTTTTTATGCTATTTATGTGGATAGTTATGAGTGGGAGTCATGCAGATGCTCGTACGGGGAGAGCGTTGGTGGTGGCTATTGGCAAATATCCGATGGATAGTGGATGGGAAAATATTCATGGCGACAACGATGGTATATTAATTTCTGATTTGTTGAAAAGAAATCATTATCAGCAAATTATATTGTTGAAGAATGAAAAGGCCACCAAGGAGAATATTAATCTGTCATTGCAAAAGTTGTATGAGAATGTGAAGACTGGCGACTATTTGTTTTTACATTTTTCTTGCCACGGACAGCAGATGATGGATTTGAATGGAGATGAAGAAGACGGGTTGGATGAAGCCTTGGTCCCTTATGATGCATTGTTTTGGTATCTTCCTGGTATTTATGGGGGAGAAAAGCATTTCAGTGATGATGAATTGGGAGAATGGATTGACAGGTTTCGTCACAAACTGGGAAAATCCGGACAGATTTTTGTGACTTTGGATGCATGTCATAGTGGGACAGCCAATCGTTATGCGGGCAACATTTATGTTCGTGGTGTCAATAAAATTTTTGCTCCGGATAATTACCGACCGTTACCCGGAAGGCATTTGAATCGTAGTATGAGATTGAAGTCTTTGGCTAATCTGGCTCCTACGATGGTTTTGAGTGCATGTAGGCCGGAGGAGACAAATTATGAATATTATAGTCGGAAGAGCAAGTGTCATTATGGGAAACTGACTTATAGTTTCGTACAGGTGGCAGAACGGCAATTAGCTGGATTTACGGCTGAAGGTTGGTGCAAGGTTGTAAATGAGACCATGCGACAGTTACCTTCCAGTCCGTTGTTGAAATTACAACATCCATATATGGAGTGTAGTGATAAGGAGAAGCTGTTTATATTGTCTGTGATTCATTAAAGTGGAAGTTATGCATTTTGTGTTTGACTGGAAAAGACGGGGAGAACATCAGGATGTCCGAGGAGATATCCTTTCCAAGGACGGAATAGAGGAGCTTTATAGGTTGTACCGGGCACGATTTATGGGATATATGCAGAAAAGATATCAATTGGGAGAAGAGGAAATATCAGATATTTATCATGATAGTTTCTTGTTGATGATTGATAATATTCGTACAGGGAAATACCAGCAGCAGGATGCTTCTCTTTTCACTTATCTTTTGGGGATTGGGAAGAATCGGGTTTTGAAGAAGTTTCAGAAAGAAACCGAACGTCCTCTTGTGGCTGGATGGATAAGTGAATTATTACCGGATACCGACTGGAAGAATGCATTGGAAGAGGCGTCTCGTCTGGTGAATGAAGGAGAATCTGTGTGTAATCAAATATTGCAGCTGTTCTATTGGGAACGCTTGAGTATGAGTGCGATTGCTGAGCGGATGGGCTATCAATCGGCGAGTGTGGCTAAAAGTAAGAAAAATTCGTGTATGCGCCGTTTTTCTTTTGAGCTGAAACGCAGGCTGGAGGGAATGGGCATTTATTATAAACTGAAGAAGTAAGTTTATGGATAGAAATGAGGAAAACAGGATGCTGGATGAGATAGACCGGTTCCTGAATTATGAGATGACTCCGGAAGAAGAATCGGATTTCATCGCTCGAATGGAAAAGGATGAGGTTCTCAGGGAACAAGTCTTTCTCAGGCAACTGGTTGTAGAGGCCGAGAGAAAGAAGGCAGAAGCAAGAATCCTGTACCAGAAAAAGCCGGAAAGGAAAAAATTGTCAGTAAGGGTTCAGGTCCGTTGGATAGCAGCCTGTTTATGCGTGCTGATGGTACTTGGTTACTTTTACGGGAGAATGTATCGTTTCAGTACTCAGGATGTTTTGCATGAAGTCTATAATCCGCCTGTGTGGGAAACTTTGCGCTCAGAAGGTTTTTCTACTCCTGAAACAGCTAGAATAAACCGGCATATCGAGGAATGGTATTCAGAGGGAAAAAGTGATAGCCTGGTCCTTTATTATCAGCAGCTGTCGGAGGAAAATAAGCTGGCTTGCATTACGGAAAAGAGCAAAATGTATCTGGGAATAGCTTTTTTACGTCAGGATAATATCGGGCAGGCGTATGTATTGGCTGAGGAACTTCAGAAGAGTGTGAATAAAGAAGTGGGAGACTGGTTGATGTTGGGATGCTTGCTACACGATGGGAAGAGAGAGGAGGCGGTTGATTGGGCTTTATATATCAGCCAACAGAAGAACTCTTATAGTGAAGAAGCCCTGCAGATTTATGATGCATTAAATCAACGGCGATGGTTTTAAGGTACTTGTTCTTTGTTGTGGTATGGCTGGGATGTATGTTGAAGGTAACAGCTTTATATGCGTATCATTCTCCCAACCTACAGCAGGAAGCATATTGGGAACCGCTCACCAGAGATAGTATGGAATATGCCTGGGAACTTTATCAACAAAGTCTGGATTGCCTGGAAAAGAAATGCCCTTCATTCTTTGAGGAATTGTCGGAAGAAGCTGAGAAGATATTTGGTCGGGAATTGGATAAAAACGATTTTTCGTGGAAGAATCTGGAACTTGTGCGAAGAAATTTGGAAATCAACTTTAGCAGGAACAAAACACTCATTGATAAAGATGAGGACAGCAGTCTAGGAATAGCCTATATGTTTGATTTGTTAAAAGTGAGTACGAATTTGGTTCGTGCCAAAACAATTCTGGAACAGCATGATGGACAACCGGACAGTATTTATTCCTTTTATGAAGCCTGGTTTCAAAAATGTAAGGCACGCTATTGGGCAGATTACAGTCTGTATAAAATCAAGCAAAGAAAGCTGCAGGAAGCTTTGACCAGTTGTGAAGAGGCATTGACTTTGAGTCTGCAATATGAGCCTGTTTCTTTTCACAGACTTTCCAGACAAAAGGACGCCATTCAGTATCTCATGCAGTTACATCCTGATGAAGCAGGGAAAATGGTGGAAGGATTGAAACAAATTGCTTCTCCAGTCTTTACGAAGGAAGAAATCTTTCAAAATGGCACTTTCCTTTATTCTATTTTTATGCCATCCAAATGGCCTGTATATGCGAACAACAAGGACATCTGGAGCAAGCTGCTGGAGTCTATCGTTGTCTGCTGGCTGAAATCCGAAAATATTTAAGTGCGGATTTATCTTATTTTCTGCCAGAGGAACGCGAAGAACTCAGTAATCTGTTGCGATATTATCTGGATATGATACAGCGTTTTTCTCTCCGCCATATCCGGCATGAATCTGTGGTTGAGCTACTTTTGGAGCACAGCTTGTTGAAAGAAAATTTATTGGCTGTCAGTCCTTCGCCTATTACTCGAATTAAGGAAGATTCTTACCCTATAGCCCTCGATTTACAGAAATCGATAGATTCACTTTATTATGCGCCAGATTATTATCTGTTGCCCGGAAATCCTCGCTATTTCAGTAAGTTTGACATGTGGGTCAAGCTGATTGGATTGAAGCGGAAACAAGTTTCTTTGGCAGGAAGTTTTTTGCCTTCAGAGAGCAATCCGGCGCAGTTAAAGGATTGGAAAAGCTTGAAAAAGTGGCTTGCTCCCGATGAAACGCTTATCAAAATAATCGATTTACCGATTAATTTCTATGACCGGCAATATGTGGCTTTGGTTATGAGGGCAGATTTACCGTGTCCAAGGCTTGTGGTGTTGCCAAAGAAAAGGGAGCTTTTTCGCCTTCGTGTGGAAAATAGGGAGGCTGACGAGATTTGGAAGCCTATCAGTCGATTTATTGGTTCTCCAACCAAGGTGTATCTTTGTTTGGAAGGTGACATGATGGATGTGTGTTGGGGGAATATTCTGTATAAGAAGAGGAGATTGCTTGCAACATACGATTTGCATTATTTATTGAGCGTTGAAGATTTTATTCGATTGAAAATGGATAGAAAGGATGATGAAGAGACTGAACATACATTGTACGGGTTTGGTGGGGCCTATTTTTCTCAGTTTCCTTCACTGGAAGGAATGCGGGGGCAGGGAGTCCAGTATTTGCCAGGAAGCAGGGAGGAACTGTGTCGCATTGATACGATGCTTTCAAGGAAATGGAAATCTCATTTGTTTTTAGGCCGTGAGGCGAATAAGGCCAATTTTCTGAGTTTGTCTTTCCGGATTGTTCCACATAGTATCATTCATGTGGCAACCCATGGTTTTTCCTTGTTGTACGATAAAAACATTCCGGATGGGAGGATTGTATCTTTTGAAGAAAATCCGTTGGTGGGTTGCAGTGCGTATAAGAATCCGATGCTGAGGAATGGATTTTTGCTTACGGGAGCCAATCGTTATTGGAATAAACCGATATCTTATGATGCCATGGATTCCGGAATAGTGACGGCATGCGATGTTTCTCAAATGAACTTGAATGGAACAGACCTGGTGGTTTTGTCGGCCTGCCGTTCTGCTTCCGGCGAGATGAAGGATGGAGAAGGATTGTTTGGTTTGATAAGGGCTTTTAAAGTGGCAGGTGCCAAGGCTGTATTGGCTAACCTGAATGATATATCGGACACAAAGACGGTACTTTTCACTACGACTTTTTATCGTTATTGGGTCAATGGATGTAGCATGTTCGATGCGTTTGCCAAGACGCAGCGCGAACTGATAAACAGCCATCCGGAAAACGTGTTTTTGTGGAGTGGCTTTGTTTTGTTTGAATAATGTGTATTGTGGCAGATTTATTGTGTAAAACACGAGCTGTAACAGAAAGCGCTACAGCTCGTGTTGGCATAGTAATCCTTTGGTTATTTCAGTTATTGTTTGGCATCATAGATTTGTTTGATTTCCTTGTCTGACAGACAGCGGGTATTGTAAACCCGGAAATTGTCTACTGACATGTTTGTGCCATTTATGGTTTTTCTTCCTATGGTGACATTACCTCCCATGATGAATTTGATGCCTGTGCCATAAGATGCTTGCGAAGGAGTTCCTTCTTCAAATGGATTAGCATATGCTGTAACAGTGTCTATAAGGACTCCATCTACGTAAAGCGATGTAGTTGTGGTAGCATATTCGATGTTATTGAAATCAGACACTAAAGCGATATGATGCCATTTGCCGTCTGTGATAGTTGGGTGTGTGAAGGCAGTCTCACCGTTATAATTATAATAATTATTATAACGGGTTGTTACAAACTTAAGACTTCCCTGACTCATTGTAAATGTGAACATGGAAGCATTTTCGTGAGACGATACCAAATAGAAAATATTGCCATCATTGAAGTCTTTTCCCCAAAAGCAGACTGTCAGGGTGCGGCTGTCGGTAATAGGTTTAGGAACGATGAATGAACTGTTGTCGGAAAGGCTGAACTTAATGGCCTGTGAGCTTTCGTCTATTCCTTTAACAAAAGACGGAGAATTATTTCCGAATCCATTAATGGCATTTTCTGTTGCATCGTTAAAGTCTCCGTCAAATTTATAATATGCATAAAGTCCCTGACCGACTACAAGGCTGGAAGAATTGTCTTTCTGTCCTGTTATTTGGATAGTCTTTTGTGTCTTTCCACCCGAAATAGTCAGTGTAGCATTAAGTTCCTCTGGCATATTGTCTCGATCTAACAACACATTTACAGTCTGGCTGCTTCCTGCCGTAATTTTTCCTTCAGTAGGAGTTGCCGACAGGCTGCTTTCATTGATTTCTTCGATAGACCAGCTTAATTCTCCCTTTCCGGTATTACTGATGGTAAACGAAGCCTTATTGCTTTCTTTTCCAAAATCAAGTATTTCAGGTTCAATATTCATGATACCAGTTAGCGATTCTGTACCGGAGACTATCTGTACGGTTTGTTCTTTAATTCCGTCAGATAATACCAAAGTAGTGTTGATGTTTACTTCTCCATTACTGCGATTGAGAAAAACCTTTACTACTTTAGAACCTTGTGCCGTAATGGAGCCGCTGTTCTCTGATAAAGTGATAGCAGATTCTGTCGGGTCAGCAATGGTCCAGTTCAAGGCGGTGTTTCCTGTATTCTTGATGGTGAGAGGTAATTCTTGCAAGTCGCTGCCAAAATCAAGGATTTCAGGCTCTACACTCATATAAGATTGGGTATTTTTCGGAGCACATGTTACGTTGATCGGGAAAGAATTACCAAATGCAGATAGCTTGATAATGACAGTTTGTACTTCAGTTATCTTGCTGCGGTCTACGGTAAAAATGATGCTTTGCTGTTTGTCGGCCTCAATTTGTCCGGCTGCAGGATTGGCTGTAATCCAGGTATGGCTTCCTAAATCCAGGCTCCAGTCGGTACTTGTATTGCCATTGTTTTGAATTTTTACGGAGAGTTCCGTCTGTGTAGTTCCAAAATTTAATGTCGAAGGAGTAATTTGTATGAGTGCATCCTGTTTCATGGCAGTAAGCTGTATGTCTGCATTGGAAACCTGTCCAGGTACGACTGTTACACTTTTGCTGTTGGTCTCATACCCTTCTTTCATAAATTGAATCTTGTATTCTCCAGCTTCCAGTTTCGGAAAGCTGAATTTTCCATCACTTCCCGTACTGGTGCTAGCTCCATTAGGAAGGATACTCACTTGTACGCCGCTTAAAGGTTGTGTGCCATTGGCAGCATCCGTTACTACTCCCACAATGTCCCCTTGTGTGATTTCTTCTTCTTCAGTGCATGATGATAGTGACAATGCCCCAAGAATAAGCCAGAATAAAAAAATGATTTTTTTCATGCTTACAATGTTTTTAATAGATAGATAATTTATATAACAAAGTAAGCTTAAAAAAACATTGCTATTGGTTGGATACAAGTATTTGGAGGAAAAGAAAAAACTTGTTTTTTGTTTTTAATGGATATAAAAAAAAGGATATTCTCGCAAGAATATCCTTTTTACAATTTCGTTTTCAGTAGATTATGCTTCAGCGCAAGGAATTACAGAAACATAGCTTCTG
>ERZ827496.1793-NODE-1793-length-23629-cov-7.882243_pt1 | contig 23629 bp, 18 predicted proteins | sample MGYA00519769_ERZ827496 | MGnify/ENA primary metagenome ERZ827496 (study PRJEB31778, sample SAMEA3449327) | human gut metagenome | biome: human gut; feature: human-associated habitat; material: faeces | place: United Kingdom | collected 2010/2012 ...
CTGCGATCTCTGTGAGAGGTTTGTCACGAAGTCCCTGCATCAGAGCTGACATCTTATCCATTCCGCTTAATCCCGGGAATTCGAAGCTGTCTACTTTATTCAGGTAACGTCCGTACTGTGCATAGATCTCTTCCATTCTCTGTTTCAGGGAACTTCCTATGCTTCTGTAATATGCAGCCATTTCACAGATCAGCATAGATCCGATAACAGCATCCTTGTCACGTACATATGGTCCTGCAAGGTATCCGTAGCTCTCTTCAAATCCGAAGATAAATCTGTCTACTTCATCTGCTGCTTCAAGCTGTGCGATCTGATCGCCGATCCACTTGAATCCTGTAAGTACGCTTCTGAGTTCTACTCCATAGTGCTCTGCCACTGCATCTGCAAGTGGTGTGGAAACAATGGATTTCACTGCTACCGGATTCTTTGGCATTGTGCCTTTTTCAATGCGGCCTGCACAGATATAATCAAGAAGGAGTACACCTACCTCATTACCTGTTACCAGCTCATAGGAACCATCCGGGCATTTCATTGCGATACCAACACGGTCTGCATCCGGGTCAGTTGCAAGCATTAAGTCTGCACCTGTTTCTTTTGCGAGATTTAATCCAAGCTCCAGAGCTGCAAAGATTTCCGGGTTCGGATAGCTGCAGGTTGTGAAGTATCCGTTCGGATATTCCTGTTCCGGAACGATTGTGATATCTGTGATTCCGATATCTTTTAATACCTGAGTTACAGGTACAAGTCCTGATCCGTTTAACGGGCTGTAAACCAGTTTCAGTCCTGCTGTCTTGCAGAGACCCGGACGAACCTGACGGGATTCGATAGCTTCATAGAGAGCCTGCTTGCAGTCATCTCCTACAAAACGGATCTTTCCCTGTTCTACGCCTTCTGCGAAGGACATATATTTCGCACCTGTAAGTACGTCTGTTTTCTGGATCTCTTCATATACAATGGCAGCTGCATCGTCTGTCATCTGGCATCCGTCAGGACCGTATGCTTTGTATCCGTTGTACTTAGCCGGGTTGTGGGATGCTGTTACCATAATACCTGCATTGCATTCATAGTAACGTGTTGCAAAGGAAAGTGCAGGTACAGGCATCAGTGCGTCATAAATTCTGACATTGATATCATTTGCCGCCAGTACGCCTGCTGCTGTTTTTGCAAATACATCACTCTTAAGACGGCTGTCATAGCTGATGGCTACTGTCTGATTACCGCCCTGTGTTTTTACCCAGTTCGCAAGTCCCTGTGTTGCCTGGCGAACTACATAAATATTCATACGGTTGGTTCCGGCTCCGAGAACTCCGCGAAGTCCGGCTGTTCCGAATTTCAGCGCTACTGCGAAACGATCTTTGATCTCTTCATCATTTCCTTCGATTTTGGATAATTCCGGATTAAGATCCGCATCCTGCAGATCTGCTGCCAACCAACGTTTGTATTCTTCCTGATACATTTTGACCACTCCTGCCTTATTTTTATAGATTTTTTTGTATATATTAGCTGAATATAACTATATAATACCATAACTCAGACAAATCAGCAACAAGACAGCGGGATTTCGGTCAAATTTTAAAAGTTACTTTCTTTTCTGTTTGTCTGCTCTCTGCAGGCGTTTCCTATATTGGTCAGGCAGAGCACTGTGGTGATCAGGAAAAGTCCCGGGATCAGAATGATCCACCAGGAACCTGTCATTAATGCCTTATCTGACAGAGACAGCATACTTCCCCATGTGATAACCTCTATGGGAAGTCCAATGCCCATAAAGCTTAAAGTAGCTTCAGAGATCATTGCAGTTCTTACATTCATGACTACCATAAACATAATGGATGAGAAAAAGTTCGGCACCAGATGCTTCCACAAAATACGGAAAAATCCTGCTCCCATACATCTTGCAGCGATGATATACTCACTGTTTCGTATCTGCCGTACCTCTGTGCGTACTACTTTCGCAATACTGGTCCAGCTGGTCACACCGATCACAAAGGACAGACTCAGGATATTGGCATCTCCCATAATAGCCTGCAGCAAAATGATCAGGAGCAGAGTTGGTATACTTAAGAATATTTCTGTAAATCTCATGATCAGTTCATCAAGCCAGGCAGGTGCCACTCCACTGAAGGCACCGACTACCACTGCAATAAAAGTAGAAATAACTGTGGCTAATCCACCGATCAGGATCGAGATTCTTCCTCCATACCAGATCATGGAAAAAATATCCCTTCCCATAGTATCTGTTCCAAAAAGGAACTCCCTGTCAGGAGCTTTATTATAGTTTAACAGATCCATATAAGCAGGATCCTTTGTCATGATCAGTTCCGCACACAGGCAGCCCAGTACGATAAGAATCAGGATTGCTGCTGAAACAACGGGTTTTCCCTGATACCACTTTTTCTTTGATTTGGGAATTACGGTTTCTGTCTTTCTGTTTCCTGCCAGTTCAAATAAATGATTGGTCATCCTTCTACTACCTCCGATTTCTCGGTTATTACTTCATCCTTCATACGGGGATCTATCTGTTCATTAATAGTCTGACTGACGATATTACAGAAAATAACCAGGATTCCTGACATCATACAAAGCAGCATCAGCAGATTGTAATCATGATATCTGGCACTCTCATAGGACAGAGCTCCGATTCCGGGATAAGAGAATACACTTTCTACCACATAGGTTCCTCCAAGTACATGGGGGACTGCAATGGCCATAATACTCAGATAAGCAGGCATTACATTTCGGACACAATGTCTGAACATAAGCTTTTTCTTATCCAGGCCTTTTGCCTTTGCCAAAAGTACATAATCTGCGCGAACCTCTTCAAGGATCTTATTTCGGATCATGTAAGCATAATACCATAAATGCTCCATGACCACGATGGTCAGAGGCATGATCAGATGCAGCACTCTGTCACCCATATCTCCTGCATTTCCTGTACTGTAAGCACCACTGCTTGGCAGGATCTTAAGATTTACGGAAAAAACAAGGATCAGGACCAGGGCCATCCAGAACTCAGGAATACAGCTGGATATGGTTCCCAGCTTACACAGGATCCGGTCTGCCAGCCGGTTTTCGTACCAGGCACACAGAATTCCCAGGAGCAAGGCTCCGGCAAACATAATGATAAATCCGATTCCTCCAAGCACAAGTGTATTGCCAATACGTCCGCCGATCACTTCTACTACATCCTGTTTATATTTAAATGAAATTCCAAATTCTCCATGAAAGGCATTTTTTACCCACTTCACATACTGTACAGAAATCGGTTCGTTCAGCCCCAGTTTCTCCATAGCCCATTCACGTTCTTCCGGACTCATCTTCTCTGTACGGTCACCATAATAGGAGATCAGCGGATCTCCCGGTGCAAGACGGGCTACATAAAATACAGCTACAGACAATATAAATACTGAGATCAGGAATATCAGGCATTTTTTACCATAGTAGACTAACTTTTTTTGTCTCATTATATACTGCACCCCTTTCCTTCAGCCGGAAGCATTGCAAAATGTCCGGGTGACACTTCTGTCCACACGCTGTTTTCCATTCCTTCGCCATCATAGTACTGCAGAACTCTTTTTCTCTCCCTGATCGGGTCAGGAACAGGAATTGCAGACAGCAATGTTTTTGTATAAGGATGCACCGGATTGGAATACAATTCTTCTGATGGCGCCAGTTCTACCAGTTTTCCATGATACATAACTCCCACACGGTCACAGAGATACTCAACCATAGCCAGGTCATGAGCTATAAACAGAAATGTAAATCCATGCTCCTCCTGCAGATGACGGAACAGATTGACGATCTGTGCCTGTATGGACACATCCAGGGAAGCTATCGGTTCATCAGCCACCAGAAATTCCGGTTCCATACACAGAGATCTGGCTATGGCCACTCGCTGTCTCTGTCCCCCTGATAATTCAGATGGATAACGGTCCAGAAAACTGTTCTCAAGTCCTACATATTCCATCTGAAAAGCAGCTTCCTTCACAAAGCTTCCTCTCGGAGGTGTGATATGCTGGATTCTCATTGGTTCCGTAATAATATCTGACACCTTCATTTTCTGGTTCAGACTGGATGCGGAATCCTGAAATATCATCTGGCGACGGGTCTGCAGCATTTTTTTATGCTTTTTGAATTCCTTTTTGTCGCAGATATTTACATCTTTATACCAGATTTCTCCCTGAGCCGGCTGATATATATTCATCAGACATCTGGCAACTGTGGACTTTCCTGAACCGGATTCCCCTACCAGACCAAAGATCTCACCTTTATGGATCTGAAATGAGACATCATCTACAGCCTTTACCTTGATCTTTTTTGTCAGATGAAACTGCTGAGTCAGATGCCTGACATCCAATAAAACTTCTTTACTCATGCGCTGTTCCTCCCACAGGTGATTTGATCTGCGGTGCTCTTGGATCCAACAGCCAGGTTGCCGCATAATGAGTATCTGTTATCTTAAACATAGGCGGCATTTCTTCATAATCAATATTCAGGGCATATTCATTTCGACATGCAAAAGCATCACCTTTCGGCGGATCTATCAAAGTAGGAGGCATGCCGGGGATGGTGTACAGGCTTTCTTTTCCATTTGCAAATGCAGGCAGTGATCTCATCAGTCCCCATGTGTATGGATGTCTGGGATCATAATACACTTCCTCTGCTGTACCAATCTCTACGATCTTGCCTGCATACATGACTGCCACTCTGTCTGCCACACGTGCAACCACTCCCAGATCATGGGATACCAGTATGGCAGCTGTTCCAAGCTTCATCTGTATTTCCCGCAGAAGATCCAGAATCTGTGCCTGTATGGTCACATCCAGTGCAGTAGTTGGTTCATCTGCAAATAAAATATCCGGATCTGCAGCCAGAGCGATGGCCATCACACATCTCTGACGCATTCCTCCGGAGAACTGCCAGGGATACTGATGATATCGTTCCTTTGGATGAGAGATACCTACCAGTTCCATAAGCTCCAGAACCTTCTTATTTACCTGTTCCTTCGTGTAGTTCTTATTGTGGATCACCACTGCTTCCCCAATCTGTTTTCCAATTTTAATAGTTGGATTCAGGGATGTCATAGGATCCTGAAAGATCATAGAAAAAACTCTTCCACGCAGTTTCTGCATCTCCTTTTCCCTGTAACAGGTGATATCCTGTCCGTTCACACAGATGCTTCCCTCTTTTATTTTTGCGCTTGGTGGCAAAAGCTTCATGATACTTTTGCAAAGCACACTCTTCCCGCATCCGGATTCTCCAACTATAGCCAGCACCTCTCCCTTTTTTAATGAAAAAGACACATCTCTTACTGCCTGGACTTCTCCGGCAGGACCGTCAATGCTGACTGAAAGATTTTTAACCTCTAATAAATGTTCCATTTTTAATCCTTTTTCCGCTCGTGTAAAAAGGGGGGCACCTTTAGTGCCCCCGTCACAACCTTTATCTTTTTTATGATGTTAGAGTCAAAGGTCTTATCGCGCAAGCATGAATGGCTTTTTGACCTTTTGACCCTGATATCATTTTATTATTCAATAGTCCAGTCTGCTACATTCCAGAAGATTCCAACTCCATGATGTCCCATAATTGTATCAGAATCAATTCCTTTAATATTGCTGTCAGCAACATAGTTGGCATCAATATAGCAGATCATTGCATAAGCCGGATCCTCTGCCAGAGCTTTCTGGAAATTAGCATAGGCTTCTGCACGAACTTCCGGATCAGCTGACTGTCTTGCTTCTGTCAGATACTTGTCAACGTCTGCATTAGAATAGCCGGAGTAGTTTGCTCCCTTATCTGTTCCGAATACTTTGTATGTATGGTCGTCAGCGTCAAATGGGCTTCCCCATCCGATCAGGAATGCCATCTGTCCTGCCCAGTCTGTCTGTGCAGGGATCTCTACTGATACATCCATGCCGATCTCTTTCAGTTCCTGTGCTGCGATCTGAGCCATATCAATACGTACCTGATCTCCTGCACTTACGCTGATTACAAATCCCACTTTTTCGCCGTCACGATAATAGAATCCGTCATCACCCATCTCGCATCCTGCAGCTTCCAGAATTTCTTTTGCTTTTTCAGGATTGTAATCATAATGCTCTACATCTTCATAATTGTAAACATTTCTCTGAAGAGGTCCATAAGCCGGCATTCCCTGTCCAAGGAGAACTGCGTCGATGATCGCCTGACGGTCAAGTCCATAGCATACTGCCGGGATCAGATCACGGTTTTTCTGCCAGTATTCATTTCCAAAGTTAAACATGATTCCACGATAGTCAGAAGTCTTCATATCGTAGCATGTATATGCCTCATCATCAGCAAAAGCAGCTGCATCCTTTGGTGTTAATAATGCCAGATCAAGTTCTCCGGATTTTAACTGAAGTGCTTTCGCATTGTCATCCGGTACGATCTTGAATACAACTTTATCAATGGAAGGCTCACCCTTAAAATAGTCTTCGTTCTTAACCAGTGTGATCGCCTGTCCCTCATCCCAGGATTCGATCTTGTATGGACCTGTTCCTACCGGATTACGGAAGAAATCAGAGGTCTGCATATCTTCGCCCTCAAGCAGATGCTTAGGAAGAACTGCCATTGTCATATAGTCAAGGAATGCAACGTTTTTGTCCTCAAGCTTGAACGCAACCGTATGATCATCAATAACATTGATTTCCTCTACGTCCTCGTAGTTGGGTGCATTCTCAGAACCGTTTTCCGGATCCATGATCGCTTCAATAGTAAATTTAACATCCTCTGCTGTCACAGGTTCGCCGTCCTGCCACTTGGCATCTTCTGCCATATGGAATGTATAAGTATTGGTTTCATCATCAAAATCCCAGCTCTCTGCCAGTCCCGGAACTACCTGATTATCTCCGTCATGTGCAGTTAAACCGTTGAAGATCAGAATATTGATCTCTCCATGTTCATCCATAGCAGGATTGATCCTGGTATAATCTCCGCTTCCGTATACCAGTGTTGTTTCTTCCTCTGCCAGTACAGGCACTGTTGTTCCGGCACTGACCAGTGATACAGTCAGAAGCACTCCGGCCATTGTCAATAAACCCTTTTTCATTTCATGTTCCCTCGCTTTTTCTTTATTGGTAACTGGCTTTTATGATATCAGACAATTCTGACATCAGTAAGCCCTGCGGGGGGATATTGACATATTCCTTTTTGTGCCTTATATATGCCATATATGGCATACCTGAAGCAGTATCATTACTCTCCATCGCAGTGCGATCCTGCCCGGAGTGTTATTTATGTTATAGGAACATTACAGAGTAATTTCCTATAATATAAATAACACTCCGCCTTTAGTATTTCACTAAAAGCGAAGTGTCCTGATATTAATATAATTTTGCACCAGCCGGAATATGGTCATCTACCATCAGAAGATGAAGTTTTTCTTCGCCCTCTTCTTCATGGATTGCACTAAGTAACATTCCACAAGATTCAATTCCCATCATTGCTCTAGGTGGCAGATTTGTGATAGCTATAAGTGTCTTACCTACCAGTTCTTCTGGTTCGTAGAATGCGTGAATACCGCTTAAAATGGTACGTTCTACGCCTGTTCCATCATCCAGAGTAAACTGTAAAAGTTTCTTTGACTTCGGCACTGCGACACACTCTTTTACCTTTACTGCACGGAAATCGGACTTGCTGAAAGTCTCAAAATCTACCTCATCTTTGAACAATGGTTCGATTTCTACCTTTGAAAAATCAATCTTCTCAACTGGCTTTTCTGAAACTGTTTTAGCCTGCGCAACGTTGTTTGCTTCGTTCTTAGCAGCGCCCTGGGACTTCATTGTCGGGAACAGCAGTACGTCACGGATTGCCTGGCTGTCTGTAAGCAGCATAACCAGACGGTCGATTCCGTATCCGATACCACCTGTAGGCGGCATACCGATCTCCAGTGCATTCAGGAAGTCTTCATCTGTGTGGTTTGCTTCCTCATCTCCTGCGTCAGCAAGAGCATCCTGTGCTTTGAAACGCTCTCTCTGGTCAATCGGGTCATTGAGCTCGGAATATGCGTTACACATTTCCCATGTATTAATGAACAGCTCGAAACGCTCTACCTTATTCGGATCAGAAGGTTTCTTCTTTGTCAGCGGAGAAATCTCGATCGGATGATCCATGATAAATGTTGGCTGGATCAGTTCTTTTTCACAGTATTCCTCGAAGAACAGGTTGATGATATCACCCTTCTTATGACGTTCTTCATATTCAATATGATGCTCATCTGCAAGCTTCTTAGCTGCTTCATCATCTGCAACTTCATCAAAGTCAATTCCTGCATATTTCTTGATCGCATCATTCATGGTCAGACGTTCAAAAGGTTTGCTGAGGTCGATCTCGATACCATTGTAGGAAATCTTCGCAGAACCACAAACCTTCTCTGCCAGATAACGGAACATAGACTCAGTCAGTTCCATCATGCCTTCATAATCTGTATATGCCTGATAAAGCTCCATCAGAGTAAACTCCGGATTATGACGGGTATCTACACCTTCATTACGGAATACACGTCCGATCTCATAAACTCTCTCAAGACCACCAACGATCAGTCTCTTCAGATAAAGCTCAAGAGAAATACGAAGCTTAACATCTTCGTTCAGTGCATTATAATGAGTTTCAAACGGTCTTGCTGCAGCACCGCCTGCATTTGCAACCAGCATCGGAGTTTCCACTTCCATGAAGTCACGGTCTGCAAGGAAGTTACGGATTTCTTTCAGAATCTGGGAACGTTTGATAAATACGTTCTTGCTGTCCTGATTCATGATAAGGTCTACATATCTCTGACGATAACGCATATCTGTATCTGTCAGTCCATGGAATTTCTCAGGAAGAATCTGTAAGCTCTTGGAAAGAAGAGTCATGCTTTCTGCATGGATAGAAATCTCACCTGTTCTTGTTCTGAATGCAAAACCTTCCAGTCCGAAGATATCACCGATATCGGATTTCTTAAAATCTGCATAAGAATCTGCTCCGATCGCATCTCTTGCTACATATACCTGAATATTTCCCTGTAAATCCTGGATATTGCAGAAAGAAGCCTTACCCATAACTCTCTTGAACATCATACGGCCTGCGATCGCTACGTGGATCGGGCTTGCGTCCATGATTTCTCTTCTCTCTTCGTAATCTTTCTTAACAGCTTCCTTTGCCTGTTCTTCATCAAGACCTGTTACATCTACTTCTGCACGATCTTTGAGAAGTTCTGCCTCATGTGCTTCATAAAGACTCTTCACTTCCATTGAGTGATGAGTCTGATTAAACTTTGTGATCTGAAATGGGTCTTTTCCATTAGCCTGAAGATCTGCCAGTTTATCGCGACGTACCTTCAGTAACTGGTTTAAATCCTGTTCCTGCTTCTGCTGTGCCACCTTGGTTCCTCCTTATATACTTGTATAATTATTATTTGTTCTACATTTCCATGTGATATCAGATGTAACAGAAGATTCCATTCAACAGAATCCTGTATTTTCAAATATCAATTTATCAGATATACAGACAAAAATAAGAAATAACAAACTTCTTATTGTCTTCTTATTATCTGCTTATATAGTCAGAGAAAGGTGCGCGTTATGCCTTTGCATGATAAATCTCTACGCGCACCTCAGTCATCTGTCTCTTATACGTTTCTCTGGATCTCCAGAACTTTGTATTTCATGATTCCTGCCGGCATCTCTACTTCTACTACATCACCTGTATGCGCACCGATAAGTGCTTTTCCTACGGGAGATTCGTTGGAGATTTTGCCTTCAAGGCTGTTAGCCTCTGTGGAACCTACGATCTTCAGCTCGATGTCTTCTTCGAATTCAAAATCGTGTACTTTAACCTTACATCCAACGCTGATCTTGTCCAGATCTACTTCGTCCTCTACAACAACTTCAGCATTCTTTAAGATCTTCTCGATTTCTTCGATACGTGCTTCAATGTCTCTCTGTTCGTCTTTCGCTGCATCGTATTCCGCATTCTCAGATAAGTCGCCCTGTTCTCTGGCTTCCTTAATTTTCTCTGCTACTTCTTTTCTCTTTACTACCTTTAAATCATGCAGCTCTTCTTCTAATTTTTTAAGTCCTGCATAAGTTAGTAAGTTTTTCTTTTCTTCCATAATAACCTTACTCCCTTTCAACATCCGGTATAGTCTTCTGCGTTTCTTTTCGCCCCGGATCACTACATGGATTTATGTGCTTCCTGATACATCATACCTGAAAAAGGGCAGACTTATTCTAGGATATTCACAATTTCTGTATTATACAAAAAAGCACCCGGATTGTCAAGCATTCCGAGCGCCTTTGCTATTGTTTATATTTCTCATTTCACATGGTTTTAACTTTTATGCTAATCTTGATAAAAGCGCCTCCAGAGCTTCATAACTTTCTATGGTGTTTGACTCTCTTCTGAGCCCTGCGCTGTGACGCATGCCTGCAGTATACCAGGCAACGTGTTTACGCATCTCACGGATTCCTACGAATTCCCCTTTTAATTCAATCTGTTTTCTGGCATGACGCAGGATCATTTCACGTATTTCCTCTACAGACGGACGTTCCAACAGTTCTCCTGTCCGGAAATAATGGTTCAGTTCGCGGAACAACCAGGGATTTCCCCTTACTGCACGTCCCACCATAACAGCATCACATCCGGTCTGTTTTACCAGTGCTTCTGCTTTCAGCGGAGAATCTACATCTCCGTTTCCAATTACAGGAATGGTAATCGCTTCTTTTACCCTGCGGATCGTATCCCAGTCTGCAGTGCCGGAATAGTACTGCTGTCTGGTGCGCCCATGCACTGCAAGTGCTGCTGCTCCCGCATCCTCAATACGTTTCGCGATTTCAACAATATCTACCGGTTCATTCTCAAATCCGATTCGCACCTTGACAGTCAACGGTTTACTGATTGCAGATGATACTTTTCGAACGATCTCTTCAATCAGATTCGGGTTCTTCAATAATGCAGATCCCTCACCGTTATTGACAACCTTCGGCACAGGGCATCCCATATTGATGTCCAGGATATCGAAATCTCTGTCCTCAATGGATTTCGCAACCTCTGCCATAAGATCCGGTTCACTGCCAAAAAGCTGCATGGAAACCGGGTGCTCACATGGATCAATCTCCATCAGGGCAATGGTGTTCTTATTGTGAAAAGAAATCGCTTTTGCACTGATCATTTCCATACAGATCAGTCCGGCCCCCTGCTCTTTACAGAGCGTTCGAAATGGCAGGTCTGTGACACCTGCCATTGGTGCAAGAACAAACGGATTATCAATCTGTACGTTTCCTATTTTCCACTGCATCTCCATGAATGGTTCTCTTGCCCGTACCGGCTCATTCCTTGTCTGCATGGATTCAGTCCTCACTGCCCGATGTTTTCTTCAATTCTTCTTCCGGGATGTCTCCGAGAAAGAATACTTTATAATACATTTCCAGAGATTCCAGAAGTTCTTTCTTGTCCTGCTGAAGCTGTTTGATCTTCAGTCCGCTTCCGATCTCATCGTAGCGGGCATCTGCTTCCAGAGCTTCTGTTTTAAACTGAAGTCTGCCGTTTTCGTCAAATTCCAGAGTCAGGATTCCTCCTACATCCTCTGTGTAAAGAACACACATGATCTGAAGTTCTTTCTTCACATGATCCGGAAGTGCATTGAAATCCTGATTAAAATAAAATTTCTTCTCATAGGCGCTTGCGCCGCAGAGAGTAATGTTGTCCTGATACATAAATTACTGTTTCCCTCTTTCGAAATTATTCAGAATCTTTATACATAGCTGTAAAGCCCACGCACTGAAACCTCTCCTGCGCTGACTTTCACAACTTCTTTATTCTGCCTTTCCACAAGCAGTTCACCTTTTTCATCAATCCCCCTGCAGATTCCTTCGAAACTTCTGTCACCATCGATCACTCTGACCGGCTGGTTCAGATTTGCAAGGATTCTGTGGTAATCATCCAGCAGATGAGTAAAATCACAGGTCTGGATAAATTTCTCATAGTTGATCTCGAAATATTTCATCACCAGTGCAATCACCTGATTTCTGTCATATTCATGACCGCCCTCCAGAATCAGTGAAGTCGCTTTGTCCTGCATCTCTTCCGGAAATTCTTTCAGGTTTACATTGATTCCTACTCCGATGAGAACATAATTGATCTTCACACCATTTGTTCCCATCTCGGTCAGGATACCACAGATTTTCTTCTTAGAGATCACAATATCATTGGGCCATTTAATACTTACGTTAAACCCCAGTTCCTCTGCTGCCTGTGCCACTGCCATTCCCATAACCAGTGTCAGCATAGACGCATACTGCGGTGAAAATTCCGGACGTAAGAGCAGTGTCATCATAATAGAGCTGCCCTCCGGCGCTTCCCATCTTCTGTCAAAACGCCCTCTTCCCGCAGACTGAAATTCCGCAACTGCCAGAGTTCCATGCTCTGCACCATCTTTTGCCAGACGCTTGATCCATGAATTGGTAGAATCTGTTTCTTTTGCAAAATGGACGGTTTTGCCCGCCCATTTTGTGTTTATTACCTGTGAAATTGTTTCTTCATTATACAGATGTGCCATTATTTGTTCTCCGGCTCTCCTAATGTTGCTACCATAACAGCTTTGATGGTATGCATACGGTTCTCTGCCTCATCAAATACTTTGGACTGCTCAGATTCAAATACTTCGTCTGTTACTTCCATGTCTGTCAGATTGAATCTCTCACCCATTTCCTTGCCGATCTTTGTCTTAAGGTCATGGAATGCAGGCAGACAGTGAAGGAAGATTGCTTTCTCTCCTGCGTTCTTCATAACGTCCTTTGTTACTTTATAAGGTGTCAGATCATGGATTCTCTCTGTCCATACCTCATCCGGCTCACCCATGGATACCCATACGTCTGTATAGATAACGTCTGCATCCTTTGTTCCTTCCTGAACATCCTCTGTCAGAGTGATGCTTCCGCCGGATGCTTTTGCATATTCCTCGCACTGAGCAACTAACTCTGCATTCGGGAAATATTTCTTAGTTGTGCAGGCTACGAAATGCATGCCAAGTTTTGTGCAGGCAATCATCAGGGAATTACCCATATTGTAACGGGCATCACCCATGTATACAAGCTTACGTCCTTTTAAATCTCCGAAATGCTCACGGATTGTCAGCATATCAGCGATCATCTGTGTCGGATGATATTCGTTCGTAAGGCCATTCCATACCGGAACACCTGCATGTTTTGCAAGCTCTTCTACGACTTCCTGACCAAATCCACGATATTCGATACCATCATACATTCTTCCCAGAACTCTTGCTGTATCTGCAATGCTTTCTTTCTTACCGATCTGAGAACCTGTCGGATCCAGGTATGTGCTTCCCATTCCAAGATCATGGGCAGCTACCTCAAAAGAGCAACGGGTTCTTGTACTTGTTTTTTCAAAAATAAGTGCAATATTTTTGCCTCTGTAATATTCGTGAAGCTCGCCGGCTTTCTTCTTTGCTTTAAGTTCTGCGGATAAATCAATAAGATATGTGATCTCCTCCGGTGTAAAGTCTTTCAGTGTCAGAAAGTTTCTTCCTTTTAAGTTCATAATAATTCTCTCCCCGATGTCATTTATTCTCTTTTGTTATTTGTCTGTCTCCGCTTTCGGATCAGTGACGATCTCTTTCAGCGAACTTGCCAGACCTGCGATTCCCTGAATATCCGACGGAATAATGATCTTGGTTGCCTTACCGTCTGCTGCCCTGGCAAATGCTTCCAGACTCTTCAGTGTCAGAACTGCCTCATCTGCTCCTGCCTCTCTGATCATGCGGATACCCTCTGCATTGGCATTCTGAACTTTCAGAACTGCCTCAGCCTGTCCTTCTGCCTCCTTGATCATACGCTCTTTCTGAGCCTCTGCGCGGAGGATTGCTGCCTGTTTCTCAGCTTCTGCATCCAGAATTGCGGATTGCTTCTTACCTTCTGCAACAAGGATCGTAGATTTCTTCTGACCTTCTGCGATCAGGATTGCTTCACGACGTTCACGCTCAGCTTTCATCTGTTTCTCCATTGCATCCTGGATAGCTGCCGGAGGAATAATGTTCTTCAGTTCCACACGATTGACCTTGATTCCCCATGGATCAGTAGCTTCATCAAGAGAAGCTCTCATCTTGGTATTGATCGTCTCACGTGATGTAAGTGTCTCATCCAGTTCCATGTCACCGATAATATTTCTTAAGGTTGTTGCGGACAGATTCTCGATTGCCATGATCGGATTCTCCACACCGTAAGTATAAAGCTTCGGATCTGTGATCTGAAAGAATACGACAGTATCGATCTGCATGGTTACGTTATCCTTTGTGATAACCGGCTGCGGTGGAAAATCCACTACCTGTTCCTTCAGATTTACCTTTCTGGCTACTCGTTCAATAAACGGAACCTTGAAGTGAATTCCTGTACTCCAGGTCGCCTGATAAGCTCCCAGACGCTCCAGGATTACTGCATATGCCTGTGGTACAATGCGGACGCAGGATGCAAGGACCCATACCGCAATAACGATAATAACTATCAGAAAAACCACGCCCATAACTAATCCTCCTTATTCTGTTTTACGATAAGTTTCACACCTCGGATCTCTTCGATCGTTACAACGGTGCCTTCGCCGATTTTTTCGTCATCAGCAGAACGTGCAGTCCATTCAATGTCATTGATACGAACCTGGCCTGTCTGCGCCAGATTGTCAATCTCCTGAATCACAACTGCTTTCTTTCCAATCAGACTGTTTGCATTGGTCTGTATGGTTTCTTTGTTGAAGTACTTCATTGCCAGTGGTCTGGTAAAGATGAGAAGTACCAATGAAACACACAGAAACAGCAATATCTGTACAGTGAGGTTCGCTCCTGCATAACATGCAATAGCAGCGACCAGTGCGCCGCCGGCAAACCAGATGGTGGTCAGTCCTGCCGTAATTGCCTCTACAACAAGCAATAACGCAAGAATCCCAAGCCAGATCAAAGGCTGCATGAAACTCCTCCTTTCGTCTGCTATCGTCTCTGACGAGCAGCTTCATACATGAGAATTCCGGATGCCATGGCAGCATTCAGAGATTCTACTTTTCCACACATAGGAATCCGTATCAGACAATCAGCACTGTCTGCCGCTTCATCTGTCAGTCCTTTTCCCTCATTGCCGATCAGGAAAGCAGTTCCTCCTGTGTAGGATTCCTGATCATAAGAGTTCTTACCATGCAGATGCGCCGCAAATGTGCGGATATTTCTGTCTTTCAGTTCCTGTGCTAATGATACCACACTTTCCACATATAGGAAAGGCATTCTGTAGACAGAACCCATGGTTGATCGTATAACCTTCGGGTTTGTGATATCCACGCAGGTCTTTGTCAGAAGAACTCCGCTTACTCCGGCACCCTCTCCTGTACGGAGAATAGTTCCCGCATTTCCCGGATCCTGCAGATCTTCCAGAATCATAACCAGCGGATTTTTCCCGCCGAGAATATCTTCCATTATATAGGAAGGTTTCTTAAGCACTGTCATAATTCCCTGCGGCGTCTGCGTATCGCTCATCTGTCGAAAAACAGAATCTGTTACTATTTCATATGGAAGTTTCTCCACCTGAGCCATCAGTTCTGCATCACCGCTGAGAGCTTCTGATACATACACCTTCGAAATCCAATCCCTAGGTGCTTCGCCGAACATTTTTCTTCCTTCTGCAACAAAAAGCCCTTGTTCTCTGCGGGCTTTTGTTTTCTGGTTCAGCTGTATGATATTTTTTACCTGTCCGTTATTTACACTGGTGATCATATCTTATCCTCAATTTTCCGAAACCTTATTCAGGTCACTGTTTGCTCCTGCTGCAACAACTGTGCAGTCTGCCGGAAACACTTCATCCGGCGCCACATTCATATTCATCTTATCGCCATGCTTCAGACCGATCAGATTGATGTTATACTTTTCCCTGACCTTCAGCTCCCGAAGTGTTTTTCCTATCCATTCCCGCGGAATCTTAAATTCTGCCATACTGAAATCAGAAGAAAGCTCAAACATATCGACAAATCCACTGGAGAGAAGATTTCTTGCAACTCTGATACCCATGGAATGTTCAGGATAAATCACCTTATCTGCCCCTATTTTCTCCAGTATCCTGCCATGAAGAGGATTCATTGCCTTCGCCATGACAAAAGGAACTCCAAGTTCTTTCACCTGCATCGTTGCTGTAATACTGGCCTCCATATTCTCGGCTACTGCGATGACCGCAACATCTACGTTCTGAACTCCAAGCGATTCCAGAATTCCCGGATCACGCACATCTGCCTTGACAGCATAGGAAACTTTCTCTGCGATATCCTGCACATTATCATCTTTATCGTCAATGGCAAGTACATCGCAGTTCGCCTCTGCCAGAGTAAGGGCTACCGTCATCCCGAACTGCCCAAGACCGATCACTGCATAAGATTTGTTCTTCATTTTCTTCCTCATTTCTCTTTCTGAACATGTATTCGTTATCCTCTGCGAATATCCGCCTGACTGCCGAACCGTTACTATCCAATCATAATATCTTCTTCTGCCAGATGTGAATCTGCCGGCATTTTCTGTACACGTACAGTCACTGCAGTTCCCAGAGTCAGCGGACCGATTCTTCCCAGATACATAGTCAGGATCACGATCCATTTGCCTGCTGTATTCAGGCAGGGTGTCAGCCCTCTGCTAAGTCCTACCGTTGCAACCGCAGATGTAATTTCATAAACAACATCTTCTATAGGTGCTTCCGGCATGGCTGCACACAACAGCATACTCATGAGAATAAGTACTGTAAGTACCATACCTGTCACTACGATTGCAGAACGGATATAGCTTTCTCTGATTCTCCTGTGGTGTACTTCCACATCCCGTTTTCCCTGAAGATTGGATTTCAGACTCAGCAGAAGGACCGCAACTGTTGTTGTCTTAATTCCACCTGCTGTTCCCATAGGGGAACCGCCGATCAACATCAATACCAGGCACAGCATATAAGTTGCATTGGAAAATCTCTCCTGGCTTACAGTGAAAAATCCAGCTGTTCTTGTGGTAACTGACTGGAACAAAGATGCCATCCACTTCGTTCCCGGCGAATATGTCCCAATACTTTCCGGATTTCCATGATCAAACAGAAAGATCAGTACTGTACCGCCCACAACAAGTATCAGCGTCATCATCAACACGATCTTACTGTGAAGACGGAGATTTTTAAATATACGTCCCACAGGAAGTTTCCCTCTGATGACTCGTTTAATCTTATCCCAGATATCCCACCAGACCACAAACCCAAGACCTGACATAATGATCAGTCCTACACTTGTAAAGTTTACGATCGGATCAGCAACATACTGAGCCAGGCTGTCCTCTCCCAGCAGATCAATACCAGCATTACAGAATGCAGATACTGCCGTAAAAACAGAGTATCCCAGACCTTTTGCCAGACCGAACTGCGGAATAAATCGAACTGCATAACACACTGCACCGATTCCTTCTGCTCCAAACACACAGATCAGAACTTTCTTCACCAGCCTGACCATCCCACCCATTCTATCCATATTATAGGACTCCTGGATAACACGCCGGTTCCTCAGCGATATTTTCTTTCTCAGACTTATAAAAATAATACTGCCCAGGGAAATCAGTCCCACACCTCCGATCTGGATCAGGACAAGAATAATAATCTTGCCTGCCAGAGTCCAGTGAGTTGCCGTAACAACTGTCACAAGCCCTGTTACACATATACTTGTGGTTGCGGTAAACATGGCATCTGTAAAAGATGTGTGGTATCCGGGTGCCGTACAAAACGGCAGCCACAGAAGTAATCCCCCTAAGATAATCACCCCCGCAAAACCGAGGGTAATTATCTGAGCAGTATTTAATTTATGCAGTCTGTTATATAACTGCATCTTTTTATTCATTTGTTATTTGTTGTTTTTATCATAGTTATGAGAAAGTGACTGGCATACTTCCCACTGATAGTCAGAGATACCTTTCTGCATAGCAAGTGCTTCATTGATATCGAAGTCTACGAATTCACCGTGACGATATCCGACAACGCGGCATGTCTTGCCTGCAATAAGAAGGTCTACAGCCAGAGCACCCATCATAGATGCATATACACGGTCTTTACATGTCGGGCTTCCACCACGCTGCATGTGTCCAAGGATTGTAGCACGTGTTTCGATACCTGTGGCAGCTTCGATACGTTTTGCCATTGCTTCAGAATGACCGATACCTTCTGCATTGATGATGATGTGATGCTTTTTGCCTTTCTTACGACTCTCGATAATGTTATTGATCAGCTTCTGCTCATCATAGTCATATTTTTCAGGAACCAGAACATCCTCAGCACCGTTGGCAATACCGCACCACAGAGCAATATATCCTGCACCACGTCCCATAACCTCGATGATACTGCATCTCTCATGAGAAGTGGAAGTATCACGTACTTTATCAATTGCTTCCATTGCTGTGTTTACAGCTGTATCAAATCCGATGGTATATTCTGTACATGCAATGTCAAGGTCGATTGTTCCGGGAAGACCGATTGTATTGATTCCGAGATTCGCAAGCTTCTGAGCACCTGCGAAGGATCCGTCACCACCGATGACAACAAGTCCGTCAATTCCATGTTTTCTGCAGATCTCTGCTCCACGTTTCTGGCCTTCTTCTGTACGGAATTCTGCACAACGTGCTGTATAAAGGATTGTACCTCCACGTTCGATTGTATCAGATACATCTTTTGCGCTCATGTCAATAATCTCTTCGTTTAACAGACCATTGTATCCTTTCAGAATACCTTTTACATTTAATCCATTGCTTAAACCTCTTCTGACAACTGCACGAATTGCAGCATTCATTCCAGGTGCGTCACCACCGCTGGTAAGGACACCAATGGTTTTTATCTTGTTTTCTGCCATCTTTTCTTCCTCCATCTTCTGAATCTATCTCATTTTTACTATACACATATTCGGGTATAGTTTAGCGCATTTCTATAAGTTTTTCAATCCTCTTTCTACAACTTTAACATTGGTTTTACCATATTTTTCGTACATATAGTTCAGCCATGAGTCCTGAATTTGTGCATGATATCCAACCGGAAGCTTCTTTATGGCCTTTACGTCTTTCAGGTAGATCACAACAGCACTGTCACCCGGTGAACGTCTGAGGTCTGCAAGCAGTTCCTGAGATTGCTGTGTGTAGCTTTCTTTATTGTCAAACTGTATCCAGATTTCCCTTGGCATATTGTCAAAGGGACGGATTTTTTCAAGGATCAGTTTACTGGCGCGATCGTCCTCTGCAGATACTCTGCCCTGAATAAATACTCTGCCTTCTTCATTCAGGAACTGCTGACTTTTCTCATAATCTCTGGGGAACACAACTACCTCCACTGTTCCTACCAGATCCTCCACTGTGAGGAATGCCATAACCTTATTATTCTTTGTATATTTGATGGTTTTATCCGTAATCATTCCACCGATAATTACTTTCTGACCATCCATGACTTTCGGAAGATTTGTTTCTTCATCCTGCTGAAAATCAGAGGTTTTCGCAGAAATGGTTTTCTCCATCATTCCCCGGTAATTTTCCAGAGGATGACCACTGAGGTAGATTCCCAGAACTTCCTTCTCATATCCCAGAAGTTCCTCTTTTCCGAATTCCTCCACATCGGGCATACGGATTTCAAATTCTTTCTTGTCCTCCTCGCTTACCAGATCAAAAAGGCTCATCTGGCCTGCCAGTGAATTCTTCTTATCCTGACTGATACTGTCTGAAATCTTCTGATAAACCAGCATTTTCTGGCGGCGGTTACCATCCAGGCAATCCAGTGCACCTGCTTTGATAAAGTTTTCTACTGCTCGCTTATTCATCTGCGGAGAGTTTCGTTCCATAAAATCCTTCAGGGAACGATATTGTCCGTTCTCTTCCCTCTCTCTTACCAGGCTTTCAATAACCGGACGTCCCACACTCTTTATAGCGGACAGACCATATCGGATCGCACCGTTATCTACAGAGAATCCATACATTCCACAATTCACATCCGGCGGCAGGATCTTAATCCCCATCTGTCTGCAGACCAGAATATATTCTGCAACCTTATTGGGAAAATCAATAACCGATGTCATTAATGCGGCCATAAATTCCACAGGATAGTAATATTTCAGATATGCAGTCTGATAGGAAACAACTGCATAGGCTGCTGCATGGGACTTATTAAAAGCATATTTGGCGAAATCAATCATTTCATCATAGATTTTATTTGCCGTTGCCTCATCAATTCCATTTGCAATACAGCCTGGAACTCCCTCTGCTTCATTTCCGTAAACAAAGTTCTGGCGCTCCTTTTCCATGACAGAGGCCTTCTTTTTGGACATTGCACGGCGCACCAGGTCGCTTCGGCCCAGAGTATAACCTGCCAGGTTACGAACGATCTGCATAACCTGTTCCTGATAGACAATACACCCATAAGTAGGCTTCAGGATTGGCTCCAGCTGAGGGCAGTCGTAACGGATGGTATCCGGACGGTTTTTGCCCCGGATATACTGAGGGATAAAATCCATGGGGCCCGGGCGGTAAAGAGAAATTCCTGCGATCACATCTTCCAGACTCTGAGGCTTCAGTTCCTTCATGAAGTTTTTCATTCCCGCACTTTCAAGCTGAAATACACCATCAGAACGACCGGTGCCGAGGGAATCCAAAACCTTTTTATCATCATAATTAATCTTCTGCATATCCAGAGTCACTCCTGCATCCTTCTGGATCAGCTTTACTGCATTCTGGATCACAGTCAGAGTACGAAGTCCCAGGAAGTCCATTTTTAAAAGTCCCAATTCTTCCAGTGTTGTCATGGTAAACTGAGTGACAATAGACCCGTCTGATGCTCTGGAAAGCGGTACATATTCTGATACGTCCTTCTGGCTGATAACAACACCTGCCGCATGCATGGAGGTATGTCTGGGAAGTCCCTCCAGACGTCTTGCCATATCGATCAGATAATGAATTTCATCCTGCTCTTCATATGCTTTTTTCAGCTCAGGGTTCATAGTAAGGGCTTTATCTATAGTAATATTTAATTCCTGCGGGATCATTTTCGCAATGGAATCCACCTGTGCATAAGGCATATCCAGTACACGGCCCACATCCCGGATCACACCACGGGCTGCCAGCGTACCAAAAGTAACGATCTGAACCACACAATCATCCCCATATTTACGGCGGACATATTCAATAACCTCCTGCCTTCTTTCGAAGCAGAAGTCAACGTCAATATCAGGCATAGATACTCGTTCCGGATTCAGAAATCGCTCAAAGAGCAGATCATAGCGAATAGGATCAAGCTGTGTGATGCCCAAGGTATAAGCAACCAGACTTCCCGCTGCAGAGCCACGTCCCGGTCCTACCATAATGTCATGATCGCGGGCATATTTAATAAAATCCCATACTATAAGGAAGTAATCCACGTAGCCCATATTTTTTATAGTAGATAATTCGTAATTCAGACGAGCTTTTAATTCCTCTGTAACCGGCTGATAACGTTCCTCCAGTCCCTCGAAGCATAGCTTGTTCAGATATTCCCAGGATGTAAGACCATCCGGCACATCGAATCTTGGAAGCTTGGTCACGCCAAATTCAATCTCAACATGACATCTCTGTGCAATCTTATGAGTATTCTCCAGGGCCTCCAAAGCATATGGGAAAAGTTCTGCCATTTCTTCCGGGGATTTCACATAATACTGGCCGCCCTCATAACGCATTCTGTCCTCGTCTGCCAGTTTCTTGTTTGTCTGCAGACAGAGAAGAATATCATGAGGATCAGCATCCTCCGCCCTTGTATAATGCACATCATTGGTTGCCACAAGGTCAATCCCTGTTTCTTCGTGCATACGGAGAAGCTCCTGATTTACCAGTCTCTGCGCAGGGATTCCATGATCCTGTAATTCCAGGAAGAAATTCCCTTTGCCAAAAATATCCTGATAACGAAGAGCTGCTGCCTTTGCATCTTCGTACATTCCTCTCTGAAGATACCTGGCCACTTCACCTGCAAGGCAGGCACTTAAGGCAATAATCCCTTCATGGTACTCTTTTAATACCGCAAGATCTACTCGCGGTTTATAATAGAATCCTTCTGTAAAACCCTTGGACACAATTTTCATCAGATTTGCATAACCCTGATTATTCTCTGCCAGAAGAACCAGGTGGTAATATCTGTCTTCGCCGCTTCCTGCTTCACGGTCAAATCGGGAGCCGGGGGCTACATAAACCTCACATCCCAGAATCGGATTGATTCCCTCGGCTCTTGCTGCACGATAAAAATCAATCACACCATACATAACTCCATGATCTGTGATCGCCGCACTGTCCATGCCAAGTTCTTTGACACGGGCTACATATTCTTTTATCTTATTGGAACCATCCAGCAGACTGTATTCTGTATGGACGTGAAGATGTGTAAACTCCAACTCTATTTCTCTCCTGTTCTAATATCTGCAATTTTATCGCAGCATATTTTTATAAATTTAACTGAATCAGGTAAGTCCCATGCTTCAATTGCGAAAAGCAATAATCATTGGGTGGGGACTTGCTTGTCTGTTACTATTTCGCGTAGATTCTCTTGTCCTTAATCTCTACTTTGCCTTCCTTCATCAGATGGCCAATGGCACGTTTAAATGCTCCCTTACTCAGACCAAATTCTCGCTGGATCACTTCCGGTGATGCCTTGTCATCAAATGGAAGAACACCTGCAAACTCATTGATCACTTCAAGGACATTCTCCGCATCCTCATTGATCTGAAGATATGCTTTCTGACGATCTGTGAGTTTTACAAGAACAGAAATACGTTTGGACTTGCCATCTGTCATTACCGGGAACTCAATACAGTCATCCTTAACCTTATAGTTCTGGTTATTGATATAACAGCATGGCTTTTTTAATATCGGAAGATTAGGCGTTTTCGTTCTGATTGCCGAACCACGTTTTGCAAGGCTTCTGTTTTTAAGAACAGCCTTATGACAGTATTTGTAGTGTTTCTTCACAATAGATTTGGCGTCACGGATACACTGGTTAAGCAGTGCACTTGGCAGATCAGCACTTACATCAGCAGTAGTGATTTTAGCGATAGAATGACCGCTTACAGCATCAGAAATAAGACTATTAACGGTATTTATATACTCCGTCATAGTCTGAGTGATCAAGTTTTTCTGATATTCAGTTGGATATACTTTCACTGTTTCGGGAAGCTGCATTGTATCACCACCTAAACGCTTTTCTGATTTTCAATATACTGTTTGATTACAGCAAGCGGAGCACCGCGAACTATAGAAACAAAATAACTGTTAGTCTAAAGGCTTGGAAGCCTTGATTTCAACCAGGGAAATTCTTCCCTCAAAATACGGGATGAATAACCTTTGATTTGCTTTACGGCGACATTTAGTAAGGGAAATATTTATTTCAGACAATGTATTTGACATATTCTTATCCTTTCATTGTAGTAATGAATATAGTATACCATGCAAAAACAAATTGACAATAGTGTACACAGATATAAAACATATATGATATACAAGTGTTCAATTTGAACACCAAATGAAATTTACAAAAAATGCAGTATTTTCAAGCTTTTTTGAGGGAAAATCAAAGAAAAAATGTATATA
>ERZ827496.1798-NODE-1798-length-23573-cov-5.842419_pt1 | contig 23573 bp, 18 predicted proteins | sample MGYA00519769_ERZ827496 | MGnify/ENA primary metagenome ERZ827496 (study PRJEB31778, sample SAMEA3449327) | human gut metagenome | biome: human gut; feature: human-associated habitat; material: faeces | place: United Kingdom | collected 2010/2012 ...
CCTTGCCGATCTTCAGCACGCCGTTCTCTGCCATGGCGGACGCCCACGCCAGCTCACTGCGGGCATCGTAATTCTCCGGGTCGGTCAGCAGCACGCGGGTATTGCGGATGACGCTGCGCATGACAGCTTCGCCCAAGTCATCGGAAAGATTGTTTTCATCCGGCTTGCCGAAGTAGGTCTCCATCGCGTGACTCAGGGTATCAAAGGCACCGGAGATAACCTGCTTCATGGGAACAGTCAGCGTGTAGCTGGGGTCGAGGAAGGCAAAATCCGCCTGTGCGCCCCAAAGGGCGCCCTTGATTTTCTTTTCCTCGTGGGTGATGACGGCACCGTTATTCATCTCGCTGCCGGTACCGAACACCGTGACGATGGTGCCGAGGGGGATAAACTCTGTTGGGAATGTGTGCTTGGTGTTCTCCAGTTCCCAAATGTCCTCGTCCAGTTTGGCCTGCGCGGAGATGACCTTGCAGCAATCTGACACGCTGCCGCCGCCCACGGCGAGGATAAGGTCCACATGATTCTCCCGCGCCAGCTTTGCGCCCTCCTGCGCCTTGGCATAGGTGGGGTTGGACATGATGCGGTCGAACTCCACGACGCGCTTGCCGGCGGCGTTCAGAATGCCCATGATCTCATCATACACGCCATTGCGCTTGATGGAGCCGCCGCCATACGCCAGCATGACGGTTTTCCCGTAGTTCACCAGCAGACTGCCGAGGTACTCTTTCACGCCGCCCTTGCCGAAATACACCTTGGTCTTGTTTTCAAAAATAAAGTTGTTCATAAAAACGCATCCTTTCTGAATGTTATTTCTTCATTTGCTGTTCCTAAAAGGCAACGGCATCATTGATCCAGCCTTCGGCGCTGGTTTCAGTCCCAAGTCCAAAGCCGTGCCCCAGACCGGAATACACATGAAACTCCGTGTCGATCCCGGCCTGCTGCATGGCTTCGAGCCGCGCCTGCATGACCCGCCAGTTGGCGATGCCGTCCCTGTCACCGACACAGGCATAGGTGGGCGGATCACTTTCGGAATACTCGCTCAATCCTGTGTACTGCATGATGACCGCACCGGGACGGGGCAGATTACCGCCGCCAAAGGCTTCTGCACCGTAAGACCCCAGCCACGCCGCCATCCGCGCTCCCGCCGAGCCGCCCCATAGGGAGTAGCAGCCGGTGTCCACTTCCAGTTCGTCCGCATGGTCAAAGATGAAGCGGATGGCTCTTGCCAAGTCCTCGCAGGCGGTCTGTGCGCCGGGGCGATAAATGAGAGCGAAGGCGTTGTAGCCCTTTTTGGAAAGCTCCAGCGCATGAGGGAAGCTGTCCTGCATGGCGCCCACATAGGCAAAGGCACCGCCTGCATTGCAGATGGCGAATTTCTCGCCGGGCGTTCCCTTGAAGAAGAACAGACCCGTATCCTCCTTGGCCGGGTCAGCCGCCTTTTCCTTGTCGGTGTAAATGTCATAGAAGATGGTTTGGCCGTCCGCTGCCCGCTCTCGCAGGGTGTTCACGATCTCAACCGTTTCGTCCGGATCGATATGGCTGTAGTAGGTCAGTTGAAGTTCTTCCAGAGTGTCGCCGCTGTAGTAGGCATCCTCTACAGGGAACAGCAACCGTCCGTAAGAGCCGAACATTGGAGCATTCTTCACATCTTCGATTTTGCTTTCCCTTGTAAATGCTGCTGTTTGGGATGGAGTGGTTTCCACTGGTTCCTGTGGTTCACGAGCGCCGCAACCGCTCAGCAGAAGCGCCGTACAAAACAGCGGCGCAGAGAAACATCCAAGCTTCATATCATCATCTGCCTTTTCCTGAACTTCTGCCTATAGTATAAAAAAAGCGAGACTTCAAGAGAAGTCTCGCTTCGTTCATCAGTATATACCTTTGGGTTATAATCAGTTGTACAGCTCTTTGCTGATGATTTTGGCTGCATCCAAAAAGCGCTGTACCGTCGGTGTCGGCTCCGGGGAATGGAGAATGCCATAGGGGATGCTGTAATTCCATTCCATTGGGATTACCTTCAAAAGCGGATGGACAGTTGCCCAACCGGGAATAGCCAGCAAAACGTCATTGGTGTTCTCGCAGCGGTTGAACACATCCATGTTATAAAAGTCGAAATCTACGATATGGATCTGCGGATGGTGCTGCCAGAGGTCATCCCGGAGTTGATCCACATAATGGCTCCAGCCCCGGTGCATCAGCATGAGATTTTCGCCATAAAGATCTGTGATCTGTAATTTATCCTTTGCTGCCAGTCGATGGTGAATGGAAACAGCACAGTGGAACGGGCCTCTGACCAATTCCAACCCGGCACAGCCCCGCAGGTGCAGCATGGTCTCATCAAAAATGCCGCCTACTACATCAATGTTCTTTCCGAGATTTGCAAGGATCTCTCTCGCATTTTCCGGGGTGTTCTCAAAGGGGACGATCTGAAATTTGATGTCCGGGTGCAGCGTTTGAACTCTGGACCAGAGCTCCATCAGGAGCTGTGCCGGAGTCATGGGCGAGGAACCGATACGGATGATGTTCTCATCCTCCTGCATGGCGTTTTTTGCCCGTGTCACGGAGTCCCGGCAATATCGAATGATATATTTGGCGTCCTGATACATGGAGCGTCCAGCTTTTGTCAATGTCAGCCCACGGTGACTGCGGTCGAATAGCTTCACGCCGAGGGATTCTTCTAAAAGATTGATTTGCTTGATGACAGCCGTGGGCGTGATGTAGCTTTCTTCGGCGGCTTTGTTGAAGCTGCCTGCATCCGCCACACGGAGAAAAGTCTCAAGTTGTGGGTTATACATCTGCCATCACGCCTTCCTTTTCGCATTGGTTGAGAATATTATATCTGGAATGGGAGTTTGCCGCAAGATAGAATTACCCGGCTTCCGTGCTCACGGAAGCCGGGTAGCAAAGCCGTATTAAGCCTTTCCGAATCGTTAAAGTGTGTAAGTTGTGTGTAAACTCACAGCACCTTGTCACGGAAAATCACGGTTCAGTGGAAAATCTCCGTTTTTCAGCCTAAAATCTTCGGAAATCAGGCGGTTTTCCTATCTCTTAGTACATGCCGCCCATGTCGCCCATGCCGGCGCCGGGAGCGGCCGGTGCGGGGGGCTCGGGCTTGTCGGCGACGAGCGCCTCGGTGGTCAGCACCATGGAGCTGACGGACGCAGCGTTCTCCAGCGCGGAGCGCGTGACCTTTGCGGGGTCGACGATACCGGCGGAGATCATGTCGCAGTAGACTTCCTTGTAAGCGTCGAAACCGTAGCCGACCTTGCCGCTGGTCTTGATCTTCTCAAGAACGACGCTGCCGTCGATACCGGCGTTGGCCGCGATCTGACGGATGGGCTCCTGCAGGGCCTTGACGATGATCTGGACACCGGTCTTCTCATCGCCCTCAACCTCGCTGATGAGCTTTTCCACAGCGGGAACGGCATTGACATAGGCAGTGCCGCCGCCGGCGACGATGCCCTCTTCCACAGCCGCGCGGGTCGCGTTCAGCGCGTCCTCGATGCGCAGCTTCTTTTCCTTCATCTCGGTCTCGGTCGCAGCGCCGACCTTGATGACGGCCACGCCGCCGGCGAGCTTGGCAAGGCGCTCCTGCAGCTTTTCCTTGTCGTATTCGCTGGTGGTCACGCCGATCTGGGCGCGGATCTGCGCCACGCGGTCAGCGATGGCCTGTTTGTCGCCGGCACCGTCGACGATGGTGGTGTTCTCCTTGGTGACCTTGATCTGGCGGGCACGGCCGAGCATGTCGATCGTGGTGTTCTTGAGCTCGTAGCCAAGCTCCTCGGAGATGACCTGGCCGCCGGTCAGGATGGCGATATCCTGCAGCATTTCCTTACGGCGATCGCCGAAGCCGGGCGCCTTGACGCACACAACGTTCAGCGTGCCGCGCAGGCGGTTGACGATCAGGGTGGAGAGAGCCTCACCCTCGACGTCCTCGGCGATGATGACGAGCTTCTTGCCGCTCTGAACGAGCTGCTCGAGGATCGGGAGAATGTCGGAGATGACGGAGATCTTCTTATCGGTGATGAGCAGGTAAGCGTCGTCGATGACGGCTTCCATCTTCTCGGTATCGGTGACCATGTACGGGGTGATGTAGCCGCGGTCGAACATCATGCCCTCGACGACCTCGCTGTAGGTCTCGGCGGTCTTGGACTCCTCGATGGTGATGACGCCGTCGGCGCTGACCTTCTCCATGGCCTCGGCGATCAGCTTGCCGATGAATTCGTCACCGCTGGAGACGGTACCGACGCGGGCAATGTCGTCCGTGCCGTTGACCTTCTGGGAGTTGGCCTTGATGGCGGAGACAGCAGTCTCAACGGCTTTGGCCATGCCCTTCTTCATCACGACGGGGTTTGCACCGGCGGCGAGGTTCTTCAGGCCCTCGCGCACCATGGCCTGCGCCAGCAGCGTTGCGGTCGTGGTGCCGTCGCCCGCGACGTCGTTCGTCTTGGTGGAAACTTCGCGCACGAGCTGCGCGCCCATGTTCTCGAACGGATCGTCGAGCTCGATCTCCTTGGCGATGGTCACGCCGTCGTTGGTGATCAGCGGAGCGCCGAACTTCTTGTCGAGAACGACGTTGCGGCCCTTGGGGCCGAGGGTGACCTTGACGGTATCAGCAAGAACGTTAACACCGGCCTCAAGCGCCTTGCGCGCCTCTTCGCCGGACTTAATGAGCTTAGACATAAGAGTGTACCTCCATTAGAAATTTCGCGGAACGCGAAAATAGTTTAAATCATTTTTGCCGCGACATGCGCGTGGCAAAAATACTTTGACCCAGCCGCCTTGGGCGGCGTCGCCAGTCCGCAGACTGGCGGTGGGGAATCCAAAGGGGGAGCCTGCTCCCTCTTTGCGAGTCTTACTCGACGATGGCCAGAATATCGCTCTGGCGGACGACGACGTACTCCTCGTCATCGAGCTTGACCTCGGTGCCGGCATACTTGCTGGTGATGACCTTGTCGCCGGGCTTGACGGTCATCACGACGTCGTGACCGTCCACCATGCCGCCGGGGCCGACGGAAATGACTTCGGCAACGGAGGGCTTCTCCTTGGCGCTGGCGGTCAGGATGATGCCGCCCTTGGTGGTCTCTTCGACCTCGACCATCTTGAGGATGACGCGGTCAGCAAGCGGTGTGAGTTTCATGGCTTGGTGCCTCCTTGTATATTTTAAAAATTTTAACGGTTTCAGGCGGGTTAGCACTCAAACTTGATGAGTGCTAACCAACGGTGCTATCATAGCGCACCGTCAAGGCATTTGCAAGGGGTATTTGGGGATTTTTTCAAAAATTCACAGCTTATTCAAAATCTCCTCCGCCCGCTGGCGTCCGCTTTTCCACCGGAGAGGAGAAAGAGGTCGAATGCCGCAGCATTCGACCTCTTTTGTCAATTATTCTGTTATTGAGCTGCCGTGTTACCGCGCCGTCGCATCCGGATCGCAGCCCTTGGGCGCGAAGAAATTGACCTTCTTGTCCGCGAGCTTCAGCGTCACGCACTGGGAGTGCATGCTCTCGCCGTCAAGACAGGTCGTAAGGTCGCCCTCGAGCGCCTCGATGCGCACGAGCTTCGCTGTCGAGACGCGGATGATGTCCTGCGGCAGCTTTTTGTAGTTGCCCGCGCTGTAATCGGGGAAGAGCGTCGCAAAGCGCGCCTTGCTGACGTTCTTGACGAGCACCGTATGTAAGACGCCGTCGGTCATGCGGGCCTCCGGCACGGGGGTAGAGCCGCCGCCGTAGTAGCGGCCGTTGCACATCGAGACGAGCGCGAACGTGTCTTCGATCACCTCATCGTCGAGCGTGACGCGCCACCTGCGGCCGATTTTGCGGAAAAGGAAGTTCACCGCGACGCTGGCTAAATAGCTCCCGCGGCCCGAGAGCATCGGCGATGCACCAAACTCGTGTACGCTCTCGGCGATGCGCGCGTCGATGCCTGTGCAGGCGATCGTCAGGCAGTATTTGCCGTTGCAGTCGATGAGGTCGAGCGGTGTCACGTCACCGTTCCACAGGTTTTCCGCGTCAAGAAACAGCGGCTCGGCGTCCTTACCGAAGTTTTTAAGGAAATCGTTGCCCGTGCCGATGGGGATGCAGGTCATCGCGGCGTTGGGAAAGCCCGCGATGCCGTTGGCGATCTCGTTGACCGTGCCGTCGCCGCCGCAGGCGTAAAAGCGGACATAGTCGCCCGTCTCCGCGATCGCGCGCGTCAAAGCCGTCGCATGCCCGCGCGATTTGGTCAGCATACACTCAACGTCTAAATTGTGGTTCTTTTTCAGCGCCTCGGCCATCGTGTACACGCGCTGGCGGCTGTCCTTCTTCCCCGCTGCGGGGTTGATGATAAAAATGTGCTTCAAGAAGCTCACTCCTATGCAGTTTGCTATTTTCAATATACCGCAGGTCATTTGAAAATGGAATGGGCAGAGTGTTAAGAGATTGTAAAGAAGTTGCGATTCCTTTTCGCGCGGGTGCGAAGCGCTATGCGGCACTTCGGCCGCGGGGATTGCAGCGCCAAAGGCGCTGCACGAATCAAAGGGGGATATTCTCTTTCCGAGGAAAGAGAATATCCCCCCTTACACCCCCCAAGAGAAAGGGTTTCGATTGGCAGTCTCGAGCTTGAACATCTTCTATGCCTCCGGAGTGCAACTGCCTGCGTGGCGGTATTGCTAACGCTCACCGCCATTGGTTCTGCTATACGACTTGCCTCTGCTTCTATTATCCGCTGCCGCTCTGCCAGTCTCGTGGCAGTGCAGCCTAATTTCCGTCTACCGCCAGTCCCTACAATGCGGCGAGCGCCAGCAATGCCGCATTCGGCAGGCAGTCTGCCGCCGTTCTAACGTCACTCGCGCCTCACGATAGTAAGGCGCGGTTGCAAGCGGTCACGACTTGCAGGGATTCATGGCGAAGCCATGTACACCGCACTTACACTGCGCAGCGCGTGCAGTCATTCAAGCTGCAAACTGCCAATGTGCGGGGTCAAGGGGCAAGGCCCCTTGCCTTTCTCTGGGGGTTCCAAAGGGGGTATTCTCTTTGGAAAGAGAATACCCCCTTTGTTTGCTCCTGCCGCTTGCAGGCGGCATCTCACGTTCCCTTTTAAGGGAAGAAAAAGGAAAAAAGAGCCATGTATGAATACTTTCATGTAAAAGTTGCCGCCAATGCGTCTATTCTTGGCGGATTTTCGCTTGACCCCGAATACCGGAACATCATCGACCGTGCAGCGGAGGAAGGCTGGCGCTATGTTGGCTTTCTGCCTGTGTCGCAGTCGGTGAATGGCGCGATCCTTGAATATGACCTCATCTTTGAGCAGGAGAAGAAATGAATCTGATTTTTGACACCCACGCCCACTACGACGATGAGGCGTTCGACGCTGACCGCGAGGCATTGCTCTCCTCCATGCCCGAAAACGGCGTGGGGCTGATCGTCGACCCGGGCTGCGACTTGGATACCTCGCGCCGCGCGGTGGAAATCGCGGAACAATATCCCCACGTCTACGCCGCCGTCGGCTGGCATCCGGAAAACTGCGCGCCCTACACGCGCGAGAGCCTCGACACGCTGCGCGCATGGGCAAAGAACCCGAAGGTCGTCGCCATCGGCGAGATCGGGCTCGACTACTACTGGGAGCAAAACCCGCCGCGGGAATTCCAGCAGGAGGTTTTCCGCGACCAGCTCGCGCTGGCGCGGGAATTAGGTCTCCCCGTCATCGTGCACGACCGCGACGCGCATGCTGACTGCCTCGCCATCGTGAAGGAGTTTCCGCAGGTGCGCGGCGTGTTCCATTGCTTTTCCGGCAGCGTCGAGATCGCGCAGGAGCTTATAAAGCGCGGCTGGTACCTGGGCTTTGACGGCCCGCTGACCTACAAGAACGCGAAGAAGACCGTCGAGGTCGCAAAGATCGTCCCGCTTGACAGGGTGCTTCTCGAAACGGACAGCCCTTACATGGCCCCCGTTCCCGTGCGCGGCACGCGCAACGACTCGCGCAATGTGTCCCATATCGCGGCAAAATTCGCAGAAATTCGCGGCATGAGCACAGATGAAATCATCGCCCTGACGAACGAAAACGGCCGCCGCTTTTTCGGCATTCAATCAGCGAAAGAGGAACGAAGCTGACCGCTTCCGTTCCTCTTTTTTCATTTCAAAACTGAACGGCGCGGCAAATTTGCTGGCAATATTACCCGATTTTGTCCGCATGTTTATTCTTCCGCTTTAGTCAAGTGTGACTAAGTTGCGAATTTTCCCGCATTTTTTGTTGACGTGTGCTTTTCACGGTGCTATGATACCCACAACCTCAATATGATTTTCGGAAAGGATTTCGACGAAATGTTCTCTTACACTTCTCGAATGTTAATGTGCATGAACATGGACATGGCGATGCCGATGCCCACGATTGCTCATGCTCATTTGCCTGCCCGATACGCACAGGAACGAAATTGCCGCCGCTGATTGAAAGCGCGCAGAAGGGTCTTGCCACCCAAACATCGTTTGACCTGAAGCGGGGAGCTCATGAGCTCCCCGCTTTTTTTGTTTGCTTTTGGGATAAAGGAGGAATTCACTTGATCGAACTCAAGAACATTTCCAAGGACTTCGGCTCGGGCGAAAAGGCCGTGCACGCCGTGCGCGGTGTGTCGCTCTCCATCGGCTCGGGCGAGATCTTCGGGATCATCGGCTTCTCGGGCGCGGGCAAGTCCACGCTCGTGCGATGCATCAACCTTTTGGAGCGGCCAAGCTCCGGCAGCGTCTTCGTCGCAGGACAGGACTTGACGGCGCTCTCTGCCAAGGACCTGCGCGCGGCGCGCAAGAAGATCGGCATGATCTTCCAGCACTTCAACCTGATGCCGTCGCGCACGGTGGCCGGAAACGTCGCCTACCCGCTCAAGGGCAGCGGCCTGAGCAAGGAGGATATCCAGAAGAAGGTCGCAACGCTCTTGGAACTCGTCGGCATCGGCGACAAGGCGGACGCCTACCCCAGCCAGCTCTCCGGCGGACAGAAGCAGCGCGTCGCCATCGCCCGCGCCCTTGCCAACGACCCACAGGTGCTTCTGTGCGACGAGGCGACCTCCGCGCTCGACCCGCAGACGACGAAGGCGATCCTGCACCTTCTCAAGCACCTCAACGAAACGCTCGGCATCACGATCGTGCTCATCACGCACGAGATGGCCGTTGTCAAGGAGATCTGTGACCGCGTCGCCGTCATGGAATACGGCCGCGTCGTCGAGCAGGGCGAGGTCTTCACGGTCTTCGCTGAGCCCAAGCAGGACATCACGAAGAGCTTCATCCACACGACCTCGAACCTCCAGAAGGTCGAAGCGCTCATCGCCGAGGATTCCCCCGTCACGCGTCTCCAGCCCGGCGAGCTCATCGTCCGCCTGTCCTACGTTCAGCGCAACGTCAACGAGCCGATCATCTCTGCCGTGTCGCAGATGTTCAACGTCTCGCTCAACATCATTTTCGCCGATATCACCATCGTGCAGGATTCCCCCATCGGCGGAACGGTCGCCATCATCAGCGGCGAGAGAAAGCAGATCACGAAAGCGATCGAATACCTGATCGAAAAAAATGTCGGAGTGGAGGTCATCAAAGATGCAAGAGCTGATCGTTAACATTGCCCCGAACCTTGCAAGCAAGCTGCCGGACTTTTATAAGGCCCTCGGCGACACGATGCTCATGGTGCTCTGGTCGGGCCTCATCTCGTTCGTATTCGGGCTTCTGCTCGGCGTGGTGCTTACGGTGACAAAGCCGAACGGCATTTTGGAGAACAAGGTCGTCTACCAAATTCTCGACAAGCTCGTGAGCCTGTTCCGCTCCATCCCGTTTATCATCCTACTGACGTGGGTCATGCCCATCACGCGCGCACTGGTCGGCACGGTGCTCTATGTGCGCGGCGCGATCGTGCCGCTGGTGTTCGGCTCAGTGCCGTTTTTCACCCGTCAGGTCGAAAGTGCGCTCGCCGAGCTCGACGGCGGCCTTATCGAGGCGGCGCTCTCGATGGGCTCGAGCCCGCTTGAGATCATCTTCCGCGTGTATCTCAAGGAGAGCATCGCGGCCATCGCGCGCGGCACGACCATCACGATCGTGAGTCTCTTAAACCTCACGGCCATGGCCGGCGTCGCCGGCGCGGGCGGCCTCGGCGACTTCGCCATCCGCTACGGCCACGACCGCAACATGGCCGACATCACGAACGTCACCGTGCTCGTCCTTGTGCTCATCGTCTGCGTCATCGAATTTGTCGGCGGACGCATCGTCAAAAAGAACACGCATTAACGTGATCCCCATACAGTCCCTACCCACCCCATTACAAAAAATTATTTTAACGGAGGATATTTCCATGAAGCTCAAAAAGTTCTTTGCCCTCGCCCTTGCAGCCGCCACGCTCGCCCTCGCGCTGACCGCCTGCGGCTCCAAGGCCGACGACTCCGCCGACAACAGCGATGCCAACACCGACAATCAGACCGGCGAGACCGTGACCGTCAAGCTCGGCGTGGTCGGCGGCATCTATGACGACCTGTGGGCGCCCGCGAAGGCCGCGCTCGCCGACGAGGGCATCGACCTCGAGATCGTGCAGTTCTCGGACTACGTGACCCCGAACAACGCGCTCGCCAACGGCGACATCGACCTCAACGCCTTCCAGCACCGCATTTATCTCCAGAACGAGATCGACAACTACGGCTATGCGATCCAGAACATCGGCAACACCTTCATCATCCCGCTGAACCTCTACTCCCAGAAGGTCAGTTCCGTTGACGAGCTCAAAGACGGTGACGTCGTCGCCATTCCCGACGATCTGACCAACGGCGGCCGCGCGCTCAAGGTGCTCGAAGCCGCGGGCCTCATCGAGCTCGACCCCAACGCCGCCTTTAACCCCACCGTTGACGATATCACGAGCTACAAGGTCAACATCACCATCGAAGAACTCAAGGCCAACACCATCCCCTCCGTCCTGCCCGACGTGGCCGCCGCGGTCGTGAACGGCAACTACGCACTCGACTTCGGCCTCAAGACCGACGAGGCCATCTACAAGGACAGCGTCCTCGACGTGGAGGAGTACTGGAATCTGATCGCCGCGCGCACCGCTGACGTCGAAGACCCCGACACCGCCGCCATCTATGAGAAGGTCGTCGAAGCCTTCCAGTCCAGCGCGACGGAGGACGTGTTCAACAACACCTTCGGCGGTTACTTCATCGCAGTAGGCTGGGATCAGGACTTGATCAATCAGTAAACACCATCTGACCGCCGCCGCGCTCCCGCAACGCAGGGAGCGCGGGCGGCGGTACGCCTTTCCGGGAGGAATTTATTATGGCACTTGATCTTTCCGCGCTGCGGCGCATCATTGCAGACGAAAACCGCCTGCTCACCGGCGCGGACATTCCCGCAGAATACCAGAGCGACGTGCTCGGCCGCGTCCACGGCAGCGCCGAGGCGCTCGCCTTTCCCTTATCCACCGAGGAGGTGAGCGCGCTCCTGCGCTACGCGCACGAGCACCGCGTTCCCGTCACGCCGCGCGGCGCGGGGACGAATCTTGTCGGCTCTACCGTGCCGCTCGAGGGCGGCATCATCCTCGACCTTTCCCGCATGGACCGCGTGCTCGAGCTCGACGAGGACACGATGACCGTCACGGTCGAGCCCGGTATGCTCTTGCAGGACTTGCAGGCCTATGTCGAAGCGCGCGGGCTGTTCTACCCGCCCGATCCCGGCGAAAAGGCCTCGAGCATCGGCGGCAACATCAGCACGAACGCCGGCGGCATGCGCGCGGTGAAGTACGGCGTCACGCGCGACTATGTGCGCGGGCTCGAAGTCGTGCTCGCTGACGGCACGGTGATGCAAGTCGGCGGCAAGCAGGTCAAGGACGCGAGCGGGCTCTCGCTCAAGCACCTTCTCATCGGCTCGGAGGGTACGCTCGCCGTCATCACAAAGTGCCTGCTGCGCCTTGTTCCCAAGCCCGAGGCCTCGCTCAGCGTGCTTGTGCCGTATGCCGACCTGAAAACCGGCATCCAGAGCGTTTTGACCATCCTGCGCGCGAACGCGAACCCCACGGCGGTCGAATTCATGGAGCGCAAGGTCGTCGCGCTTGGCGAACGCTTCTGCGGCGTCTCTTATCCCCGCCCCGACGCCGGCTCTTATATTCTCTTGACCTTTGACGGCAGAAGCGAAGAGGTCACGGCCAATGCCGCGCGCGTGCGCTCTCTGGCGCTGCAAAACGGCGCGCTCGACTTTATCGAGCTCTCCGACGCGCGGCAGTGCGCTGACATCTGGCGCGTGCGCGGTGCGCTTGTCAAGGCCGTGGAGGCCGTTTCCGAGCAGGAGCCGGTCGATATCGTCGTGCCCATCAGCCGCACGGCGGACTTCATCCGCTTCATCAACGACTTGGAAGCCCAGAGCGGCATGCAGATGGTCAGCTTCGGCCATGCGGGCGACGGCAATGTGCACCTGTGCGTCGTGCGCGGCGAGCGGGATGAAGAAACGTGGCAGCGCGAGCTGCACGAAAACATGGACAGGGCCTATGCCGAAGCCTATCGCCTCGGCGGCGTCGCCTCCGGCGAGCACGGCATCGGGCTATCGAAGCGTCCCTACTTCCTGCGCCAGACGGCGAAGGAAAATTTACAGGCCATGAACGCCATCAAAACGGCGCTCGACCCGCAGCATATCTTGAACAACGGAAAATCTTATCTCACAGGAGGAAACAATAATGCAGGCACTTTCTGACCGCACCGCGAGCTTTACCGATTCCGTCATCCGCCGCATGACCCGTATCTCCAACCAGTACGGCGCGGTGAATCTTTCCCAGGGCTTCCCCGACTTCGACCCGCCCAAGCCCATCCTCGACCGCCTCTCTCAGGTCGCCTACGAGGACTATCATCAATACTCCATCACCTGGGGCGCGCAGGACTTCCGCGAGGCGCTGGCGAAGAAGCAGTCCCACTTCATGGGCCACGACATCGACCCCAACGGCGAGATCGTCGTCACCTGCGGCAGCACCGAGGCCATGATGGCCGCAATGATGACCGTCGCCAATCCCGGCGACAAGGTCGTCATCTTCTCCCCGTTCTACGAAAATTACAGTGCCGACACGATCCTCTCCGGCGCGGTGCCCATCTATGTGCCGCTCACGCCGCCGTCGTTCACGTTTGACCCCGAAGTGCTCGAGGACGCGTTCCGCCAGCACCCCAAGGCGCTCGTGCTGTGCAACCCCTCGAACCCCTGCGGCAAGGTCTTCACGCGCGAGGAGCTTGAGATCATCGCGGGTCTTGCCAAGAAATATGACGTCTACGTCATCACCGACGAGGTCTACGAACACATCATTTACGCCCCGCACCAGCACACCTATTTTGCGACGCTGCCCGACATGTGGGAGCGCACGCTGTCCTGCTCGTCGCTTTCCAAGACCTATTCCATCACCGGCTGGCGCCTTGGCTACATCATCGCCCCGCCGGAGATCATCGACCGCGCGAAGAAGGTCCACGACTTCCTCACCGTCGGCGCGGCGGCGCCCCTACAGGAGGCCATCATCCCCGGTCTCAACTTCGGTCAGGACTACTACGACGCGCTGCAGGCCGAGTACACGCACAAAAAGGACCTGTTCTTAAAGGGCCTTGACGACCTCAAGATCGTCCACAATGACCCCGAGGGCGCTTACTACGTGATGCTCGACATCTCGGAGTTCGGCTACGAGAGCGATCTTCAATTCTGCGAGGACCTTGCAAGCAAGGTCGGCGTGGGCGCGGTGCCGGGCTCGAGCTTCTTCCGCGAGCCGGTCAACCACCTCATCCGCCTGCACTTCGCCAAGAAGGACGAAACGCTCACCGACGCGCTGAACCGCCTCGAATCCCTGCGCGAAAAGATCCCTGCCAAGGGTTAAGAAAGGAAATTCGCCATGAACGCCCTGAGAGAAGAGTGCCGGCAGCTTTGCGACGAGCTCATCGCACTGCGGCGGGAATTCCACCGCGATCCCGAGCTCGGCCTGCACGAATACCACACTGCCGCGCGCATCGAGCGCGAGCTTGACAGGTGCGGCATCCCGCACGAGCGCGTCGGCGAGACCGCCGTTGTCGGCCATTTGACCGGCAACGGCAATGGAAGCGGCCTTGTCGTGCTGCGCGCGGATATCGACGCCTTACCCATTCAGGAGACGAACGACGTGCCCTACCGCTCGCAAACGCCGGGCAAGATGCACGCCTGCGGCCACGACGCGCACACGACGTGTCTTCTCGGCGCGGCAAAGGTTTTGAGCGCACACCGCGCGGACTTTGGTGGCGAGGTGCGCTTCCTCTTCCAGCCCGCCGAGGAGATCGGTCAGGGCGCAAGGCCGCTCATCGCCGCGGGCATGCTGGATGGCGCACAGCGCGTCTTCGGGCTGCACACGGCGTCCGACCTTCCCACGGGGACCGTCGGCGTCAAGCCGGGGGCCAACAACGCGGGCGTCGACCACTTTATCATCCGCATCCACGGCAAAAGCGCGCACGTCTCCACGCCGCAGCTCGGCGTGGACGCGCTCTATATCGCAAGCGAGCTCGTCGTCGCGCTCCAGTCCATCGTCACGCGCATGACCTCGCCGGTCGAGCCGGTGCTCATCGGCGTGGGCAAGCTGAACGCCGGCACGGCCTACAACGCCGTGGCCGAGACCGCCGTGCTCGAGGGCACGACGCGCATGTTCTCGCCCGAGAGCCGCGCGCACCTTCGCGAAACGATCAACGCCGCGGCCGCACACATCTCCGCCCTTTACGGCGGCACGGCAGAGGTCGAATGGGACGACTTCGCCACGCCGCTCACGAACGACGCCGGTGTGTGCGGGGAGGTCGAGCGCGTCGCCGACGCGCTCGGCATCCCCACGACGGCAAACCGCGCGCTGTCGCTCAGCGGGGACGATTTCGCCGAGTATCTGCTGCAAACGAAGGGCGCTTACGCCTACCTCGGCACGGCAAACCCCAAAAAGCCGCACACCTGCATCTCCAACCACCGCGGCGATTTCGACATCGACGAGGAAACGCTCCCCCTCGGCGCGGCGCTCTACGCGGCATACGCGCTGTCCGTCCTTGATCCGCAGTTTGCCAAATAATTGTTTTTTTCGATGAAATCGCCTTAGTCGTGTGCAAATTTCGATTTTACTTTTTGCGTTATTCTATCTAAAATATAATCCTCGCCACTGTTACCGCAGCGGCGGGGATTTCTTTAGCAAATTTGGAAAAGAGGTTAATTATGAAAAAGCTGTTTTCTCTGCTGCTTTGCGTCGTGATGGTGCTCTCTCTGGTCGCCTGCGGCTCGAAGACTGACGACACGCAGACGCCCGACGAGCCTCAGGACACCGCTCCCGAGCTCTCCGGCACGATGAAGGTCGTCGCCACCGGCGACGTCTACGGTCCCCTGTTCGACGCGTTCACCGCCGACACCGGCGTGGAGGTCGAATGCCTGTCCATGTCCTCCGGCGAGGTGCTCTCCAAACTCCGCGCCGAGGGCGGCACCCCGTCCGCTGACCTGTGGTTCGGCGGCGGCATCGACGCGTTCATGAGTGCCAAGGATGACGGCCTGCTTGAGCCCGTCACCTTTGACGCGGCCGACGAGCTCGGCGACGAGTATAAGGATACCGAGGGTTACTGGTATTCCAAGGGCATCACCATTGTCGGCTTCCTGCTCAACAACTCTCTCATGGAGGAGCTGGGTCTGACCGCTCCCGAGAGCTGGGATGACCTGACCGACAGCCAGTATGAGGGCGAGATCGTCATGTCCAACCCCGCTGTCTCCGGCACCAACTACGCCGTGGTCAACGCGCTGCTGCAGGCCAAGGGCGATCAGGGCTGGGACTACTTCGAGGCTCTGAACAACAACATTGCCTACTATGGCAAGCGCGGATCCGACCCGAAGAACAAGGTCTCTTCCGGTGAGTTCGCTGTCGGCATCTCCTACATCGACGCCAGCATCGAGCAGGCCGCCGAGGAGAACGACCTGACCATCGTTTACCCCTCTGACGGGATGCCTTGGGTCCCCGAGGGTGTGGCCGTGTTCAAGAACGCTGAAAACGTTGACGCCGCCAAGTACTTCGTCGAGTGGCTCTTCAGCAGCGACGATCATCTCCGTCAGCTCGCCGAGATTGAGCAGAAGAACGGCATCAAGGTCATCAAGCCCTCCATCGAAGACATCGAGCTGTCCTATGATCCCACCCTTCTCATGACGGAGGACCTGTCCCTGTTCGGCTCCCAGCGCACCGAGATCCTCGACCGCTTTGAGCCCCTGATGGGCGACAAGGCCGCTACGGAATAAATGAAGTCCGCCGGTACGATCCAAAAAAATGCAGAAAAAAGGGCATCTCACGATGTCCTTTTTCCCCTATGTGAAAACGCGGCCGACAAGCTGATCTTACTTGTCCTGCTCGGGAGCGTGCTGCTGTTCATTCTCTGGCCCATCGCGTGCATCGCGCTGCGGAGCCTGCGCGGCGCGGACGGCGGCGTGAGCTTTGCAATGTTCGGCACTGTCCTGCGCCAATACGGCGAGAGTCTGCGCAACAGCGTATTTGTCGGTGTTTTTACGGCAGTGCTGTCCACTATCCTCTCGCTCTCAGCGGCGCTCGTATGCGCCACGGCGCGCGGGTGGAAGAAGACACTCTGCATGGTCGTCATGCTCGTCGCCATGGTGTCGCCGCCGTTCGTTTCGTCGCTCGCCTATATCCAGCTCTACGGGCGGCGCGGATGGATCACCTACCGCCTGCTGCGCCTGAGCCTGAACCCCTACAATCGCTGGGGCGTCATCCTGATGCAGTCGATCTCGTTCGTGCCGCTCAACGCAATGTTTCTCTCCGGCATCCTCGAAAAGCTGGACGAGGGCAGCCTTCGCTCGGCGCGCGACCTCGGCGCATCGGGCGGCGCCATCCTGCGCGATATTGTCCTGCCGCTCATTCGGCCCGCGACGCTCGTGTGCCTGCTGCTCTCGTTCGTCCGCTCGCTCGCGGACTTCGGCACGCCCATCATCATCGGCGGGCGCTTCAGCACACTGGCCGCGGACATCTATTTGCAAGTCGTTGGATACTCGGACCTTGAAAAGTCCTCGGCGATGAACATGTTCCTGCTCATCCCGTCCATTGTGTTCTTTTTCGTCTACCGCGCGCTGATGCGCCGCTCGGACAAGCTGACCGACGCCAGCCGCGCCACTCAGACGGAGCTCGGTCTTTCGTTACCGCGCTGCGGCGCGATGGGCTGGGGCATGATCGCGCTGAGCACTGTCTTCTTCGTAATGATCGTGCTGCAATACGGCTGCGTGTTCCTCTCGGGCTTTTTGAAGAGCACGAAGGGCGTCTACTCCTTCACGCTGCAATACTGGGACCAGCTCTGGCGCATCGGCTCGTCGACGATGCTGCGAAGCGTTGAATACGCGCTCATCGTCTCCATCGCCGGCACGGTTTTTGCGATGCTCTTCGCCTATTACATGGACCGCCGACGCATCATCGGCCGCAGCCTTTTCGACTGCCTTGCGACGCTGCCCTATATGCTGCCGGGCACGTGCTTCGGCATCGGCTACATTCTCGCGTTCAACCACGCGCCGCTCAAGCTGACGGGCACGGCCCTCATCGTGCTGGCCAACATGCTCTTCAAGCAGCTGCCGACCTCCACGAAGATCTGCACCGCGTCGCTCGCGCTCCTTCCTGAAGTGCAGGAGCGCTCGGCGCGCGACCTTGGCGCGGGACGGCTCGCCGTGCTGCGCGATGTGGTCTTTCCCGCGCTGCGGCCCGCGTTTTTGAGCTGCTTTGTCTATAACTTCACGAGCAGCATGACGACGGCGGGCTCCATCATCTTTCTCATCGACGCCAAGCGCCAGCTGGCCGTCTTCAAGCTCTTCGACGCGGTATATCAGGGCGATTATGCCCTTGCCTCGCTGATCGCAAGCGTCATCACCGTCATTGTCCTTCTTGTTGAAGGCCTCGCCTTCCTCATCACCCGGAAAGGAGAAAATCGCCGTGTATCTCGAACTTGACCGCTTGAGCAAGCAGTTTGACGGCAAATACGCCGTGCATGACCTCTCCCTCGGCCTGGAAGAGGGCGGACTTTTGTGCATTCTCGGCTCGTCGGGCTGCGGCAAGACGACCACGCTCAACATGATCGGCGGCTTTCTCAAGCCTGACGGCGGCAGGGTGCTCCTCGACGGGCAGGACATCACCGCGCTCCCGCCCGAGCGGCGGCCGGTTTCGACCGTTTTCCAGTCCTACGGCCTGTTTCCGCACATGAGTGTGCTGCAAAACGTGACCTACGGACTCAAATTCCGCGGCTATTCCCGCGCGGAGGCAAAGGAAAAGGGCCGCCGGTACCTGAGTCTCGTCGGCCTTGCCGAGCGCGAGGACGCGCGCATCGGCGAGCTCTCGGGCGGCCAGCAGCAGCGCGTGGCACTCGCCCGCGCGCTCATCGTCGAGCCAAAGCTCTGTCTGCTTGACGAGCCGCTCTCGAACCTCGACGCGGCGCTGCGCGTGCGGATGCGCGGGGAGCTCAAGCGCCTGCAGCGCGAGCTCGGCATCACGATGGTCTTCGTCACGCACGATCAGGAGGAGGCGCTCATTCTGGCCGACTCCATCGCCGTGATGAGCGAGGGCGAGCTCTTGCAGCTCGGCTCGGCAGAGGAGGTCTTCCGCCATCCTGCAAACGACTACATCGCATCATTTCTGGGCCTCAACGACATTGTGTGGAAGGACGACGGCAGCGTGCTGAAGGTCATCCGCCACGGAGAAAAGGGGTGACATCGCCATGCTTGTTGATATGCACCTGCACGAATGCACCTACTCGACCGACAGCTTTCTCCACCTGGAGGAGATCGTCTCCATCGCCAGGCAAAAGGGGCTGGACGCGATCTGCATCACGGACCACGACAGCATGGGCCTGCGCGAGCGCGCGGAGGCCTATTCCCGCGAGATCGGCTATCCCATCTTCGTCGGCGTGGAATTTTTCTCGCTCTGGGGCGATATCACCGCCTGGGGGATCGACGGCATCCCCGACCAGCGCGTCAGCGCACAGGACTTTATCGACCTGGTGCGCGAAAAGGACGGCTTCTGCGTCTCCTGCCACCCCTTTCGCAGCAACAATCGCGGGCTGCGCGAGCACCTGCGCGATGTGCACGGTCTTGACGGCGTGGAGGTCCTCAACGGCAGCACGCCGCTTGAAGAGAACCGGACGGCACTGCGCTTCTGCCGCGAGTTGGGGCTCAAGGCCATCGGCGCGAGCGACGCGCACGTGCCGGAGCAGGTGGGAAAATACGTGACATGGCTGCCCGAAACGGTCACAACGCTGCCTGATTTTGTCACCGCGCTGCACACGCTGGAAACGCGTCCCGCCATCTGGACGGGCAGCGGGTACGATGTCGTCACCGAGTTTTGAGATGAATTTTCAGCGGGCTGGGGTATCATGCTCCGGCCTCTTCTTTACATTCCGCCGTGTCATATCCGATATTCATGCAGGAAAGCTGTGGTAATATTTCACAAGAACCCATTCTTCCGTGTAAAAAGATTCTCAAAATTTGGAGAAGTGGAAAATTAGGGATTGACATTTTCCCAGCATGGGAGTATGGTAACGCCAACAATTTCAAACGCCCGATCGCGAGGTCGGGAAGATAGAGGCGCGGCTGACAAAAGTAGCGCGTTCGCACCGGCACAGGAAGCCGGAGCGCGCGAAAGGGGATGCCGCCGAAGTGGAAACGGTTCCTGTGCCGTTTGCCGCTGGTTCGTCGGAGAACATCCGCCGGACTGTCACGTATGTGGAGCGCTATCGAGGTCGGCAAGCTGTTTATCCCCCCCAAGGTGATGACCGGTTTGCCGGATTGCAGTACAGTTGCAGCCGTAAATGCTTCACAAAGCATTTACGGCTTTGTTTTTTGTCTGCATCGGGAGTGCGAAAACCCGAAAAAAGCAGGACTCCCCTGTTTTTGAAAAAATCAAACTCATCACAAGAAAGGAAACCACCATCATGAAGCTCAGAACCTTTACCGCCCTCCTGCTGGCGGCCATCATGCTCTTCGCGCTCACCGCCTGCGGCAGTCAGGCCGCCGACGATTCCAGCAGCGATCAGCAGCAGGAGCAGCAGGACACCACCACGAACGAAAGCAACGAATTCCGCGTCGGCATGGAGTGCGCTTACGCCCCCAACAACTGGCAGGAAAGCGAAGCGACGGACTCGAACGTCCCCGTTGAAAACGTCGCCGGCGCGTATGCCGAGGGTTACGACGTGCAGATCGCCAAGGCCATCGCAGAGGGCCTCGGCAAGGAGCTCGTCATCGTCAAGCTCAGCTGGGACGGCCTGATCGACGCGCTCAATCAGGGCCAGATCGACGCCATCATCGCCGGTATGATGGACACCGCCGAGCGCCGCGAATCCATCAACTTCTCCGAGCCCTACCGTGAGACCACCTACGGCCTGATGGTGCTCGCCGATTCCCCGTACTTAAATGCCACCTCCGTTCAGGACTTCTCCGGCGCGGCCGTCCTCGGCCAGCAGGGCACGGCGCTTGACGATGTCATCGAGCAGATCGAAGGCGTCGACCACTTAAGCCCCGTCGGCAGCGTGCCCGACATGATCTCCCGCCTGCAGCAGGGCACCTGCGACGCCATCGTCATCAACGTTGAGAACGCGCAGGGCTACCTCGCTTCCAACCCGAACTTCCGCCTGGTCACCTTCGATGAGGGCAGCGGCTTCACGCTGCCGGCCAAGGGCTCCTGCGTGGGTCTGCGCAAGAGCGACAATGAACTCCTTGATCAGATCAACACCATCCTCTCCGGCATCGACGATGACGCCCGCGCCGCCATGTGGCAGGCAGCCGTCGACGGCCAGCCGCAGTAATCGCCCACGCACCGCCGCCGCTTGAACCGCGGCGGCGGGTACGCGAAGCACTCAAAGAAAAATCAGGCGCTTCGCACCATAAAGGAGGAAACACCATGGCAGCATCCACCGCGCCCCGGAAGAACTTCATCACCCGGGATCACCGTTACGTTTATTTAGGCGGCAGCCTCATCGCCCTGCTGGGCCTCGGCATGTTCTACTCCGCCCCCAGCCCGTACAGCTTCATCCCCGCGCAGTCTGTGTTCGGCACGGCGCTCGCGGTGATCTGCTGGTCCTTCCTCGGCGTGAGCGCCATGGCGCTGCTCGTCAAGTGGGCCTATTGGAACAATTACAGCTCCACCATCATGAAGCGCCCCCTCATCGTGCGCGTCAGCCGCTACCTCTCGTATCTCGACGCCGCGGCCTGCGCGCTGCTGGTGCTCGACCGCTTCATCTTAAAGCTCGCCTACATCATCAACACCGCCATCCATGCCGACAGCAACCCGACCGACACGCTCTCCACCATGGCCTACATGGCGTACAACCAGCGCTCGCTCTTCGCCATCGGCATTTCGTACACGGTGCGCCTCGCGCTCTTCGGCACGGCGATCGCGTTCGTGCTGGCGCTTCTCATGGTCTTCCTCCGCATTCAGGAGCCCGACAAGCGCGACAACGACTTTGTGAAGTTCCTCAAGATTGTTGCCAACAAATTCTCCCGCTTCTATATCTTCGTCATCCGCGGCACGCCGATGATGGTGCAGTCGCTCATCCTCTATAACGCGGTGTTCGGCCTTTTCAAGCGCACGGGCATGAGCGTTTCGGACATCAACCGCGTCTGGCCGCTCTTCTTAGCGGGTCTTGTCACGATCTCGCTCAACTCGACGGCATATCTTGCCGAGGTGCTGCGCGGCGGCATTCTCGCCGTGGACGCGGGCCAGATGGAGGCCGCGCGCTCGCTCGGCATGACGCACTGGCAGGCCATGCGCAAGGTCGTCTTCCCGCAGGCCATCAAGAACTCGCTTCCCGCCATCGGCAACGAATTCATCATCAACATCAAGGATTCGTCCGTTCTCTGCGTCGTCGGCGTGTCCGATCTGATGTTCATGACCCGCTCGGTCGCCGGTATTTATTATAAAGGTACCGAGTGCTACCTCATCGCCGCCATCGTTTACCTGTTCCTGACGTATCTTTCTTCGCTCCTGCTCAAGGCCATCACGGGAAAGATGACCGCGCCGGACAACACCAAGCGGCACCAGGGCAACCAAACCGTCGATCTGGGGCTTCCCAGCTCGAACTGACAGGAGGGCGCTATGACGAACGATCCCATCATCAAAATCGAACAGCTCGAAAAGTCCTTCGGCGACCTGCACGTGCTCAAGGGCATTGACCTTGAGGTCAACCGCGGAGAGGTCGTGTGCATCATCGGCGCATCCGGCTCCGGCAAATCGACGCTGCTGCGCTGCATCAACTTACTGGAAGAAGCTGACTCGGGCCACATCTGGTTCGACGGGCAGGATTTAATGGACTTAAAGGTCAACCTGAACGCCCTGCGCCAGAAGATCGGCATGGTGTTCCAGGGCTTCAACCTCTTCAACAACAAGTCCGTGCTTGACAACTGCACTCTCGCTCCCATGGACGTCAAGCACATCCCCAAGACGCAGGCCGAGGCCACGGCCATCAAGCACTTAACGACCGTTGGCCTCGCCGACTTCATCCACGCCGACTCCCGCCGCCTCTCCGGCGGGCAGAAGCAGCGCGTCGCCATCGTGCGCGCGCTCGCCATGGAGCCGGACGTGATGCTCTTTGACGAACCGACGAGCGCGCTTGACCCCGAAATGGTCGGTGAGGTGCTCGACGTTATGAAGCAGCTCGCCCGCGACGGCATGACGATGGTCGTCGTGACGCACGAAATGGGCTTTGCCCGCGAGGTCGGCAACCGCGTCGTATTCATGGACGAGGGGCGCATCGTGGAGCAGGGCACGCCGGAAGACATCTTCCAGCACCCGCAAAGCGCCCGTTTGCAGGATTTTCTTTCCAAGGTGTTGTGATATGAACGAAATCAAAAAAGCCGCGCTGCATACGATCGACGCGCACGCAAATACTTTCACCGCAATCTCCGGCGCGATCTGGGACGAGCCGGAGCTTTCGCTCAAGGAATTCAAGGCCGCCGCGCTCTATACGGACGCACTGGAAAAGCTGGGCTTCACCGTGCTGCCCTCTCAGACCAACTTCATTTTCGCCGGGACGGACGCCATTCCCAGTGGGGAGCTGTACCGCAGGCTGAAAGAAAGCGGAATTCTGGTCCGCTGGTTTGATGCGGATCGGATTCGGAATTTCGTACGGATCACCATCGGCTCTCAGGCGCAGATGACGGCGCTGGTAAACGCCATCGCCGGGCTGCTGCAAAATCGGTAAAGGAGGACGGAGTATGCGGACTGCAAGCATCAATCGGGACACCATGGAGACGCAGATCCGGCTGTCTCTGGAGCTGGACGGCACCGGGAAGGCGGAGCTTGACACTGGCTGCGGCTTTCTCAATCATATGCTGACACTGTTTGCCCGCCACGGCGACTTTGACCTGTCGGTATGCTGCCGCGGCGACACCGATGTGGACGACCATCACAGCGTGGAGGACATCGGCATCTGTCTGGGGCAGGCATTTACGCAGGCGCTGGGCGACAAGCGGGGCATCACCCGCTACGGCCAGTTTCTGCTGCCCATGGACGAGACGCTGGTGCTGTGCGCCTGTGACCTCTCCGGGCGGGACTATCTGGGCTGGGCGGTGGAGCTGCCCGCATCAAAGGTCGGCACCTTTGACACGGAG
>ERZ827496.1799-NODE-1799-length-23571-cov-4.843979_pt1 | contig 23571 bp, 18 predicted proteins | sample MGYA00519769_ERZ827496 | MGnify/ENA primary metagenome ERZ827496 (study PRJEB31778, sample SAMEA3449327) | human gut metagenome | biome: human gut; feature: human-associated habitat; material: faeces | place: United Kingdom | collected 2010/2012 ...
GGAGAAAGTCGGAGTCAAAGCGGTTGGTATCAGCGGAAAAGACGGCTCCGTTCTGCGTGTTAAGAAGAAACTCTCCAAAGGCGAAGATATCGGTTTTGTAGGCGAAGTGACAAAAGTCAATACCGAGCTTTTAAATACACTGCTGGACAATGATTTTGTCCCGGTGATCTGCCCGATCGGTTCCGATGATGAGTATCATTCTTATAATATCAATGCAGACGATGCAGCATGTGCGATTGCAACGGCAGTCGGAGCATCCAAGCTGGTATTTTTAACGGATATCGAGGGTGTATACCGTGATCCGCAGGACAAATCCACACTGATCTCCGAACTGAGTATTCCGGAAGCAGAAGAACTGCTCGGCAGCGGAAATATCGGTGGCGGCATGCTCCCGAAGATCCAGAACTGTGTCGATGCGATCAAGTCCGGTGTTTCCAGAGTACATATCCTGGACGGAAGGATCCCGCACTGCCTGCTGTTGGAGTTCTATACCAACAAAGGTATCGGTACTGCGATTATCGGGGATGAGGAGGAACGTTTTTACAATGAAAATGAATGAATATATGGAGAGAACGGAACAGGTGGTTCTGCACACCTATAACCGTTTCCCGGTTGTTTTTGAAAAAGGAGAAGGCGTACATCTTTATGATACCGAAGGAAAGGAATATCTGGATTTCGGTGCCGGAATTGCGGTGTTTGCACTTGGCTATCACTATGCGGACTACGATCAGGCTTTAAAAGATCAGATCGACAAAGTGATCCATACCTCCAATCTTTTCTACAATGTGCCGATGATGGAAGCAGCAGAAAAACTGGTAAAGGCAAGTGGCATGAGCAAAGTATTCTTTACCAACAGCGGTACGGAGGCGATCGAAGGTGCGATCAAAGCCGCACGTAAATATGCATGGAACAAAGACCATGCAACGGATCACGAGATCATTGCCATGAACCATTCCTTCCACGGAAGAAGCATCGGAGCACTTTCCGTTACCGGAAACCCGCATTATCAGGAAGCGTTCAAACCGCTGATGGGCGGCGTGAAATTTGCAGATTACAATGATCTGGACAGTGTAAAAGCTCAGATCACAGACAAAACCTGTGCGATTATCATGGAAACCCTTCAGGGCGAAGGCGGCATTTATCCGATGGAAGAGAGCTTCTTAAAAGGTGTTAAAGAAATCTGTGAAGAAAAAGATATTCTTCTGATCCTCGATGAAATCCAGTGTGGTATGGGACGTACCGGAAGCATGTTTGCATGGCAGCAGTACGGCGTGATGCCGGATATCATGACCTGTGCAAAGGCACTGGGATGCGGCGTGCCGGTCGGAGCGTTTGTCTTAAACGAAAAGACTGCAAAAGCCTCTTTAGTTCCGGGAGATCACGGTACAACTTACGGCGGAAATCCCTTCGCCTGTGCAGCGGTTTCCAAAGTGTTTGATCTGTTTGAAGAACATGACATCGTCGGTCATGTAAGAAAGACAGCTCCGTATCTGGAAAAGAAACTGGATGAACTGGTAGAAAAACATGACTGCTTTACCGCACGCCGCGGAAAAGGATTCATGCAGGGACTGGTTGTGAGCGGCAGACCGGTCAGCGAACTTGTCAAAGCAGCTCTGGCAAATGGTCTGATTGTGCTTTCCGCAGGAAGTGATGTACTGCGTCTGGTGCCTCCGCTTGTGATCACCGAGAAAGACATCGACGAGATGGTTGAAAAACTGGAAGCGGTTTTATCTTAGTCGGAGAAGACTCCAACTTCTATAAGTGGCGAGCAACAAATTTGTCTTAGTTGAAAATATACCGCTTTGCCGATTGCTTGAAATAATGCGGGGGAAATCCTCCGCTTTACATATACAAGATGTGAAATGACGCTCGTTTCTGATGGAAGAGAGCAAGCGATTTGTATCAGAGGCAGGAGCATGTCACAATACGAAGATATGAAACAGTTGAAAGTGAATGGAAAGTATGTGTTACACCTATATTTTAAAGTGCAGTGACGGCACGTATTATACCGGTTGGACAAATGATCTGGACAAGCGTCTCAAAGCCCATAACGGCGGGAAATCCGGGGCGAAATATACGAGGAATCGCAGACCGGTCACACTGGTCTATTATGAGGAATTTCAGGGAAAACAAGAAGCAATGAAGCGGGAATATGCGATCAAACAGTTGACGAGAAAAGAAAAAGAAAACCTGATCAAAGAAAAAAATATGCAGCAAAAAGGTTCTCAGGATACAAAAAGAGGCTCTGAGCAAAATCAGAACCTCTGAAATTTTATCCTTTTTCGGCAAGAATGCCAGAGGCATTTTTGAATAATCGAAATGATTTCACAGTCATTAAGCGATATAAACATACATAAGAATAAAGTGGCATGCACTTCCTGCCATCACGAACAGATGGAAGATCTCATGTGAGCCGAAATTTTTGTGCTTTGCATCGAACAGCGGAACTTTCAAAGCATAAATGATGCCGCCGACAGTGTAAATGATACCGCCTGCCAGGAGCCATCCAAAAGCTGCCGGAGAGAGCGAATTGACAATCTGTGTGAAAGCCAGTACGCAGACCCAGCCCATGCTGATATAAAGCACAGAAGAAAACCATTTCGGACAGGTGATCCAGCAGATTTTTACGATAATGCCGATCAGTGCGATTGCCCAGACAAGAGCGAACAGGAAATATCCGACCGGACCTTTCAAAACGATCAGGCAGATTGGTGTGTAGCTTCCGGCAATCAGTACAAAGATCATACTGTGGTCTAACTTGCGGAGAATACGATTTGTTCTTTCTGAAAGATTTAAAGTATGGTAGATCGTGCTTGCCGCATAGAGTAGGATCATACTCACAATAAAAACAGTCAGGGAAATCACATGGATATAATCCGGCTCATGCAGAGATTTGATGATCAGCGGTGTGGCGGCAAACATTGCCATCAGCATACCAATGAAGTGTGTGATCGCACTTCCGGGATCTTTGATTTTTTCTAACATAGTGAATACCTCCTTTGAAACATGATTCAAGTCAGATGACAGAATTGTGAGAGCAATTTTCAGATATTCGTGATCATACCTCATGACTTGAAAGCAATATAAAATGAATATTGAAATCAAAACCGTTACATGTAGTTTCGAATACTATGTGTAGTTATATGTATATTATACCAAAAACATAAAAAATGCAACCCTGTTTTTACAATAGCTAATAATCAGTCCGGGCTGTGCAGAAATTTACAGAGGATAATGCGAAGCATTGTTTGACGGAATTGCATGTTGCTCAAATATGTGTCTGGTTTCAAATTAAAATGAACAGTTGAATTTCAAAACGGGATATGTTAAAATGACTGGCATATGTGAATTGTTACTCTTCCGCCTCACATTAGATAAATAAAGAGGCGGTATTTTTATGCCTTGTTTTTCAAATATAGTTGAGGACTTTTGCCTCCGACGTCATTATATGAACATATAAGTATTTTGTAGCTGTAAGTGAATGAAACACTGAGCAGTGAGGAGCATTATGTCAGTGAGATTTGAAATAAAAGGGTATTTGCAACAGAAAGAAAGGATTTAATATATGGAAATCATAAAATTTGATACACTTGGACTTGACCCGAAGATTCTTCGAGCTATTACAGAGATGGGATTTGAAGAGCCAAGCCCGATCCAGGCAAAAGCGATTCCGGAAGTGATGGCCGGACATGACGTAATCGGTCAGGCGCAGACAGGTACCGGAAAAACAGCAGCTTTTGGTATTCCGCTTCTTCAGAAGATCGATCCGAAGAACCGGAAACTGCAGGCAATCATTCTGTGTCCGACAAGAGAACTGGCAATCCAGGTAGCAGATGAGATCCGCAGACTGAGCAAGTTTATGCATGGCATCAAGATCCTTCCGGTATACGGCGGACAGGATATCGGAAAACAGATCCGTTCCTTAAAAGGTGGTGTGCAGCTTGTGATCGGAACACCGGGCCGAGTGATGGATCATCTTCGCCGTCGCACCTTACGTTTCGACAACCTTCACACGATCGTGCTGGATGAAGCAGATGAGATGCTGAACATGGGATTCCGTGAGGATATCGAGACGATTTTGAAAGATGCACCGGAAGAGCGTCAGACGGTTCTCTTTTCTGCGACCATGCCGAAGCCGATCATGGACATCACGAAAAATTATCAGAAAGATGCTGTTCTGGTTCGTGTCGTAAAGAAAGAACTGACCGTAAAAAATATCGACCAGTACTATTATGAAGTAAAACAGAAGAACAAAGAAGAAGTTCTCTCAAGACTTCTGGATATGTACAATCCAAAGCTCTCCCTTGTATTCTGCAATACAAAAAAACGTGTGGATGAGCTGACTGAGGCACTGAAAGGACGGGGATATTTTGCGGAAGGTCTGCATGGAGATATGAAGCAGAGCCAGAGAGACCGTGTTATGAAAGGCTTCCGCAGCGGCAAAACAGAGATCCTGATCGCCACCGATGTGGCAGCCCGTGGTATTGATGTAGATGATGTAGAGGCAGTGTTTAATTATGATGTGCCGCAGGATGATGAATTTTATGTGCACCGTATCGGCCGTACCGGTCGTGCCGGTCGTGTCGGAAAGGCATTTACGTTTGTTGTAGGACGTGAAGTTTATAAGCTGAAAGACATCCAGCGTTACTGTAAGACAAAAATCTACGCACAGCCAATTCCGTCTCTGAATGATATTACAGCCATCCGTCTGGAAAAAGTGCTGGATGAGATCGACCATATCATTAAAAACGAAGACTTAAACCGCATGACACGTATCATCGAACAGAAACTTAACGAAGAAGACTACACAGCGATGGACATTGCGGCAGCATTTCTGAAACAGGCACTGGGTGAAAATGAGCAGAATAATGACCGTGGGCATATGGAAGATTTCGGTGATACCGGGGCAGAAGCAGGCATGGTACGTCTCTTCATCAACATTGGTAAAAAACAGAAAGTACGCCCGGGCGATATTCTCGGGGCAGTTGCAGGAGAATCCGGTATTCCGGGAAAACTGGTCGGAACGATCGATATGTATGACAAATATACATTCGTTGAAGTTCCGCGTGAAAATGCGGCTGATGTACTCCGTGCCATGAAAAACACCAAAATTAAAGGAAAAACAATTAACGTAGAGCCTGCAAACGGAAGATAAAAAAAGCGGACAGATATTGATTTTTTCAGAGGATTTCAATATAATAGTGAGAATGATATCAGAAGTGCAGTGCTTCTCGCCGTTATAGACGGCGGGTCATCCAGAGACATTCTTGAATCTGGAATTTAAATCAAAAGGGGTTTTCAGGAAGGTATGACAGATTTTTTAGTTTGCAGGTTTGTAAGAGACAGTGAAAACACAGAATCAACGGAGGTGCGTACCCGGTATGGGATTCTTGCCAGTGTCGTCGGTATTTTCTGTAATGTATTTCTGTTTGCGGCAAAGTTAATCATCGGTACGCTGATGCATTCTCTGGCAGTCACGGCAGATGCGTTTAATAACTTATCCGATGCGGCATCATCAATCATCAGTTTTATCGGGGTAAAAATGGCAGGGAAACCGGCAGATGCGGAGCATCCGTTCGGTCATGGAAGAATTGAATACATTGCAGCACTGATCGTATCGTTTCTGGTCATTGAGGTTGGATTTACTTTTTTCAAAACGTCAGCAGGCAAGCTGATGCATCCGGAAGATATCACGTTTGACCTGGTGCCGTTTCTGATCCTGGTCCTGTCGATCCTGGTGAAATTGTGGATGGCAGCATTCAATAGAAAACTTGGTAAAAAAATAGATTCAAAAGTCATGCTGGCAACTGCGGCAGATTCCCTCGGAGATGTCATTACGACAAGTGCGACCGTTGTTTCTATTTTGATCTGTTATATTGCAAACGTAAATATTGATGCGATCGCAGGACTGATCGTATCATTGCTTGTCATCTGGTCCGGATTTTCAATTGCAAAAGACACACTGGAGCCGCTGATCGGACAGAGGGTTCCGGCAGAATTGTATCAGAAAATTTCACAGATGGTAGAATCCTATGATGGTATTATCGGAACGCATGATCTGATCGTGCATAATTACGGACCAAATCAGGGAATGGCAACCATTCATGCAGAGGTGCCGAACGATGTGAATATTGAAGTATCCCATGCAATCATTGACCGTATTGAGCGGGAAGTCGGAAAAGAGCTAAATATCACTCTGGTGATCCATATGGATCCGGTCGAGCTGCACGATGCGGAAGTACTTCGGTTAAAAGAAAAGACGGAACATATCATCAAAGCGTTAGACAGCAAACTGAGTTTTCACGATTTCCGACTGGTGAAAACAACGCCGGTCAATCTGATCTTTGATCTTCTTGTCCCGGCAGAATATACACAGAAAGATACCGACCGTGTATTGCATCAGCTGATGCAGTTGATCTCAGAAATGGAAGCTGGTGCAACCTGTGTGATCACCGTAGATCACAGCTTTGAAGCACCGGAAGAATAAATAAAATAACAAATAAAAAGCAATAAAAAGCGAATCAAGGATACAATATCCGAGATTCGCTTTTGTGTTATACATCAGATGTGAGGTGACTCCCGCCTCTGTAGGCGGCGAGCAACAAGAATGCCAGAGGCGTTCTTGTTTCAAAAGGTCTTTTGACCCGGGCATTTTCTGTCTTAAAGAATATCAATGTATTCTCCGGCAAGTGCTTTGTTCATGCTTCTTACGGCACAGAATTTACCGCACATACTGCAAGTATCGCTGTGGTCATCTTCCGGGCTTCTGCTGTCGCGGATCGCTTTTGCAGTTTCCGGGTCAAGGGCACATGCATACTGTGCATCCCAGTCCAGTTTCTGGCGGGCAGCAGCCATGCGGTCATCGATGTCTCTTGCTCCCGGAATACCCTTCGCAATATCCGCTGCGTGAGCTGCGATCTTGGAAGCGATGATACCCTGCTTGGTATCCTCTACATTCGGCAGAGCCAGGTGTTCAGCCGGTGTAACATAGCAAAGGAAAGCAGCACCGTTCATAGCGGCAACTGCACCTCCGATCGCTGCAGTGATATGGTCATATCCCGGAGCAATGTCGGTTACAAGAGGACCAAGTACATAGAAAGGAGCACCCATGCAAATACTCTGCTGTACTTTCATGTTGGCGGCAACCTGATCCAGCGGCACATGGCCAGGACCTTCTACCATAACCTGTACATTGTGATCCCATGCACGTTTTGTCAGTTCTCCGAGACGAACCAGTTCTTCAATCTGACATACATCGGTTGCATCGGCAAGGCATCCAGGACGGCATGCATCGCCAAGAGAAATGGTCACGTCATATTCTTCACAGATATCCAGGATTTCATCATAATATTCATAGAATGGATTCTCTTCGCCGGTCATGGACATCCATGCAAATACGAGGCTTCCTCCACGGCTTACGATATTCATTTTACGTTTGTGCTTTTTGATCTGTTCGATGGTTTTGCGTGTAATACCGCAGTGCAACGTTACAAAGTCTACACCGTCTTCTGCATGCATACGGATAACATCGATAAAATCCTTTGCAGTCAGTGTAGCCAGATCTCTCTGGTAATGGATCACGCTGTCATAAACAGGAACCGTACCGATCATAACCGGACATTCACTTGTCAGTTTCTGACGGAATGGCTGTGTGTTGCCGTGACTGGAAAGATCCATGATCGCTTCCGCACCGAGGTCAACGGCACTCATAACCTTCTGCATTTCGATATCATAATCCTTGCAGTCACGAGATACGCCGAGGTTGACATTGATCTTGGTACGCAGCATACTGCCGACACCCTCTGCACTTAAGCATTTATGATTTTTGTTGGCACAGATTGCGACCTTGCCTTCAGCGACAAGTTTCATTAACTTATCAACATCCATGTTCTCTTTTTTTGCTACAGTTTCGATTTCCGGTGTTACAATTCCCTTGCGGGCTGCATCCATCTGAGTTGTGTAATTTCTCATCTCTTTTTCCTCCGTTGGCATTATCCAAATCAGGTAATGGGTCGAAACGGGAACACGTTTCCTCTCAGCCGACTTCCGTCAGCTCCCCCTGGTTTATGTTGGTTTCGCATATAGATTCATCCTGCGTTTATGCGAATCGCTAATAAATTCTAACACCTGTGTATGATGTGTGCAAGTGTTTCTTGCAGGATCAGGAAGAATGTTTTGCAAGATAGCGATCATAAGCATTCTGATATATTTGAACGGCTTCATCGATCTTGTTTTTTTTCAGGGTGTTCAGATATTCTTCGTAATTATCAAAAGATTTGATCCCGGTAATGAAAGCAGTTGTGTATTCATACATACAGGAATTGACGTTCGCCATTATTTGAGACAGTCTGGTACGTTCTTCAGATGTAAAACTCAGACTGACCGGAAGCATATATGAAGTATCCGTGGAAGCCCATACATCGCACATAACAGCACTGGAAGGAGGTACACACTGAAATTCCCGTTTCCAGTCAATATAAGCAGAAGGTAGGCCGGGAGCCAGCGTATAGTTTTTCAATGCCTGATAAAAAGTCAGTCCATCAGAATTATGCAAGATCAGATCGGTGAAAACAGGATTCTGATCTTTATCAAGGGTATAGGTTTTACCTTCTGTTCCGTAGCTTGCAAAACGGGAACCTTCATCAGAAAATAAATAGTCAATCCACTTTAGAACAATTTCCGGATGTTCGCATCTAGAAGAGATGTAAAACATATTATCACTGATGCTGTATCTTTTCTGTATGTGCAGCGTATCATGTTCGTTTAATTTTGGCGGAGAAACAGCAATAACCTTAATATTCTGATCTTTTGCAGAAAGATCAGAAGGCATGGTATACATACCAAACCATGCACCGGAAGTGCCGCTGGCGATCATTTTACTGTCTGCATAAATCGAGTTGCCGGTCATATAATCAACATCTATCAGACCTTTCTGATACCAGCGGTTCATTAAAGTGAGATAATCCTTCCATCCCTGCCTGGCAGGTCCATAAAAGACCTTGCCGTTCATTTGAAAAAAATCATAACTGACTCCAAAACCGGCATTCAGACTTTCATCCTGTGCATAAGCATCGTATGAAATCCATAATGGGGCTGTGGCTCCTTTCTTTTCTTTAAATGCAGTGAGAACCGTTTCCCAGTCATCATAAGTGACAGGAATCTCAAGCCCTAGTTCATCCAGCCAGTCTTTTCGAATCTGAAGACCACACCATGGTTTTTGCGAGTTTTGTTTTATAGAATAAACAGCTGCAATTCGACCGGAATCCGTGTAGGCGATATCTTTTATGTCCTTTTGCTGAATGATCTTATAGTAATTCGGTGCATATTTTGGAACCAGTTCCGTCAGATCACAGATGTCCCCCTGAGCGATCGCATCATCCGCAGAAATATTCCCATAGATGGATGAAAAATTTCCGGCACCGATCAAATCCGGTACGGAATCGCTGTTTTGCTCGAAACGGTTTTGAATCTGCAGATTGGATAAAGAAGTGATCCAGTCAATATGGATATTCGTTCTGTTTTCCAGTTCCTGGAAAAAGGCAGTATTATTCAGATCTCCGTCGCACAGCTCTGAAAGTTCAGAATCAATGGTATTCAAAAAAGAAAAACTCTGTTTGACTTCTGTAACCGGAAGAGAAGCATTTGTTTGTGTCCTGACAGAAAAAGCGTGTCGGACAAGAAAAATGCACAGACAGAAAAAAATACAGATCAGTACCGGGAAATAGTAATTCCTATACTTGTGTTTCATAATTTCCTCCAGATAATAAGCTTTATTTTTAGTTTACTGTGTTGGAAGTAAAAAGTAAATACTCAGGAAAAAAATCATCAGCAAAAAAGAAAGAATCATAAATTTCCTTGCAAAACAAAAAGACAGACATTATATTAAAAGAAATGAGAAGAAATCTTTTTGTAAAGAGCAGGAGATAAAAACTTATGAAAACAGGAAAATCACTTACTTTTCGTTCTATTTTGATTTCTTATCTGGTATTATGCCTGGCAATGCTCACAGTTACGATCATCGGTTACAGCAGTTCGATCTTTTATGTGCAGAAAGAAATACGAAATTCAGCTGCATTGCGTATGAGAGAAGTTATGGGGAAGATTGAAAATAATATTCGGCTGTCATATCAGTTGTGTGATACGCTTGCCGTCAGTGGTGGTTTGGATGATATTGCATCAATAGAAGGAAATTTTTCACCACAGCAGATTTTAGATTCTATGAAACTGAAAAATACAATGTCAGAATTGAATGTACAGAACAATCTCTGTCAGAATCTGCATATCTATTTTTTGAAGAGCGATTCCATTCTTTCTTCCAATTCGCAGCGTCGGGAAGGAAAAGAGGATATCAGCTTTTTCTGCCGACAGTATGGTATCACTGCACAGGATTTTTATTGTTGGATGACAGAAGAAAATCAAAAATCTTATCAGGTTTTATCAGATAATCAAATCTGGTTTTTCCGTCCGGTCAATGACACGCAGAATAATCGCATTGCCGTTATTTTCGCAGAGTACAGCGGAAGCCGTCTGATCGGCGATCCAGGAGCAGAAAACTGTATTTATATTGAAACGCCGGAAAAAGAAAATGTTATTTACAGCAGAAAATTGGAAGAAAATCAGAAAAACGGATACATAAAAGTAGAAAAACAGATGAGTATGTTTCAATGGAACTGCGATATGTATGTTCCGAATACCTTGTTTTATGGAGAACTGAGACGTTTTGCAATGATTCTAACGGCAGAACTTCTTATGCTGATCAGCGTGGCGGTTATCGGTTCCTGGTATTTTTCAAAAAAAACTTATGTCCCGGTGGGAAATCTGATCAGTGATAACAAAAAACTTTCGAAAAAAGTGAAAAAGAAAGAAGAGACCCGGGAATGCCGGGAATTGGAAAAATATCTGACAGGTGCGGTCAAAAATTTTCCATATGCAAGTCTGAATAAACTGTCAGATCAAGAAAAGTATATAATGATCCAGTTTGCTTTTGATGAAAATGGTGATGCAGTTTTCAGAGATCAGGAAAAAAAGGAGAAACCGGAAGAGCTGGAGCATTTCGTGCTTGAAAATATTTTGAAAGAGCAGATTTTTGAAAAATATCCAGGAATCCTTTTGCAGCCGGAAAAAGATTTTGTGGCAGTTGTCAATCTTTCAGAACCGGAACATGATGAAAAAGAAATCCGCAGTCTGTTAAAGACGGTAGAACAGTTTTACAGCCGGACGTTTCATATTTCTGCCTGTATCATGATCGGAGAATGTCAGAGTGACTATAAAAAGATGAAAGAAGCGTATCATCTTCTGGAAGAGAGTATGCAGTATCTGGAGTTCTGGAGTACGAGTGCACCTGCCGGAGTCTATGTATATGGTGAGATGATGGATGCGGATGAAGACAGTCATTCCTCGGTTTACATGACAGGCAGCAGAAGACTTCTGAATTGCCTGGAGAGTGAAGATTTTGAAGGAGCATACCGGGAGCTTAACCAGATTTACCAGAGTGCATTTTCCAGAAATCAGAAAGAGCTGAGGATTAATCGCTATCGCATGTATGGTCTGATCGGAACCCTGATCACGACACTTGATATCAGTGCAAATGAAGAAGACAAAGCTTATTATCAGTCACTGAATTATGAAGAGCGTCTGTTTCGTATCCAGTCGATCCATGAGCTGCTGTCAGAAAGCAGGGCAATTTTTGAGGCGATCATTCAGTACAGACAGAATAAATCTGCAGAACGAGAACCGGAGTGGATGGAAGAAATGCAGGAATATATTCAGGGGCATTATCAGGACTGCAATATGAACGTGACCAGTCTGGCACAGGAATTTGGCATCAGTGTACCACACGTAAGCCGCAGCTTTAAAAACTTCCGTGATTATGGCGTACTGGAGTACATTCATAAAGTAAGACTGGAACATGCAAAGGAAATGTTAAAAAATGATGTACGCATCAAAAATATAGCACTTGACGTAGGTTATACCGATGCACAGGCGTTTACAAGAGCCTTTAAACGCTATGAAGGCATTACTCCATCGCAGTATAAAGAGTTGATATCAAAAAATGAAACGTAAAATCAAAAACTGCTTCTTTAAAAAACATAGTGTTTTTCCTATACTGAGGGCACAAACAAAGCACCGGATAAATAAGGTGTTTCCAGAAAAAGGAGGAAAAACAAAACATGAAAAAAGCAACAAGAAGTATTTTGAGTGCCGCTGTTGCTGTCAGTATGGCGGCAGCAGCATGCCCGGTATCTTTTGCAGCAACTACTTCCAATGAAGTGACAGCAAGAGAAAAGGCAAATGCAGCACTGGCAAGAGAAGCAGCTGCACAGGGAATGGTTCTTCTGGAAAACAAGAATAATTCTCTTCCGATCAAGACAAAGAAGCTGGCATTGTTCGGAGGCGGAGCTGTACGTACTGTCCGAGGTGGTACCGGTTCCGGTGATCCGTTTAACGGAGGACTTTCCGGTGGCGGTGATGTGAATGTAAACCAGAGTGAGAGATATAATATTAACATTTATAATTCTTTCAAAAAAGCAGGTTACGATATCACGACGGCAAGTATTCTTGAAAAATATGCAGAAGGATACGATATAGAAAATGCAAAAGCAGCAAGCAATCCGATGGCAACCTTTGCTTATCCGGAACTTACCTTCACAGATGAAGAACTGGCAGCCTCTGCAAAAGATACGAAGACTGCTGTTTATGTGATCTCAAGAAATGCCGGTGAAGGTGCCGACCGTGGAATGACCAAAAAGGTTACGGTAAATGAAGTAGAATATGAATTAGGTGACTATGAGTTAAGCGATGTAGAAAAAGAAAATCTGAAAAAGGTAGCCTCTACTTTTGAAAATACCATTGTTGTATTGAATGTAGGCGGTGTCATTGACACGAAATTCTTCGAGGAAACAGAGGGTCTGGATTCTCTGCTTCTGATGGGGCAGGGCGGTCAGGAAGGCGGAAATGCACTGCTTGATGTAGTAACCGGAGCTGTCACACCTTCCGGAAAACTGACAGATACCTGGGCAGAAAATTATTCAGACTATCCTGCATCTGCCACGTTCGCAAAAGCAGACGGGAATAGTATGAAGGAATGGTACAAGGAAGGAATTTATGTAGGATACCGCTATTTTGATACGTTTGGCATCAAGCCGGCATATGAATTTGGTTATGGTCTTTCCTATACAAATTTTGATATCAATGTAAAGAATGTATCGGTAAATGAAGATAAGGTGACGGTAAAAGCAGAAGTTACAAACACCGGAAAAACTTACAGTGGAAAAGAAGTAGTACAGGTTTATTTCTCCGCACCAGACTCAAAAGATGCAGAAAAAGAATATCAGCAGCTGGCTGCTTATGGAAAGACCGATGAACTGGCACCGGGTGAAAGTCAGGTACTGACACTGACTTATGATACCGATGAGATGGCTTATTATAGTGAAGAAAAGGCATCTTACATACTTGACCCGGGAACCTACTATGTGCGTGTTGGTGATTCTTCCAGAAATACAAAAGTAGCGGCAGCGATCAAACTGAATCAGAGTGCAGTGACAGAAGTTCTGTCCAATCAGATGGAAGTTCCGGAAAGCGAAAATCTGACCGAGTGGAGCAAGGCAGGAAAAACACCATATACTTATGCGACAGAGCAGCAGGAAATGGCAGAAGCCCCGGTATTTACACTGGATGCATCCAAAGTAAAAACAGAAAATAATGTTTCTGAATATAAAGATGAAAAAGTTACTACTTACACAACAGATCCAGACTATAAGGCAGTTCAGGATTACGAAAAAGTAGAAGTTGTTACAGACAAAAAAGGTGCTACTTTAAAAGATGTTGTGGATAACAAAGTAACCATGGGCGAATTTGTGGCACAGATGAGTCTGGAAGAACTGGCAAAGCTGAACTGTGGAAGCGGCTGGGGAGTAGCAAATGAAAATGCTCCGATCGTTGGCTCCAACTCAGCAACCGTACCGGGAGCAGCAGGAGAAACGCTGACTTATGATCAGTATGGTATTCCGAGTATCGTTTTAGCAGATGGCCCTGGTGGTATCCGTGTAAAACAGAAATACGAGGCAAAAAATGTAGAAACAGGAGAAACAGCAACTTACTATCAGTACTGTACCGCATGGCCGGTAGATTTTGTTCTGGCACAGAGCTGGGATACGGATCTGCTGAAACGTATTGGTGAAGCATTTGGAAAAGAACTGGAAGAGATGAATATTACAATTCTTCTTGGACCGTCCCTGAATATCCACAGAGATCCTCTTTGCGGACGTAACTTTGAGTATTTCTCAGAAGATCCGGTCATTTCCGGTACGATGGCATCTGCAATCACACTTGGTGTGCAGGAAGAGCCGGGTGTAGGGGCATGCCTGAAACATTTCTCAGCAAATAATCAGGAAACAGACCGTTCCGGAACGGATTCCATTGTAAGCGAAAGAGCACTGAGAGAAATCTACCTGAAAGGTTTTGAAATTGCAGTAAAAGAATCCAAACCAATGTCCATCATGACATCCTACAACCAGATCAATGGCGTTCCGGCGGCAGACTCTTATGATATGAATACCAATATTGCACGCGGTGAATGGGGATTTGAAGGTCTGATCATGACCGACTGGAACGGCGGTGTATCTCACCCATCCACATCCATGCATGCAGGAAATGACCTGATTATGCCGGGCGGAGCATCCAAAGCAAACGAAATTATCACAGGTGCGGAAGATGTAAAACCGATCTTTGAAGCAAACGGACAGATTGGTTTGAAAGATGAACTGATGTATATGTTCAGTTATAAATCAGCAGCATGGGGCGATTTTGAAGTTTCAGCGGATGGAACACAGACAGCGGAAGCAAAACTGGGAGATGACTACACAGCAAGTGTAGGTGAGGATGGAAAGATTCTGGTAAACGGACAGGAAATTTACAGAGAGTATCAGGCAAATTTCTGGGCTGGAACAGGAAACTATAAAACACCGGTTACGACAGATGTGGCATCTGTAAGCGAAGATGGAAAAACCATTGTTTATAAAGGTACTTACAAAGAAAACAACAATATTTGCCTTGGTGATGTGCAGAAGAGTGCGATCAACAACCTGAAAGTCATTATGCAGTCAAGAGATATGGCAAGAATTTACGGTACAACAACAAGATCTTACACAGCACTCTGCGGTGATCTGACAAATTATCAGACAGTAAATAAATCAGAGATCACAACAGAACGTACTTTAAAAGAAAATCTGGATCAGGCAAAGAAGGATCTTGAAGAAGCAAAGAAAAATCTGGAAGAACTGCAGAAACAGAATGCAGCAAAAGATGCAGAGATTGCAAAAGCAAAAACAGAAGTAGAAGCAGCAAAGAAAGATCTTCAGGCAGCAAAAATGGCAGCAAAGAAAGCAGCTGTGAAATCTGTAAAGAGTAAAAAAGCCGGAAAAGCAATCGTTACCGTTAAAAAAGTAGCTGGTGCAGAAGGATATCAGGTGCAGTATTCCCTGAAAAAATCCATGAAGAGTGCGAAAAATGTAAAAATCAAAAAGAACAGCATAACAATCAAAAGACTGAAAAAAGGAAAAACCTATTATGTAAGAGTAAGGGCTTTCAGTAAAGACTCCAATGGCAAACAGATCTGTACTGCATGGAGTACTGCAAAAAAAGTAACCATCAAAAAATAATACAAATCTCTTTTCATCATTCCTATATAAATACGAAATATCCCACAGATTTTTCTGTGGGATATTCTGCATCTGAAATAAATTATCTGAAGCAGGCCAGAGGCATTCTTGAATCTTATACGATGCCGGTTGAAACAAGAAACAGGATCAGCATCACAACCGGTACAGCATAGCGGATCATAAAACAATACAATTTTGCACGTTTGAAATGTTCGCCATTTCGTTCTACTTCATCAATGATCAGCTTAGGCCCTGCAACCCAGCCGATCAGAATACTGGTCAGCAGTGAGATGAACGGCATCAGGAAGCTGTTGCTTATGTAATCCATGATATCCAGAAGCTGTGCGACGGTTCCGTTTGGAAGTTTTACTTCAAAATAAAGTACATTGTAGCCGAGGCAGATCAGCACTGCGGTAACAAGAGAATAAATTCCGATGACAGCACACATTTTCTGGCGTGACTTATGGAAAATTTCCATGCAGTTTGCGACCAGAGTTTCCATAACCGATACACAGGAAGTCAGGGCAGCAAAGCCCATCATCAGGAAGAAGGCAATGGCAATGATTCTGCCGATCGCACCCATGGATGCGAATACTTTTGGCAGCGAAATAAAGATCAGGCTCGGGCCGGAAGCCATTCCGTCTGTTCCAAGAAATACAAACACAGCCGGTATGATCATCATTCCTGCAAGAAATGCCACGCCGGTATCAAAGATTTCAATCTGATTGATTGATTTATTCAGATCGACATCATCTTTCACATAAGATCCATAAGTAACCATGATTCCCATCGAAACACTCAGGGAGAAAAATAACTGGCTCATCGCATCAAGAAGTACACCAAGAAAACGTTTCACGGTCAGCGAACTGAAATCCGGATATAAATAAACTTTAAGTCCCTGAAGTCCGGTGCGAACCGTTCCATTTGCATCGGTATACGAAAGCGTCAGAGAAAAAATCGCAATGCCAAGGATCAGCAGGATCAGTCCAGGCATAATGAAACGTGAAAATTTTTCGATTCCCTTTTCTACACCACGGTATACAACCCAGGCAGTTAAAGCCAGAAACAGCAGCATGAATACGATCGGCGAAACCTTGGAAGTGATAAAGGATGTAAAATAACTGTCTTGTGACAGTATCGAACCATCTGAGACAAGATACGTGCAGAAATATTTTGTAATCCATCCGCCGATAACCGAATAGTAAGTCATGATCAATGCCGGAACCAGAAAAGTCAGGTATCCGAGAAATTTCCATTTTGAATTCAAAGTTCCGAAGGCTTTCAATGCATTTTGTTTTGTGTGGCGGCCGATGGCGATGTCAGTGGTCAGCAATACAAATCCAAAAGACAGCACCAGTGCAAGATAAACGATCAGAAACAGACCGCCGCCATCCTTTGCACATAGATAGGGAAAACGCCAGATATTCCCCACACCGACAGCACTGCCGGCAGCGGCGAGGACGAATCCGATCGAACCACTGAAGTTACTCTTTTTTTCTTTCATTTCATTCTTTACCTCATTTTACTTTTTTTGTTTGAACGCAGAGAAGCATTCCCCCGCTTCAAGTGTGCAGAGCACTAAGCGGATTGTGAATGTCCGCTTTACATTCAAGCCGAACGCACGTGAGACTTGCAGCACATGACATATTTTTCCGCACACTTCTGTAATCAGCAGGATGTTTGTGTCAGATTTTTCTGTATTATTTTAAGAAAATATGTCGGTAAAATCAAACACATAGAATTTCTTATAAAGAAATTTTTAAAGAAAAAGTTTCTTTACATATTACAATTTGAAGTAAAAACAGATATAATAGGAAGAAGCGGATAAAACAGATCCGAAATATATATTTTTACGAAACAATGGTACAGATACAGAAACCGAAATCGGATAAAATTCCATAAGCATATCGGGGGTCTTTTTTAAAAAATCAGGCAATGAAAGGAAAAGGAAATGAGCAGCATAAATACACACGTCGGAAAAATGATCCGAAAATACCGAAAAGCAGCAAATCTGACACTGCAGCAGCTGGCAGATGCAATCCATAAAAGCCGTGCCACGATCTGCAAATACGAAAATGGTGATATCTCAATGGATATTGAAACTTTATACGAAATCAGTCAGGTTTTGCAGGTGTCTGTCCCGCAGCTGACAGACATAGGACGGCTGCAGGAAGAAGCAGATCACTCTTCTGCATACGCAGCCCGGAAAAGTCCGTTTTTCCAGGCAAAGATGTTATATTTTTATTTTTATGACGGCCGCTATAACCGTATGAAAGATGGTGTAATCAATATCCACGAAAAAGAAGAGAATGGCAGTTACCGTGCGACGCTTTCTATCTGTTCCGTATCCGGGAATGGAAGAAGCAGTGAGAGTTATTATAATGGAAGCGTTTTGTACAGTGATATGCTGATCCGATTTTCCTTTGTCAATCAGTACAATCCGCTGGAAGAAGATCTGCTTTATATTTTCAATCCGCTGGAGTTTAGAACACATACCGATGGGCTGCTTTGCGGTATCTCCAGTGCAGATCTGATGCCATGTGCATTCAAATGTCTGGTGGCACTGGAAAAACAGGAATTGAATGAAGAACTGCGGAAGCATCTGCTCTTTACCAAAACGGAGCTGCAGAGGTGGAAAAAACTGAATATGCTACTGATTGATAATTATGAGACAGGAAGCAGGCAGGTGTGATGCTATAACAGATAGAAGCGGTGTGATGCTGTAACTTTACAAGACAGGGATTGTCTGATAAACTTAAATTTAGCAGAAAACCGAAGAAAAACCGGTGAAAATATTTGATAAGGAGAAGAAGGGTTATGAAAAAACAATGGATTGGATTTATGATAGCCGGAATGTTAGTGGCAGCAGTACCAACAAATTTAATATTAAGCCGGCAGAATATGGAGAGAAAATAAAACTTGCTCTGTATTATAAAGGAAAGAAGATTGGAAAAGATAGTTGCGATTACAATGATGAAGTGTGGTACAGCAACAGAGTTACGGAAGGCATGACACAGAAGCAGGTACGCTATACATGGGGTGCTCCAAGCAGCACCAGCAGCAGTTCTTATAGATTTACTTATTGGAACTGGGATGACGGATCCATGGTAAGCTTCCGAAATGGAGTGGTAGATTACTGGTTTGATGCGGCGAATTAAAAGTTGTGGCGGAGGTTTTAGAATGTGCAAATGAACAAATTCCCTGAAGGCACGCTCTCGCTACCTCACATTGGCAGCGGTACATAACCGACCAAAATACGGTCGCTAAGTACCGGCCATGTTCGAGTACCTTCTCTGGAATTGTTCATTTGCACATGCAATACTATGATATGAGTGTCGAAAGGTCTTTTGCCATTCATTATTGCCTGTCGGCTATTTGCCGACAGGCTTTTCTTGTGTGAAAAATAAATGTAAGGTATAATATATGCTACCAGAGTTAAAAGGTTACGAAGGAGTTCAGTATGGAAAAGGAGAAAAATTTAACAAACAGGTATCATACCCCGTCATTGATCGTGATGCTTACCCATGAGGATCAGACTGTTCAAAACGCATATGAGATTTTTGATGCATATAAGGATTTTGATGCAGAATACTGGGGATTTAAGGAAGAGCCGCTCCCCCTTTCCCAGATGAAAGACCTTTATGCATATATGAAAAGCTGTGACAAAAAAACAGTTCTGGAAGTGGTTGCATATACACAGGCAGAGTGTATGTCAGGTGCAAAAATGGCAGCAGAATGTGGCTGTGATTTTTTGATGGGGACTGTTTATTCAGATGCTGTGAATGAATTTTGCAGGGAAAATGGAATCAAATATATGCCATTTGTAGGAGAAATCCATGATCGCCCATCCGTTCTGGAGGGAACCTGCGAAGAGATGATCCTTCAGGCCAGAGAATATCTTGCGAAAGGTGTCTATGGAATTGATCTTCTGGGATACAGATATACAGGAGATGCAGCCAGGCTGAATGAAGAGTTTGTAAGAGCTGTGGATGCGCCGGTCTGCATAGCAGGAAGCATCAATGGTTATCAGAGACTGAATGAGATCAGGAAAGCAGCCCCGTGGGCATTTACAATAGGCAGTGCTTTTTTTGAAAACAAGTTTGACGGTAATTTCGGAGAACAGATCAATAAAGTTTGTCAGTACATAAAAAGTGAGAAGATAACATGATAAAAAAATATTATCCATATGAATATGCCGAAAGTGTATTTATGATTGACTACCAAAAGCTATATCAGAAAGGTTTTCGGGGAATTATTTTTGACATAGACAATACATTGGTACACCATGGTGACGATTCCACACCGGAAATTGATGACCTGTTTCGTAAAATTCAGAGACTTGGTCTGAAAACATTGCTGTTGTCAAATAATGACAGAGGAAGAGTGGAACGATTTATTAAAAATATAGATACACCTTACATCTGCGATGCGGATAAACCAAATCCTCAAAATTATCTGAAAGCAGTGGAGATGCTGAATATAAAAAAAGAAGAGGCAGTGGTTATAGGGGATCAGGTATTTACAGATATTCTGGGAGCAAACAGAAGTGGTCTTGCCAGTATTCTTGTCAGGTTTATCAGGCAGGATGATGAAAAGTGGATCGGAAAACGGAGATACGTTGAATATGCAATCCTAGAATGCTGGAAACGTGATAAAAGCTGTTACAGGAGAATTGGTGATATTTATACAGAAGGAACGGCCAAAAATATGAAGAAAAAGAAAGAAAAAAAGCTTTTTTGTGAGATCTGTCCGCTTACATATGAAATTTCAAAGTCAAAAGAGGTATGTAAAAGACATATACAGGATTTTGCAGGCAAAGAGAAATTTAGTACTGTAAAACAAAAAGAGAAGCTGCCAAATCTGGTGTTCAGCTACAACTCCGTCCTCATAAAAAAAGGAAAAGGAATAGATCCCGTGCTTCAGAAAAACAAGGCAAGAAACATTCGCCTTGCATCCTCCAGGATAAATGGGATGATCATTCATCCTGGAGAGACTTTTTCGTTCTGGAGGACTGTAGGGAAAACATCAAAGAGGAAGGGTTACCGGGATGGTCGTATTATTATAGGAGATAAGCTTATGCCCGGGCTTGGAGGCGGACTTTGCAATCTTGGAAATACCATTCATCTTCTTGTGATTCACAGCCCTCTTACCGTAACAGAATTTCACAGCCATTCAGATGCACTTGCACCGGATCATGGTAAGCGTGTTCCATTCAGTTCCGGGACATCTGTCAGCTATAATTATATAGACTACAGGTTCAAAAATAATACAGATCAGAATGTACAGCTTCTGTTATGGTGTGAAAACGGGAAATTATGCGGAGAGCTGAGAAGCGAGAGGGAATTTCCTCACTATTATGAAATTATTGAAGAGAACCACCATTTCCATAAAGAAAAAGAGAAATTTTTCAGAATTTCACAAATTTACCGGAATGTGATCGACAGAGCCACCGGTGAAATAACAGACAAACAGCTCATTCGGGATAATCATTCAGAAGTAATGTATGATTATGACCAGATTCCGCAGGAATTAATACGGTAAAAGCTGGTTCAACAGCCGTCTGCCTTTCGAAATCATAGAAATCGGTGCAGTGAAACTGAATGAAAAGAAAGAAATTGTGGATAGCTTTCAGCGTCTGATCAAGCCGCAGGTGTACAACTGGATTCATGACAGTATCCATGAAGTGATTCATATGAATTACAAGGATCTGCAGAATGGAACTGTTTTTCCTCAAGCAGTGACAGAATTTATAGAATGGTGTGGCGAAGAATATTATTTGCCATCCGCTATGAGGAAAACGGCGAACGAAGAGCTCTGGAATTTGCAGCAGATAAAATGAGCGTAGAAAAGCAAATGGAGTTCCATCGGGCACTGGGAGATGCGTATTATACTGCATGTATTTTGCAAAAAATAGAAGATGAATATATTTTCCCAATTCTTCTCTGGATGTATATCAGAATCCTAAAAGCCGGCGTGAAGAGATATATGTGTCCTATCCAACCTATGATAAATATGTGTCAAGGGAATTTTACTCCCGGGAAAAAGCCATGAAGGACAGAGAAGTAACCAGTACAAGGTGTCCTTTGTGCCATAATCCTGCTAAGCGGAAGATCCGATGGTTTATGAATAATTCCAAGGTATATTATAGTGTGTCTCTTTGCCAGGAACACGGCTATGTGTCAGGGAAAATCGGAATCCGGCGAACAGAAGATAATATGTACTATGTGATCAAGATGCTTACCAACATAACATCAGAAGGAGCCGATGAAATCCGGCAGAAACGCGACGCCCACCGTGCGAAAAACGGATAAAAAAGAAGAAAAATAAGAAACTAACAATTGGTTAATAGAAAAATCCTGGGCAAAACCGTTTGCTGAAAAAATATTCCCCCTGATCAACGAAGAAAATTTTTCTGTCCTTTATAGTGATAAAGCTTCCCGCCCAAATACTCCTGTAAATGTGATTGTTGGCGGCATGGTGCTTGAAGAGCTTATGGGACTGACAGATGAGGAATTCATGGATTCCCTTATGGTTGCTTCTAATATCCGGAAACTTGGACGGATGGAGCTCCTTTATACCTGTGTTGCTGACCTTGTATCTTTTCTCCACCGTACCGGGATGGACGACCTTCTGGGAGGTATGGAACACTATTATGACCCTAATGATTATAACCGGGTTATTTATCATAGCAAAAGTGAAGATGCATCAGACAGGATTAAACAGATCCTTGCTGGCGCAGACAAACTTCTTGTCGAATGTGAAGGGGCTTGTGATGAAAGTTCTGCCTATCAGTTACTGGTACGTGTTTTAAAAGAACAGACGGTTGTGGAAGAATCCGATGCAAGACGGCTGAAAACCAAAGAAGATGGAGCTAATAATGGTTCCATCGTAACAGATTACCAGTATGAAAAAACACACATAGTGACAGCCAGTTCCTGAAGGAAACCGTTAACGCCATGGAAAAAACAGAGAAACCAACAGTACTTATAACAGATGGGGCCTATAGCGGCAGGGACAATACAGATGCTGCGGCAGAAAAAACATTGACCTTGTAACAACAGATCTGATCCCAAAATCAGCTGACAGAGCAGAAATAGTGGTGCATTTTCTTACCCAAAACAGAGCTAACAGCGGATATTTGTTGTTTTATATGAAATTTTCAAGGAACATAGATTTCTATGGGCGATAATTATTATGTTTTGACACCCATATCATACTATTTTTTTTGCAAACACTATTTTAAAATGTGCGGCATTTCCATTCCTTACACCTGCCAGGAAACCTCCGCAAATTTTTATTTACTATTCATCACGAATCCATTGCCTGGCAATTTCTATGTCTATTTGCAGTGCTGAGGCGATTTGTTCGACAGGTAATCCGAGTTTGCTAAGGGCAATAGTATCTTCTTTTTTAGCAAGTATTTTACCTTTTGAAATGCCATCTGCAACGCCAGCTTTTATACCAGCTTTCATGCCGTCTTTCATACCAGCCGCAACACCCGCTTCATACTCAGCTTTTCGCAATTTCCGTTCTTCCTCTTCTTTGTCATATTCAAAAATACTCATCGCAATTACCTCCGCTTTATTTTTACGAAGAAATTCCGAAAGAATATTCTTATGAATACATTCATCCACAGCTTGCTCTACGGCATCTGCTAATTCGAATTTCTTCGCATATCTTCGAACACAATTTACGTACTGTGCATATTCTTTTAGAGTCTGGCATTGTTCCATGAGTTCGGGATTATGTCCCTCATTAATGTTTATGGTCAGCACTTCCAGTTCCAGTTTTGGATTACCGGATAGATTTTGGAAAGCTTCTGACAAATGGTTTACCCAGCTGTCTTTTTCCTTTTCCGTGCCATTGTAGAATACGATAAACTGTGGTGCCGGTATTTTCTGTAATACGGAAG
>ERZ827496.1800-NODE-1800-length-23566-cov-5.623580_pt1 | contig 23566 bp, 18 predicted proteins | sample MGYA00519769_ERZ827496 | MGnify/ENA primary metagenome ERZ827496 (study PRJEB31778, sample SAMEA3449327) | human gut metagenome | biome: human gut; feature: human-associated habitat; material: faeces | place: United Kingdom | collected 2010/2012 ...
ATAATTCCGAGTGCTAGAAACAAAAGTGTTTCTAGCACTTTTCTCACGGCGGAAAGTTTCATTATATTCTCGATTCATTTAAAAAATTAGAACTCATTTTTATTTCTTTGCAGGGTCACTTGACTTAATTTACTAAAGAATTAGTATGTCTCAGTTCTTTTATTTTCTCAATTCTTGTAAGAGTGTTTGTGCCTTTTCTAAATTAAAGGGTTTGTTTTCAAGGAGTTGGCTGACCAATCGTGGAACTTCCTCTTCCTTAGCTCCTGCTAGAAGGGCTAGGGAGCGTGCTTGGAGTTTCATATGTCCTGCTTGAATCCCTGTGGTGACAAGGGCTTTGAGGGCCGCGAAATTCTGCGCCAAACCGAGCGAAGCGATGATACCAGCTAATTCAATAGCAGAAGGCTCTCCTAGCAAACGGTGGCTGACTTGAACCGTTGGGTTGAGGCCAATCGAGCCTCCTTTTGTCGCAACCGGCATTGGCAGGGTGATCTCTCCATAGAGTTTTTTCTCTTTCGGCTGACTTGTCCAGTGACTCAAGCCTTTGTAAGAACCACTTTGTGCAGCATAGGCATGGGCTCCTGCTTCGATGGCCCGCCAGTCATTGCCTGTCGCAAGGACTAGGGCATCAATCCCGTTGAAAATTCCCTTGTTATGAGTGGCTGCTCGGTAAGGATCCACTTGGGCCAGTTGGCTGGCTAACTCCATCCGGTGGGCAATCTCAATGGCTTCCTCAGGATTTCGACTCAGTGCTTTAAAATCGATGGCACATCGTGCACTCACCAAAGAGCGAGTAGCCAAGTTGGATAAAATTGCCATCAAGGCCTGACCACCAGAGAGTTCCTGGATACGATCGGTCAGAGCTTCTAACATGGTATTGAGCATATTGGCCCCCATGGCTTCTTTGGGATCGACAGCCAAGTAGACAATAAGAAAGTCCCCCTTGTTTTCGACCCAAAGATCCCTCGCTCCACCTCCACGCTTAACGATAGAAGGATAGGCTTCATTAGCGAGCTGAAGAAGGTTTTCCTTGTCCTCTAGGATGCGCTTGCTAGCAACTTCTACGTCTTCAACATCCGTCAGAGCAATCTCACCAATCATTTGGCGCTGGTGCACATGGGTGGTGAAACCGCCCGAACGTTGGATGAGCTTGGCTGCAAAGCTGGCAGCCGCGACCACGGAAGGCTCTTCTGTGACCATGGGAAGGACATAGTCACGACCATTGATCAGAAAATAAGGAGCAAGGCTAAAAGGCAAGTCAAAAGTCGACAAGACATTTTCCGTCAATTGATCTGCAATAGAAAGGGGAAGTCCCTTTTGTTCTTTTAAGATCTGTGCTTCATCCCAAGTTAAGAGGCCTTCCTTCAGTAAGGCCTCTATGCGTTCTGTGGGAGAAAGTTTTGCAAAACCTGGTAATCGTGCCATTATTTTTCTACTTTCTGGTAAGTGCGTTGGTGTTCCTTGATCTCTGTCAAAGCAAAAGTTTGATGCGTAGCAGGCTCAAACACTTGATTGCCACTAGGATCTAGATCTACTTCCTCATAAAAGAGTCGTTCGTAGTCAGCAACACTAAGAACCGTACGTTGGTCCAGTTTTTCCATGCGTTTGTGATCTAAGAGTTGCTCAAAACCAGGAACGAGATTGGCACTAAAGATCTCAGAAACCGCTCCACTTCCATAGCTAAAGAGGGCGATTCGGTCCCCAGCTTTGAGTTGGGGTTGATTTTCCAGTAGTGACAGCAAGCCTAGGAAAAGAGATCCAGTGTAGATATTTCCCACGCGTTGGCTGTATAGAATCGATTGATCAAAGTTGTATTGTAATTGATCTTTTTTCTCTTCTGATAATGACTTATCCAAGATTTTTTTCAAGCCCTTGAGAGCTAATTTTGGATAAGGCAAGTGGAAGCAGACGGCTGAAAAGTCTGTTAAGGCAAGGCCAGTCCGTTTCTGGTATTCCGCCCAAGTTGTTTTCAGAGAATCTAGATATTGTTGCGTTGAATAAATCCCATTCACGAAGGGAGTTGTCGCATAATTTGGACGCCAAAAATCCATGACATCACGTGTTTGGGCAACATTGTCATCGTTAAAAGATAGAATACGAGGATTTTGGCTGATCAGCATGGCAACCGCTCCAGCCCCCTGTGTTGGTTCTCCAGGAGTTCCAATTCCGTATTTAGCAATGTCACTGGCAATGACCAAAACCTTACTCTGTGGGAATTTTTCAACATGGAGTTTAGCATAATCCAAGGCAGCAGTCGCAACATAGCAGGCTTCTTTCATCTCAAAAGAACGAGCGAAAGGTTGGATGTCTAGTAAGCCATGGACAAACACAGCAGCAGCCTTACTCTGATCAATCCCAGATTCTGTCGCAAGAATCACCATGTCGATCGCTTTTTTGTCTTCGTCTGTTAAAATATCATCTGCTGCAGTAGCAGCCAATGTGACGATGTCTTCTGTGATCGGCGCAACACTTTGTTCTTTTAAGAGAAGACCCTTGCTTAGTTTTTCGGGATCGGTATCACGAGCAGTAGCCAAATCTTCTAAACGCAAGACATAAGGACTCGTCGCAAAACCAATCTTATCAATCCCAATTGTCATTCTTAACCTCTTTTTTATTTGATATCTACTAGTATATTTCGTTACTATTCTACCATATTTAAGAGCAAAATTCCCTTGAAAAAGCTAGATCCTATTGGAAATCATTCTTAGGACCGAATTTGAATAGTTGCGGGTTAGAAATTAATGTGGAAGGTCAAAATAGAGAATAATAAAGAAAAAGACTCAACTTTTGTTTACTAAAAGGAATGGGTGAATGATAGAGTAGATGATTCTAAAAGGTCCTAATTTTAGGTAATAGGGGGTCCTTGAAAATTCAATTATCTGTGTCTTTGATAATATTTTAAGGAGGGAAAAGCATCAAATCAGTTTTCTATTCACCAGTTTCTATACAGCTCCTACTTAATAGTTAGAGATCTTTTTAGTTCCTAGTGATTTGCTTGGAGCATTCGCGTATGTATTTTATAAGTCTACAGACAATCATAAAAAGAAAAGCAATCAATGCTAGTTTACATTAGCTGCTTTTCTTTTCTGATAACGTTGATAAGAATGATACAGTTTCAAGACGACAGAGCCACTAGCCATCCCGATGGAAATCACCAAGGCCAGAATAACCACCAGGGTCACGCTGGTCACTGCCTGGCGATATTGGCCACTGACAAAAAAGGAAGTCGTCCGATAGGAAATATATCCAGGAACTAAGGGAGCGAGAATGGATAACATAAAGACCACAACAGGAGTCTTGAGAACGATACTTAAAATCTGACTGATACAGGATCCTACAATAGCGGCGATAAAGGTTGCTACGATGACATTGGTAGGCCCTTTTAGTACATAGTAAAGCAACCAAATGCTCATGCCTAGGATTCCTCCAGGGATTAGCATGGAGCGTTGCACATTGAGGACGATTAAAAAGGTAATGATGGCAATCAAACTGGCCACCGCTTGGATTAAAAATTCAGTTAGGTTCATCATTTTATTTCATAAGGACTAGGGCGACCGTAGTTCCGGCACCAAGTGCAAGTGTGATAAGGAGGGTCTCAAAAAGTTTACTCATCCCTGAGTTGAGGTGGTTGTTCATAAGATCCCGTACAGCATTGGTCATGGCAATTCCAGGAACGAAGGGCATGACACAGCCAGCGATAATGAGATCCGTATTGGAAGGAAAACCACTATATTTGGCCCAGATATGGGCTAAAAATCCAAAGATAAAGGCGGCCGCAAAGGCTGTTGCAAAAGGAATACGAACGTATTTCTCAACGACAAGTGAAAAAGAAAAGGCAAAAACAGTTGCGATGACTGCCCCAATCGCGTCGTAGACATTTCCTCCAAACATGATGGAGAAGAAAGGCGCACTGAGAGTCGCCGCAATGGTCAACTGGAGATTGGTATAAGGAACGCGCTTATTTTTTAACTCTCTCAAGGCCTGGTAGGCTTGAGAGAGATCCATCTCTCCAGAGACCAGTTGACGAGAGATCTGGTTAACATCACAGACCTTTTCAATATTGTAATTGGTCCGTAAGATCCGTTTCATACGCGTGATATTGGCATTCTCGATTGAAAAGAAAATAGCGACCGGCATCGCTAAAGCATTGCAATCGTCGATTCCCTGTGAATGGGCAATCCGGATCATCGTATCTTCGACTCGGTGGATCTCAGAACCGCTTTCTAACAGGAGAGTTCCAGCTAACATCAGAACGTCGATCACTTGGTTGATCTGTTTTGACTCTTCCATAATTTCCTTCTTACTAAATAATCTGTTTCTATTATAGCAAAAAAGGACGAGAGACAGAACTAAAATCTGACAATTCTAGTTTGTTTCTTATCCTTTCTGAATTCGTTTAGAATAGCTATTGTTTAGTTTTATCATTCGTTAACTCGGGTGGTGATGCTGCACGGTCATATCCTGGACGAGAAGGGTTGCTAAAAAGATCAGTGCAATCAAGATAAAGAGCCAAATAATAGCGAGAACAAATGTTAAAAACATAGGATCACCCCTTCTATATTATTTACAGCTCTACTATAACATTTGAAGAAAACGCTGTCAAACTCTATGTGGTAGGCTCTTAAACTCTTTCAAAATTCAGAATAATCTTGCGATGGGATGAAAAAACCAGCCGTTTCCGACTGGTTTATATGATTTGCTTGAATCTTAGCTCAATGCATCATCCATTGAAAGAACTTCGTGGAAGACACGTTGTGTCAATTCAGTTTTTTGTTCTGGAGTGAGGTATTTAGTGTTTACACAGTATCCAGAGATACGAACGATAACGTCTTCACCTGACATGATCTTTTCGTAAACATCGTTCAAGTCCATAACGTTCAAATTACAGTGTTGACCACCATTTTCAAAGTAACCATCAAGGATGGTTACCAAGTTGTCTACTTGTTCGTCACGAGTTTTACCAAGTGCACGAGGAGAAACTTGAGTAGTGAGTGAGATACCATCAGCTGCGTAACCAAAGTCAAGGCTAGCAAGTGAGTTCAAGTTTTGCAACCATCCACCACGAGCTTTGTTAGATGGGTTAGCACCTGGAGAGAAGAATTCCAATTTGCTAGTGTTCACAGAACCATCTTCGTTGAGGTATACCCCTTTGTGGACTGGTGAGTTACCAGTTTGTTTAGAGTAAGCAACGTTTGAAGTGATGGTAAGAAGTGATACAGTAGCTTCAGCATCTTTGTAAAGTTTGTGGCTGCGAAGACGAGTAGTGTAAGCTTCGATTAACCATTCTGCCAATTCGTTAGAACGAGGATCATCTTCACCCCAACGTGGGTATTCACCGATTGTTTCGTAATCGTAGATGTAGCCATCTTCGTCACGGATTGGTTTAACAGTAGCGTATTTGATGGCTGACAAGGTATCAACAGTGTTAGCGAATCCACAGATACCGAATCCCATGTTAGCGCGTTGGTGAGTTGGCAAGAAGGCCATTTGAACTGCTTCGTAGTTGTACTTATCAGTCATGTAGTGGATGATGTTCAAAGCATCTACATAAGTGTCAGTCAACCAGTCAAGTGATTTTTCGAAGTTTGCTTTAACTGATTCGAATTCAAGAACTTCGTCGCGGATTGGTTCGATGTCAAATACTTTGTAGTCTTTATGAACATCGTCGTAACCACCGTTCAAACCAGTAAGAAGGGCTTTAAGTACGTTAACACGAGCACCGAAGTATTGGATGTTGTGGCGTTGTTCTTCGTTTTCTGGGTCAAGTGGTGATACACAACATGAGATACAGCTCATTTCACCGTATCCGTCTTTAGCCATAGTAGTCACACCTTCGTATTGGATAGAAGAGTGTTTGTGGCTCATGTGCATACAGTAGCGACGGAAGCTATATGGCAATTTATCAGTCCAAAGAACGGTCAAGTTTGGTTCTGGAGAGTTACCGATGTTGTCGAGAGTGTTCAAGAAACGGTAGTCCATCTTAGTAACACGGTGACGTCCGTCGTTCCCCATACCAGCCATAGAAGTTGTGATGAAGGTTGGGTCACCTGAATACAATTCGTCGTATGCTTTTGTACGAGCAAATTTAACTGTACGCAATTTCATAACGAAATCGTCAACGAATTCTTGGATTTCTGATTCAGTGTAAGTACCGCGAGCCAAGTCACGTTCAGCGTAGATATCCAAAACGATTGGCACACGTCCAAGAGAAGTAGCAGCACCGTTGATTACACGGCAGACAGCCATGAAGGCAATGTTTGTCCATTGGATCGCTTCTTTTGTATCGAAGGCAGGACGACGTACGTCTACACCATAAAGGTCACCCAATTTAACAACTTCTTTAAGTGCTTGGTATTGAAGGTTTACTTCTTCACGAAGACGGATTGATTCTTCATCGATTTCAGTGATCGCATTCCAGTCGTTTGCTTTTTCAGCCATCAAGTAGTCAGCACCGTAAAGAGCCAAACGAGCATAAACCCCGATGATACGTCCACGTGAGTAAGCATCTGGAAGACCAGTTACAGTGTGAGCGTGACGTGCGCGACGGATGTTTGTAGTGTAAGCACGGAAAATACCATCGTTTACAGTTGTAACATATTTTGTGAAGATTTCATGCACAGCTGGATCTGGTTCATAGCCATTTTCTTTCAAAGTAGTTTCCGCCATACGGATACCACCACGAGGCATGAAGTTCAATTTGAACAACTCGTCGTTTTGGATACCGAAGATGACTTCGTTTTCTTTGTCGATGTATCCAGCATCAATATCAGCGATAGAAGTTGGACGTGTATCGTATGGGAAACGAGTTTCTTCATAATGAGCTTTCGTTTCTTCAACAATTTTCTTGATATGAAGAGAACGTTCAGTTGGACCAGCTAGGAAGCTTTCATCTCCATCATATGGTGTGTAGTTAGCTTGAACGAAGCGAGAAACGCTAGCTCTTTCTTTCCAATCTTCACCTTTGAAGCCTTCCCAAGCTTTGTCAAAAATATCTTGTGCTTCAACAACTGTTTTAACAACCATTTGTATTTTCCTCTATTTGTCTTTCTAGCAACTGTATCTGTTGCATTTACACTAGTAGTATACCATACAGAAACCGGTTTCACAAAGACAAATTGTGAAAAATGGCAGATTCTTTTATAATACAGTTCCGGATTCGATGTTGTTCTGTACTATATTTTTGAAAACGTGCGCCGTTTTCCATCGATTTTCAAAGTTTTGCGGGAGTTTGATTTTTGCAATTCTGAAATTTTCTTCCTATAATAGAAAGAAAGGAGGGTGAAAAATGCTGATATTTCCATTAGTGAATGATACGAGTCGCAAGATTATTCATATTGACATGGATGCATTTTTTGCTGCCGTCGAAGAAAGAGATAACCCTAGTTTAAAGGGGAAGCCTGTCGTAATTGGCCAGGACCCTCGTCAGTCAGGTGGGAGAGGTGTGGTCTCGACCTGTAACTATGAAGCAAGGAAATATGGCATTCACTCGGCCATGAGTTCCAAAGAAGCGCTGGACCTTTGTCCCCAAGCGATCTTTATTTCTGGAAATTATGAAAAATACCGAGAAGTGGGCGAGCAGGTCCGTGAGATTTTTAAGCGCTATACAGATCTGATCGAGCCTATGAGTATTGATGAAGCCTATCTAGATGTGACGGAAAATAAAATCCAGAGCAAATCAGCTGTCAAAATCGCTCGCTTGATTCAGCATGCGATCTGGGAAGAGCTGCATCTCACAGCTTCAGCAGGTGTCTCTTATAATAAGTTTTTGGCCAAGATGGCGAGTGACTATCAGAAACCCCGTGGCCTGACGGTGGTCTTGCCGGAGGATGCCGAGGATTTCCTAAGCCAGATGGACATTGCCAAATTTCATGGGGTAGGAAAGAAGACAGTGGAGCGACTGCATGAGATGGGTGTCTATACTGGTGCGGATCTTTTAGCCATCCCGGAGATGACCTTGATCGATCGGTTTGGACGCTTTGGCTATGATCTCTTTCGTAAGGCGCGAGGGATTCACAATAGCCCTGTCAAGAGCCATCGTATCCGCAAGTCGATTGGAAAAGAGCGGACCTACCGCAAGCTCCTCTATGCTGAAGATGATATTTTAGAAGAAATTGCTAATCTGTCCAGTAAGGTGGCCCGATCGCTGGAAAAACATGGCAAGCAAGGCAAAACCTTGGTCTTAAAAGTGCGCTATGCAGACTTCACCACCCTGACCAAGCGAATTACATTGACAGAGCCAACACGAGAGGCTGAGCGGATCAATCGTTCCGCTCGCCAAATTTTTCAAGAAATTGAATCGACAAATACTGGAATCCGCCTCTTGGGTGTCACCATGACCAATTTCGTGGATCATACCGAGTTGCCTTTGGTGGAAGAAAAAGAAAACGACTAGTTTGTTCACTAGTCGTATTTTTTGATGTCAAAAAAGGCTGCAATTTCTTCTTCAGTCAGTCCGATCATAGGAGAGATGGTGTGGAGATTGTCTTCAGTCAGTCGATAGACAGTCGGTTCATCAGGCTCAGTCTTCGTTTCAACAGTCCCTTCCTTGCTTCGTGCGGATTCGACTGTAGCAGAATCCGTTGCAACGGATGAAGAAGAGTCTTTGAGTGCTTCGCCTCCGTCCAGGTCCTTGAAACGTTCAATTAAGTAGGTCTTGCGCGCTGTACCTGTATTTTTAGTGGCGTAATCAAAGGCGCTGTATTCTCCTAAGAGAATCAGCTTGCACTTTGAGCGCGTGATGGCGGTATAGATCAAATTACGTTGCAACATCCGGTGGCTTTGATTGGTGATGGGTAAAATCACCACCGGGAACTCACTCCCTTGCGATTTGTGAATACTCATCGCATAGGCTAAGCGAATCTTGTACCATTCATTGCGTGGGTAGACGATTTCATTGCCATCAAATTGGATGGTCAATTCATCCTGCTTGGATTCTGTATATTTTCCTGGGAGAAGATCGGTAATGTAGCCAATATCTCCATTAAAGACATTGCTTTCTGCATCATTGACCAGATGGATGACCTTGTCTCCGTCGCGGTATTGGCAGTCTGGCGAGTCAAAGACGACCTGGTCTTTGACAGCTGGATTGAGAAGGTCTTGCATGAGTGTATTGATGTTGTCAATTCCGGCCTGGCCCTTGTACATTGGTGCCAATACTTGGATATCTCGAGCAGGGATCTGACTGCGAAGGGCAGCAGAAGTGATCTGTTCGATCATCTTAGGGATGTGTTCGCTTCCGGCTTCGAAATAAGAGCGGTCGGCTTTTCGTTCTGTGAAATCTTGAGGTAGCTTGCCTTGGCGAATGTCTCCTGCTAGTGAGACAATGGTCGAATCCTCACTCTGACGGAAAATATGTTCGAGTTTGGTCTGAGGGATGCTTGGGATCTGCAAGAGATCAGCCAAGACCTGACCAGGGCTGACGGAAGGTAATTGGTCGGCATCTCCCACAATCAAGAGTTTGGTATCTGTTGCGATGTTGCTAAGTAATTGATTAGCCAGCCAGGTATCAACCATGGAAAATTCGTCCACAATGATAAAGTCTGCATCCAGATAGTCCTCTAAGTGGCTGGTGTCATCATCCCCAGTCATCCCCAAATGGCGGTGGATGGTGGCGCTCGGAAGTCCTGTCAGCTCATTCATGCGCCTAGCTGCTCGTCCCGTTGGGGCAGCCAGCAGGATCGGCAGGTCTTTTTTCTTCCGAAGATCCAGCTGGTGGAGTTGGGCATAGACGCTGATCATCCCATTGATAACGGTAGTCTTTCCTGTCCCTGGTCCCCCGGTGAGGATAAAGACCTTGTTTTGGATAGATTGGTGAATCGCCTCTTTTTGAATAGCATCGTAGCGAATCCCCAGATCTTTTTCAACCTCCTCGATAGCCTGGTTGATTTTCTCAGGGTCAAACGAAGCTTTTTTACCTTTCTCCAGCAATCGGTCAATATGACTGCGAATCCCTTCTTCCGCAAAGAAAAGGCTGTTGTCAAAGATCTTGGTGTCCACGTTTTGGACCTTGTCTTCCTCGATGAGGTGGCCTAATTCTTGGGCGACAGTGGAAGGATCCAATTCTACTGGACGAGCTGATTCTAGAAGGTCAATGGTATAGCGCAGGAGGTCCTTGGCTTGGATATAGGTATTTCCAGTCTCGATAGAGTAGCTAAAGAGGCTGTGGATCAGACCCGCTCGGAAACGCTCGGGAGCGTCACTTGCAATACCCAATTCTTCTGCTAGTTGGTCCGCGATTTTAAAGCCCATACCTTGGATGTCTTCCACCAATTGGTAGGGCTGTTGCTCCACGATCTGGAGAGTTTCTTCCTTGTAGAAATCCTGGATCTGAAAGGCTAGTTTATTGGGAATGCCAAAATTGGCTAGTTGGGCGAGAATGCGTTCCGTTCCGTAATTCTGACGAAGTTTTTCCACAAAAGCTAGACGGTTTTTCTTGGAGAGACCAGTGATTTCTTCTAATTTTTCAGGGGCTTCCAGAATTTTGTCAATGGTATTGTCCCCATAGAGGTCCACGATTTTTTGAGCCGTTTTGAGACCAATTCCTTTGAAGTGATCGCTGGAAAAATATTTCACCAAGCCCTTGCTAGAGGGTTTGGCACGTTCATAGCGACTGATTTTGAGCTGCTCTCCGTATTTAGGATGATGGACCAGCTCCCCCCAGAAGGTGTAGTCTTCGCCTTCCATGATATCTGCCATGGTGCCTGTCACAATGATCTCAAAATCATCAAAGTCTTCTGCATCTGTATCGCTAATGTCGAGTAAGAGGATTCGAAAAAAACTGCTGGGATTTTCAAAAATAATGCGCTCAATAGTACCAGAAAAATAATATTCCATCATTTCTTTCCTTTTTATAAAGCAAGGCTGGGACGTATTGCCTCAGCCTTAGTTTGTTGATCTATACTAATAAGTTTTGAAAGGGTAGATAGGCCATAGTCTGAAGACGGCTTGCCCTTTGATTTGTTCTTTCTTGAAAGCTCCGACCTGACGGCTATCTTTTGAAACGATCCGGTCATCTCCGAGTAAGAGGTATTCATCGTCGAGCAACTTCAAGGTAAATTTAGGATTGCCATCCTTGTCTACAGTAAAAGCTTGAGCTGTATTGGCCAATTGGCGGAAGAGTTCTCCGTTTTCTTCGAACCCTTTTCCAGTATAGGTCGATTGCAATTTATCTTTTTTGAAACGAGCGATGTAGTCTTTCAAATAGGGCTCATTGGTCTTTTTTCCATTGATATACAGGGTATCGTTATCGTACTGGATGGTATCTCCAGGAAGACCGATGACCCGCTTGACGATGTCCTTGGTTTTACCGTCGTCGTCTTTTTCACTGGCAACGACAATGTCGAAACGATCAATCGAGAGGTGGTTGACCACAAGGAGGTACTCGCTATCAGCCAGGGTTGGATCCATCGAATGGCCATCCACCTTGACCGGAGCCCAAAGGAAGATACGTGAGGCGATGATGAGACCAACAATGATGCTGAAGAGGCCCCATTCTTTAAGGAAGCTCACCACTGGTGAGCTAGATGAATGTTTTGAACTTCTTTTTGACATAACTTATCTTTCTAGTAATTTCTTTGCTTTTTCTGTGTTTTTAAAATGGAGTTTGGCACAATAATCCAGAGCTTTCATCCCGTAGGTCTGAAGCAATTTAGCAGCGACTTGGTCTGACTTCGCCCCTGCACCACTAGGGAGATTATAGCCCAGTTTCTTGCCCAGATCTTCCAGATTTTGAAGGAAGAGATTGCGGGCGATGATGGAACTAACCGCAACGGCTAAATACTTACCTTCTGCTTTTTCTTCCAACTCAATGGCTTGGGAGACTTGATTTTTTTCAGCTTTCACGTATTTTTGGTAGTTTTTAGCCGTCGTAAAGGCATCGATCACAATTCGCTCTGCTTGGACTCCTTTATTTAATAGAAGATAGATGGCCTGATTGTGTAGGGCCACTTTGACCGAAACAGCATTGTAACCAGAAGCGATGACTTCATTGTACTTCTTAGGGGACAATAAGAGTGCTTGGTGCTGGATGTTTTCCTCAAGGAGAGGAGCCAGTTGCTGAATTTTTCGATCATCCAAGGTCTTTGAATCTCCCACGCCAAGTTTTTTAAGCCAGTCGTGTTGGTCAGGTGTGACAAAGGATGCAACGACGGTGAGTCCACCAAAATAAGAGCCGTTTCCGACCTCGTCGGTTCCGATCATGGCTAGATCTTGTCGTGCAGATGAAGTAGAAGGCTTAGGGTTCCCAGCATCTTGCCCGAAAAAGGCCAGGTAAGGAGTAAGGTCATTGCCCTGAAGCAAGACTTTTCCAGACTTGTAGATCGAAACGGTCGCTCCCTCTAGTCGAAAGAAATAATCCATATGAGGATTCTTGCTTTGAGTGAGAGAACTGCGATAGGTATGGACAAAATCAAGAATTTGCTCCTGTGTTGGAGTGAGTGTCATACTTTCCATAACCACTATTGTACCACAAATTCAGGGAGAGAGGGAGCAAAAAGAAAGAAAGAATCCACTGGAAAATCCCTGTGAAGAGGGGCTTTGCTACTGACAAAGCTAGCCTTTTTTGGTATAATACCGTGAGGTGATTTTTATGGCGAGCTTAAATAGATATAAATTTACATTTGGAAACAAAGCGCTCACTTTAACAACCAACCATGATAATTTGTTTATGGAAGAAGTCGAACGTGTTGCGAAAGAAAAATACCAAGCAATTAAGGAACAAATGCCAGAGGCAGATGACGAAACCATCGCGATCTTATTGGCAGTAAACAGTTTGTCCATGCAGCTGAATCGCGAGATTGAGTTTGACGACAAAGAAAAAGAATTAGATGATTTTCGTCGCAAGGCTTTAGACGACTTAAAGGATAAATCATCCAAATAAGAGGAGATACATGTTAACTTTCTTAATCTTATTGATTTTGGCATGGAGCTTTTATATTGGCTATGCAAGAGGGATTATCCTCCAGTCCTATTACTTTTTAGTGACCTTAGTGGCCCTCTTGATTGCAGGTGGCAGCTATAAGGGGCTGGCCAAGGTGTTGTCTCTATGGGTTCCTTTTTCGAGTCCTACTCGGCAATCGGTGAATTATTTTTATGCCAACCGCTACCTATTTCAATTAGATGACATCTTTTATGCAGGTTTAGCATATGTATTGATTTTTGCGATGATCTACCTGATTGGTCGTGTGATTGGGATCTTTATGCACTTGGTATCCCAGCCAGAAAAACTGGAGGATCGCAAGTATCAAATTGGAGCGGGTGTGATCGCCGTCGTGATAACTCTCTTGGTCATCCAGATGGGCTTGACTGTCCTCTCAACGGTTCCCATGGCTTCCATCCAAAATAGACTCAATGCAAGTGGATTGATCCGCTTTATCATCCTTCATACCCCGATCAGTTCCAGTCTGTTCCACAACTTGTGGGTAACTGCGATTATCGGAGCTTAAGGAGCAAAAATGAAGAAAGGAGTGAGACAAGTCCGATTCAAGGAAGGACGCTCACTTTTTTTGTAGGAGAAACATGAATAAAAAAATCTTAGATATTCTGGAGTTTGACAAGGTCAAGCAACTCTTTGAACCCTATCTACAGACAGAACAAGGGGAGATGGAGCTAGCAGCCCTTACTCCAACTGATAAAAAAGAAAACATCGAAACGGCCTTTATGGAGCTAGAAGATATGGAGCAGATCCTCTTGGAAGAGCCTCGCTTTGCCGTGTCGACCATTCAAGATGTCCGTCCAGTGGCCAAGCGTTTGGAGATGGAGGCAGCCCTCAATATCGATGAATTACTAGCGCTAAAAGCCGTCCTTCGGGTGACACATGAGCTCAAGGATTTCTACGACAACTTGGAAAATGTCCGTCTGGAAAGGCTCCATCGCCTCTTTGACAACTTGGTGGATTTACCACGCCTACAAGGTGGGCTTCAAGCTATCAACGAAGGAGGCTTTGTCGAGTCTTTTGCCAGTGAAAAATTGGCCAAAATCCGCCGTCGAATCCAGGAAAATGAACACCAGGTCAGAGAGATTCTCCAAGACCTGCTGAAAAGCAAGGCCGATATGTTGGCGGATGCTGTGATTGCTAGTCGGAATGGCCGCAATGTTCTACCCGTAAAAAACACCTATCGTAACCGCATTGCAGGGGTGGTCCACGATATCTCAGCCAGCGGGAATACCGTTTATATCGAGCCTCGGGCAGTCGTCAATCTCAATGAAGAAATTGCCAACCATCGAGCCGATGAACGGTATGAAATCATTCAGATTCTGGGGGAATTGTCTGACACCCTGCGCCCTCATGCAGCAGAGATTGCAAATAACGCTTGGATTATCGGTCACTTGGACTTGATCAAGGCCAAGTATCGGTTTATGCGCGATTGTAAGGCAGTGGTACCAGAGGTTAGTAACAATCGCTCTATTCAGCTCTTGCAACTACGTCATCCCTTGATTGAAAATGCCGTCGCGAATGACCTGCATTTTACCGAAGACTTGACAGAAATCGTGATTACCGGTCCCAATACAGGGGGGAAAACCATCATGCTAAAAACGCTGGGATTAGCGCAAATTATGGCCCAGTCTGGTCTTCCCATCCTAGCAGATCCAGGTAGTCGTGTGGGCATCTTCTCACAGGTCTTTGCGGATATTGGAGATGAACAATCGATCGAGCAGAGCTTGTCGACCTTCTCCAGTCATATGACCAATATCGTATCTATCTTACATCAAGTGGATACTGCCTCCTTGATCCTTCTGGATGAGTTGGGGGCTGGAACCGATCCTCAAGAGGGGGCTGGCCTTGCTATTGCTATCCTAGAAGACCTGCGCTTACGCGGGATTAAGACCATGGCGACAACCCACTATCCAGAGCTCAAGGCTTATGGAATTGAGACTGCAGGAGTGCAAAATGCCAGTATGGAATTTGATACAGCGAGTCTGCGTCCGACCTATCGCTTCATGCAAGGAGTTCCTGGCCGCTCCAATGCCTTTGAGATCGCCCGCCGTTTGGGCTTGTCTGAGACCATTATCCAGGATGCCATGAAGATGACCAATACGGATAACGATGTCAATCAAATTATTGAAAAATTGGAGGCGCAGACCTTAGAAAGTCGCAAGCGCTTGGATACCATTCAAGAGGTCGAGCAAGAAAATCTCAAATTCAATCGTGCTCTTCGAAAACTCTATAACGAACTGACCAGAGAGAGAGAAACAGAGCTCAATAAGGCGAGGGAAGAAGCCAAGGAAATTGTGGACATGGCCCTCTCAGAGAGTGACCGCATCCTTCAAGGCCTTCACGCTAAATCCCAGTTGAAACCACATGAAATCATTGAAGCCAAGGCTCAGTTGAAAAAACTCGCTCCTGAGATCGTTGACCTTTCTAAAAATAAGGTTTTGAAAAAAGCCAAAAAGGCGCGTGCTCCTAAGGTAGGAGATGAAATCTTGGTTATCAGCTATGGCCAACGTGGAACCCTGGTCAAGCAACTCAAAGATGGTCGTTGGGAGGCGCAAGTCGGCTTGATCAAGATGACCTTGGAAGAAAAAGAATTCAACCTCATCAAGGCTGAAAAAGAAGCAACTCAACCTAAGAAACGCCAGGTGAATGTCGTCAAACGCTCGAACACGAGTGGGCCGAGAGCGCGTCTAGACCTCCGTGGAAAACGCTATGAAGAGGCCATGCAAGAGCTAGATGGCTTTATTGATCAGGCTCTGCTCAACAACATGGCTCAAGTCGATATCATCCACGGGATTGGGACGGGTGTCATTCGTGAAGGGGTGACCAAGTACCTCCGCCGCAACAAACACGTCAAAAGTTTTGAATATGCCCCCCAAAATGCGGGCGGAAGCGGCGCGACTATTGTTACGTTTAAAGGCTAATCGAAACCTAGCTGTTTATCAGCTAGGTTTTTTAAAATCTAACATAATGAAAATATTTGAAAGTTGTTGAAAAGGATTCGCTTTTAAATCTGATTTTCAGTAGGTCCTCCCTTTTAAAAGTGCTATAATAGAGGCAATGAATGATTTGGGAGGATACGCATGCGTAAACGTGAAAGTGCAGATTCGTGTACAACGATTCTAGTCGGAAAAAATGCTAGCTATGATGGTTCGACCATTGTAGCACGAACAGAGGATTCTCAAAATGGCGTTTTTACGCCCAAGAAATTGATCGTGGTCAAACCAGAAGATCAACCGCGTCATTACAAGTCTGTTTTATCAACTTTTGAAATCGACTTACCAGATAACCCAGTTCGCTATACAGCGGTTCCAGATGCCATTCCTAAAGACGGGATCTGGGGAGAAGCTGGGATCAATGTCTATAATGTAGCCATGAGTGAGACAGAGACCATTACGACCAATAGCCGTGTGCTAGGGGCAGATCCTCTTGTAGAGAGTGGCATCGGTGAGGAAGACATGCTGACCTTGGTCTTGCCTTATGTCAAGACAGCCCGCGAAGGGGTCTTGCGTCTCGGGAAGATTTTAGAAGAGTATGGAACTTATGAGTCTAACGGGATTGCGATTTCAGATGTGAATGAAATCTGGTGGTTGGAAACCATCGGAGGTCACCACTGGATGGCGCGCCGTGTTCCAGATGATGCCTATGTGACCAACCCGAACCAACTGGGAAGTGATTATTTTGAATTTGGCAATCCAGATGAGTTTCTTTGTGACCCGGATCTTGAACATTTTGTCACAGAGTACCATTTGATTCTGGATCAAGAAGGGAAAGGTTTTAATCCACGCTATGCCTTTGGTAGCCAAAAAGACAAGGACCGTCACTACAATACACCGCGGGCTTGGGCCATCCAGCGTTTCCTCAATCCTGAAATCGAGCAGGATCCACGGAGCTTTGAGATTCCTTGGTGTCAAAAACCTTATCGTAAGGTGACGATTGAAGATGTTAAATATGTCTTGAGCAACCACTACCAAGACACTATCTACGATCCTTATGGTCCTGAAGGAGATCACGTGAGTCAACGGACCTTCCGGACGATCGGGATTAACCGGACTAGCCAGACAGCGATTCTGCAATTGCGTCCCAATAAACCACAAGAAACGACAGGCATCCAATGGATTTCTTATGGCTCCATGCCTTACAATACAGCTGTTCCTTTCTTTACCCAAGTGAATACAACGCCAGACTACTTTGCCAATACGACGGCTAAGGTAACAACGGATTCCTTCTACTGGGCCAACAGGATTATTGCAGGACTGGCAGATCCTCACTATGCTCACCATGTTGGTGATTTGGACGATTACCAAGAAACGACAATGTCCTGGGGACATGCGCGCATCAATAAAGTCGATCGTGCACTTGCAGCAGGTGAAACCGTTGATTTTGAGGCGGAAAATCAAGCCATGAGTGATCAAATCCAGGAAGCGACAGATCAACTCTTGGACAAGATTTTGCTCGATGCTAGCAACCTCATGACCAATCACTTCTCCTTGAGTGATTAAAAACCGTAAATTTTCAGGTGGTTTACAATATATTTTCAGAAATGATTGACAAACTTTTGAAAATCGATTAAAATAGAGAAAATTACATACGACCGAATGAAGTTTGCAGGAGCGTGAGTAACTGTGAATGGACGGAACTCTGGAGAGACCAGAAATGGCACCGAAGGGGCAAGGTAGAGGATGCATCTACTCAAACTCTCAGGTAAAAGGACAGAGCGAAAAATAGGGAAAGTCCCCTATTTTAAGCAGGACCAGAGTACATGTTTGACATGTGCTCTTTCTTTTTCTCTTTTCTGTCGAGCGGTCGATGAAAAAGGAGACAGAAAATGGATCATGTATTGCAGTTTTTTCAGCAGCTCGATAATTTAGTGTGGGGCGCCCCGCTGTTGGTGCTCTTGGTAGGAACAGGGATCTACCTGACCCTTCGCTTGGGTTTGCTTCAGATACGCTACCTTCCAAAAGCTTTTCGCCTGATCTTTACAGAAGATGAGGGACACGGGGATATCTCGAGTTTCGGAGCCCTTGCGACAGCTCTAGCGGCTACTGTAGGGACGGGGAATATTGTAGGGGTAGCTACAGCGATTCAGACAGGTGGCCCAGGTGCCCTCTTTTGGATGTGGATGGCTGCCTTCTTTGGAATGGCGACCAAGTATGCAGAAGGGCTCTTAGCCATTCGTTATCGGACCAAGGATGACAACGGTCATATTTCAGGTGGTCCGATGTACTACATTCTTCACGGGATGGGAGAGAAGTGGCGACCACTGGCTATTTTCTTTGCGGTTGCAGGAGTGCTGGTAGCCCTCTTTGGGATCGGAACCATGACCCAGGTTAATTCCATTACGGGATCCCTTCAAGCCAGTTTTGGCACAGCACCAGAAGTGGCTAGTGTAGTGATTGCGCTAGTGGTTTCGACCATCATCTTTGGTGGGATTCACTGGATTTCCAAAGTCTCTGAAAAAGTGGTTCCTTTTATGGCTGCTGCCTATATCTTTGCGACTGTTACGATCATTGCCTTGCATCTGGACCAATTGCTCCCAGCCTTGAAATCGGTCTTTTCGGGTGCTTTTACAGGGACTGCAGCCATGGGAGGCTTCGCAGGAGCAACGGTCAAAATGGCTATCCAAAAAGGGGTGGCGCGTGGGGTTTTCTCCAATGAATCTGGTCTCGGATCTGCACCCATTGCAGCAGCGGCGGCGAAGACCAATGAGCCAGTCGAGCAGGGTTTGATCTCCATGACAGGAACCTTTATTGACACCATTATCATCTGTAGTTTGACAGGACTTTCGCTCTTGGTTTCAGGTGAGTGGATGGCTAAGGGCAGCACGAGTACCCTGACTCAGGATACGTTTACAGGCGTCTTTGGCCCAGTCGGAGGCATCATTCTGACCCTATGTTTGGTGCTTTTTGCGACAACGACTATTCTTGGATGGTCTTACTACGGAGAGCGGTGTTTCGAATTCCTATTTGGTGTTAAACATATCAACCTCTATCGGACCTTCTTTGTCTTTATGGTTGGACTGGGAGGCTTTCTTAAGCTGGATCTGGTCTGGGTGATTGCGGATATTGTTAATGGGCTGATGGCTTTGCCTAACCTGATTGCCCTCTTGGCCCTCTCCCCTGTCATCATCAAAGAAAGCAAACAATACTTTAAGAAATAAGAAAACCCAAATCGCGAGGTCTGGGTTTTCTTGTCTATTTGAGATAGGATCATTTAATAGCGTTTTTCTTTTGGCCAGCTACTCATTTCGGCGATGGCAGTGAAAAGCACATCTGTCGAAGAGTTGAGGGCTGTTTCGCAAGAGTCTTGGATGACCCCGATGATAAAGCCGACGCTGACGACTTGCATGGCCAAATCATTGGTGATGCCAAAGAGGCTACAAGCAACAGGGATGAGAAGGAGAGATCCTCCCGCAACTCCAGACGCTCCACAAGCAGAGATAGCCGCTACGACACTCAGAATGAGCGCCGTTCCAAAGTCAACCTGAATGTGTAAGGTATTGGCAGCAGCTAGCGTCAAAATATTGATTGTCACGGCTGCGCCTGCCATGTTAATGGTTGAACCAAGCGGAATGGAGACAGAATAGGTATCTGGATTCAGCCCCAATTCTTCACAGAGACGCATGTTGACAGGGATGTTGGCTGCAGAACTTCTGGTGAAGAAGGCTGTTACCCCGCTGACACGGAGGCATTTAAAAACAAGGGGATAGGGATTCTTTCGGATCATGAAAAAGACGATCAATGGATTGATGACCAGGGCTACAAATGCCATGGTACCAACCAAAACAAGTAAGAGAATCCCGTAGTTACTAAGGGCACTGAGTCCTTGGCCAGCGATGGTCGTGAAGACCAAGCCTAAGATCCCAAATGGAGCTAGGTTGATAATCCACTCAACAATTTTTGAAGTGATATCTGCTAGGGTTTGCAGGAGGTCCTTACTATGTTCGCTCGCCTCTCTCATGGCGATCCCAAAGACAGTTGCCCAAGAAAGGATTCCAATGTAGTTAGCTTGCTGCAAGGCGTTGACCGGGTTGTCGACGATCTTGAGCAAGAGGTTACTAATCACTTCGCCAATCCCGTTTGGAGAGGATCCTTCAGCGGCCTTTCCAGTCAGGGTAATGGTGATCGGGAAGATGTAATTGACCAAAACAGCGACGAAGGCAGCTGCAAAGGTTCCTAGGAGATAGAGGACGATGACCTTTTTCATATTGGTTTCTGTCCCTTTTTGGTGTTGGGAGAGAGCATTTGCGACGAGCGCAAAGACCAGAAGGGGTGCAATCGCACGGAGCCCACCAACAAAGAACTGACCTAAGAGTCCAATGCCAGTTGCTTTCGGGAAGATAAGTGCTAGGATGACTCCAAGTACAATCCCGATTGCGATCCTTTTCATAAGGTTGGTTTTATTCCAAGTGGTAATCAATCGATGAATCATGTAAGACCTCCTTAAAAAATAATTAAGGAATATTATACGATAGTTAGGGAGGAAAAGCAATGAAACTTTTAAAAAATAGCCTTATTTCCGAATATTTGATATAATCATACTATTCTTTGTTAGAAAGGCCCGAATAAATGAGTCAAGCTTTCCAACGTTATTTCAGTAAAATGGACTGGACAAAGATTTTTGATGATCTGATGTCAAAATGCATCTCTCTGATTTTTGTCTTTCTCTTATTTTTTATCGCTAAAAAGGTCATCCATAGTCTGGTCAAGCGGATTTTAGCCCCTTCCTTTAAGTATACGGTGCAGGATGAAGCCCGTAAAAATACGATTCTCCGTTTGGTTGAGAGCCTCTTAAACTATTGTTTGTATTTCATCTTGATCTACTGGATTTTGTCGATTCTGGGTCTTCCAGTCTCTAGTCTCTTGGCTGGTGCTGGGATTGCTGGGGTGGCGATTGGGATGGGAGCCCAAGGCTTTCTTTCCGATTTGGTCAATGGTTTCTTTATCCTTTTAGAACGCCAGTTGGACGTGGGAGACAATGTTCGTCTCACGAATGGGTCTATCAATATTGCCGGAATCGTCAGCAGTGTCGGGATTCGGACGACCCAGGTGAGGGACTTTGATGGGACTCTCCACTTTGTTCCGAATCGCAATATCACCGTCGTCAGCAATCTCTCACGTGGTGATATGCGCGTGCTGGTGGATATTCCGCTAGATGCAAATACCGATCTCGACAAGATCTATCAGGTGATTGCTCAGGTCAATCAGTCTGAACAAGACAAACATCCAGAAGTGTTGACAGGTCCTACTATTTTAGGCCCACAGATCGAAAAAAATGGTCGTTATTCCTTCCGCATTGCTATGACTGCGCAAAATGGAACTCAGACTACTGTTTATCATACCTACTATAAACTCTACCATGATGCCTTGATGGAAGCAGGGATTAACCTACCGACAGGAAAGAACGGGATCATGTAATAAGAAAAGCTCAGAAATTAGAATGTAGACAAGGTCCTCCTAGAAACTTTCCTTAGGTGAGTACGGACGTCAGCGAACTTCGTAGAAGTTCCATGACTAATTAAGATACAAAGGGCGTCTGCGGATAAAGTCAAAATAGGGAGCAGGACAGAAGCACTGCTGTATGGGATTGCTTCGTTGTCCTGCCCCCACAAGGCTGATTAGGATTCTTCCAAGCTTAGAAAGCGACAGAAGAATTCAATCAGCTACTGTGTCTTGGATTTATTGCTATTGCAGCTTGTGTTTTGACACAATCCGTAGCCCGTGTTCAATTCGTTTTGAGCTCCTTCGCTTTTCAATTTCTGGGCCCATGCTAAAATAGTTTCCTAAACTATTTTGCTCTCAAAACTCCCGAGTGCCTGAAACGTTATTGTTTCAGGCACTTTTCTCACAGCGGAAAGTCTAAGTAGACGATTGAATAATTCTATCGAATAAATTAATTTATGAACCAATTTGTTATATTTTTTAACACAAAAGAGGCTGGGACAAAAAGATTTCAATTTTTTAAAATCTTAATTATTAAGCCCTTCAAATCTATAATTAAATGCGAAAAGCGAACAAAGCAGAATTCTGATTACCAGAAAACTAATTTTGTTCGCTTTTTATATTTGAGGTCGGACTTTTGTCCCAGCCTCTTTTGGTCTATTTTAAGTGGCAGTATTTGAAATCCAGCTTTTTAATCTGGTCCCAATTTTTTCGAGCCTCTGGTGGCAAGACGATGAGTTGTTTGCGTAGCATAGTCGTGATTTCAAGATTTAATGATTCGATCGGGAGGGCAATGGCTACGGAACTTTTTGCCCTTTGGATCTTATTCATGCAATATTCAATATGATGGCAAGCTGCACCGGTCTGTGATTGACGGCTAGCTGCGATTTCTTGTCGCATATTGGAGAGTAATTGGACCAATTCAGACTTAAGGAATTCAATCGTATCTGATTTTTCTTGAGCAAAAAGAAACATAAGCACACCTCCTTTTGCTATAGTGTAATACTAAATTATTAAAAATGCAAGGGGGTAAAGTAAAAAAAATAAAATTTTTTTAGAAAAAGATACAGAAAAAGAGATGGCTCACATCTCCTCACTAGAGACGGTCGAGTCCCTTGTCTTAAAAATGGCTTTCCTCCCTTAGTCGGGTTGTCTTGACAGAGGCTGGTAGCTATAAAAAAACTCCTGAAACATACTGGTTTCAGGAGTTGAGAGGCTTTGACCCGAAGGTCTCAAAGAAAAATATCGATTGATTATACAAGACCTTGTGAAATCATCGCGTTTGCAACATTTTCAAAGGCAGCAATGTTGGCACCTGCAAGGTAATCTTTACCAAGACCGTAAGTTTCTGCAGTTGTTTTAGCAGTGTTGAAGATGTTGGTCATGATGTCTTTCAAACGTCCGTCCACTTCTTCGCGTGTCCATGAAAGACGTTGGCTGTTTTGGCTCATTTCAAGAGCAGATACAGCAACCCCACCAGCATTGGCTGCTTTAGCAGGTCCGTAAAGGATACCATTTTCTTTGTATACGTTGATGGCATCGATGTTACTTGGCATGTTTGCTCCTTCAGAGACAACTTTTACACCTTGAGCGACCAAACGTTTTGCAGCATCACCATCGATTTCATTTTGAGTTGCACATGGAAGAGCGATATCATAGTTACCAGCATAAGTCCATACAGAACCTTCGTAGTAAGTAGCAGTTGGTTTTTCAGCAGCGTATTCAGTCAAACGTGCACGACGTTTTTCTTTGACGTCTGTAAGAAGGTCGAAGTCAATACCGTTTTCGTCGATCACGTAACCGTTTGAGTCAGATACAGAGATAACAGTTGCACCAAGTTCAGTTGCTTTTTGAAGAGCGTATTGAGCAACGTTACCAGAACCTGAGATCACGACTTTCTTACCAGCAAAGCTGTCGCCGTTTGCTTTGAGCATTTCTTCAGTGTAGTAAACCAAACCATAACCAGTTGCTTCTGGACGGATCAAGCTACCACCGAAACCAAGAGGTTTACCAGTCAAGACACCAGCATCAAATTGGCGAAGGCGTTTGTATTGACCGTAAAGGTATCCGATTTCACGTCCACCAACCCCGATATCACCAGCTGGGACATCAAGAGAAGGACCGATGTGTTTTTGCAATTCAGTCATGAAGCTTTGGCAGAAACGCATCACTTCAGCGTCAGTCTTGCCTTTAGGAT
>ERZ827496.1825-NODE-1825-length-23334-cov-10.114266_pt1 | contig 23334 bp, 16 predicted proteins | sample MGYA00519769_ERZ827496 | MGnify/ENA primary metagenome ERZ827496 (study PRJEB31778, sample SAMEA3449327) | human gut metagenome | biome: human gut; feature: human-associated habitat; material: faeces | place: United Kingdom | collected 2010/2012 ...
CACTAACTTACACATTCTCAGATACTTGCCAACCTACTGGTTGTACCTTTTAGAGCGCTATACTATTGATAATCAAAGATGTACACATACTGCATCGGCAAATGAGTAAATGATCACCCAAATGGGATTTTTTGTGGACGAGGAGTATACTTCTTGCAGCTTGTATTGTATTTCCTATTTTTATTCCTTGTTCATTCTCGTTTTGGGAAGGTTTGCTCCTTGGGTCAGTTGTGCTATTGTGAGGCGTTGTGCAGGGATGCGCGGTGGCTTGGTTGGAATGGCAATCCGCGGTTGGGGCTGCATGTGTTTCCAATAGTGAACGGTTAAGGCTGTCAGCTACTTTTCGTAACTTTGTGGCGATTGTGGGGTGGAGGCCATTTTATGGGTGAAATCCCTGACAAAGAATGTCCAGTATGCCCATTATTGAAATTACTTCTTTGGACCATCCCGGTGTGGAAATGTTCAGCCGTCTGACGGAGGCGCAGTTGCGTAACCGCATTGACCCGGATCATGGCTTGTTTATAGCCGAAAGCCCCAAAGTCATCCGTGTGGCGCTCGACGCTGGATGCGAACCGGTTGCCTTGTTGTGCGAGCGGCGTCATCTTGTGGGCGATGCCGCAGACTTTGTGACTCGCCTGTCTGGTATTCCAATGTATACAGGCGACCGCGACTTACTATCCCATCTGACGGGTTACGTTCTCACGCGGGGGGTGCTTTGTGCCATGCGCCGGCCTGTGTTGCCTCGTGTGGAGGACGTCTGCCGCATGGCGCGACGCCTCGTCGTGGTCGACAGTGTTGTCGACGCGACCAACGTCGGTGCTATTTTCCGTTCAGCCGCAGCCCTCGGTATAGACGGCGTCCTGCTGACGCCGACTTCGTGCGACCCGCTGAACCGACGTGCCGTCCGTGTGTCGATGGGCAGCGTTTTTCTCGTGCCGTGGACGTGGCTTGACCGTCCTGTGGCCGACTTGCGCCAGCAGGGCTTCCGCACAGCTGCCATGGCGCTCACCGACCAGTCTGTGCCCCTTGATTCGCCCTGCCTGAAACAGGAGCCGCGGCTCGCCCTCGTCATGGGGACTGAGGGTGACGGCCTCCGACGCGAGGTCATCACGGCGTGTGACTATGTTGTTCGCATCCCCATGGCCCACGGCGTCGATTCGCTCAATGTCGCCGCAGCCTCAGCCGTCGCTTTCTGGGAGTTAAGGGTAAGGTGAGGATAGCGTTTCCTGTCAGATCTTTGCGGAAAACGGTCTGTCGTGGCGCGATGCCCGGGTGTGCCGGTTTATGCTTTCGCGTTTGTCGGAGGCGTGACGGCTACCTTGATGACACCGTCGGCATGGCTTTCGAAGAGGCGGTAGGCCTCGTCGATGCGGTCGAGGGGGTAGTGGTGGGTGATGAGCGGGGTGGTGTCGAGCTGGCCTCCGGCGATGAGGCCGAGGATCTCGGCGCAGTCGCATCCGTCGACGCCGCCGGTCTTGAACGTAAGGTTCTTGCCGTACATCTCTGGCAGGGGAAGAACCTGCGGCGTGTCGTAGAGGGCCACGACGGTGACGGTAGCGTTGGGACGCGCGCATTCCCATGCCGAACGGAATGACGTCGGGCTGCCCGCCACTTCGATGACGACGTCGGCGCCGCCATGCTCGCTATGTGCAAGGGTGAAGTCGTGGCAGGCGTCGGGTGTGGTCAGGAGCACGTCGGGCCAGTGTGTGCGCACAAAGGCGGCGCGGACAGGATCGGGCTCGCAAACGATAAGGCGCCGTGGCCGGTGAAGCCGGGCACAGAGCATGGTGCAGAGGCCTGTGGGCCCCGCGCCGAGGATGAGTATGGTGTCGTCGGGCGTGATGCCGGAGATGCGCGTTGCCCAATAGCCCGTGGCAAGGACGTCGCCGACGAGCAGGGCGGCTTCATCGCTTACCGTGTCGGGGATGGGGGTGAGTCCTTGTTCGGCATGGGGCACGCGGACATATTCGGCCTGTCCGCCGTCGATGCGGCAGCCGAGTGCCCAGCCGCCGTCGGGGTCGGTGCAGTTGTTCACATAGCCGTGCCGGCAGAAGAAGCACTCGCCGCAGAATGTCTCGACGTTGACTGCTACGCGCTGTCCCGGACGGACAGACCGCACGGCTGAACCTACTTCTTCGACGATGCCGACCATCTCGTGCCCCACGGTGATGCCGGGCACGGCGCGGGGCACGCTGCCGTGCTTGATGTGCAGGTCGCTTGTGCAGATGCTGCCGAGCGTGACGCGCACGATGGCGTCGCGTTCGTCGCAGAGGGTGGGACGCGGTTTTTCGAGCAGTTCGAAACGTTCAGGCCCCACATAGGTGTAGGCTAACATAACAGTTCGGTTTTCTGGATTACTGTCTGCAAAGTTAAGTTTTTTCGGGTTCTCCCGTGTCCTCGTTCGCCCGCAATTGGTGATGGAGGGCGTAATGGCTGGCTGTCCGTCTCATGCGGCGCCTCATGGTCCGGTGAGGGGCGGGGCGCACAAAAACTGCCTGCACGCTTGGCCGGCTCGCGGGGAAACCGTATCTTGCAGCCGGAACGGTGCTGGATATCCGTTCATTGTTATAGTTATACCTTAAAGTTCAGAGTCCGATGAAGAAACTGATTTTTGCCCTTTGCGTGTTGTTCTGTGCCCTGTCTGGGAATGCGCAGGAAACTCCGGGCCGCATGGTTTTCAAAGGTGTGCCCATCGATGGACCGCTCGATGCTTTCGTGACCAAGATGGAGCAAAAAGGGCTGACCCGTGTGGGCGAACAGGGAAGCATGGCGATGCTCACAGGGCCGGTTGGCATTTTCCCCGACTGCCTGATTTCTGTGCTTTCTACGCCGGCAAAAGATCCGGTCTACGGCGTGGTTGTCATGTTGCCGCCTTCGGACTCATGGCCTTCGCTCGAAGGCCAGTATGAGACCTTGAAAAAGCAACTGACCGCGAAATACGGGAAGCCTACGACCGAGGGCGAGGTGTTCCGCGGTGTGCCCGACGCGTCGAAGCTCAGTCCGTCGCAGAAACTGGACTATCTCACGCGCGACGAATGCAAGTTTGTCAGCCTTTATGAGCGTCCCGAAGGGCGTGTGATGCTCACCCTGCAACATGATGCAAACCTAGGTTGCTTTGTCCGCCTGCTTTACAGCGACCGGACGAGCATGGAAAAAGCCCAGGCTGCCGCGTCGGACGATCTCTGATCCTTTGTGGCGTTCTCCTGCGGGCTGGATGCGTCGGCCGGAGGCAATCTGTAATTCCAGTAACTCAAACCGTAATCCGGGTATGCCTGTTCAAGTGCGGATGTCCTAACTTTGCCTCATCTGCCGGAAAAACCGGCAGAAAGGAATCAACATAAAGGCAAACACATGAAACGGATTGCATTTATCCTCGCCGCATTGGCCGCACTCGGCCTGACGGCCTGCGCACAGAAAAAGGAAACGAAAGCCGACGCCAAGGTGCTTGTGGCATATTTCTCGGCTACGGGGACAACGGAGGAAGCTGCCCGGAAAGTGGCTGCTGCCACCGGAGGCACGCTCTATGAGATCAGGCCTGTCGCGGCCTACACGGCGGCCGACCTCGACTGGAACGACAAAGGTTCGCGCAGCAGCCGCGAAATGGACGACCCAGCCGCGCGGCCCGAAATCGTCACTGACTTGGCGGATGCCGCCACGTATGATGTCGTCTACCTCGGCTTTCCCATCTGGTGGGGCGTGGCGCCGCGCGTGGTCAACACCTTTGTAGAACACTATGCACGGAAAGGCATGGCGGTCGTGCCCTTCGCCACGTCGGGCGGTAGCGGCATCGGCGGTGCGGTCAGCGCCCTGCGTGAGGCTTATCCCGACGTGATGTGGCAGGAGGGCAAACTCCTGAACGGCATGAGCCAGGAGAAAGTGAGCGAATGGATTAAAAACAGATAAACGTATGCGAAAGAATTTTGGCGCAAAGCCTCTGTGTTATCCCCAGCCGGTGTTCATCATTGCAGCGTACGGCGAGGACGGCACGCCCAATGCGATGAACGCCGCGTGGGCCGGCATCAGTGAGCACAACGAAGTAAGCCTCTGTCTCAGTGCGGGGCATAAAACAGTGAAGGACATTCTCAAACGGGGCGCTTTCACCATCAGCATGGCCGACGCCGGACATGTGGTGGCTTGTGACTACGTGGGTATCGTTTCGGGCAATACGGTGTCCGACAAATTCGCCCGTGCGGGCTTTCATGCGACGAAGTCGGACTTCGTCGACGCACCGCTCATCGACGAGCTGGCTGTGGCGATGGAATGTCGTCTCATCGGATACGATCCGCAGACCTGCATCATGCGCGGCGAGATAGTGAACGTCAGCGTCGACGAGCGTGTGCTTGATGCTGAGAGCAAGGTCGACCCCGCCAAGGTGGCACCCATCGTTTTCGACCCGTTCAACAACGCTTACCTGCGCATCGGCGAAAAGGTAGGCGACGCTTTCAGCGACGGAAAGAAATTGAAATGATGTTTTAGGATAACGGTTAAGTGCTGAAAACCCGGACAGCATTACCGCCCATGGGGCTGGTGCGCTGTCCGGGTTCTTCGTATGCAGTGGCCGCGTGGCTTAAAGCAGGATACGCACGATGACGTATCCGCCCACGAGGAGCCACACGTAGATCAGGGCGGCGAGGACAAAAGGCTTGGCCCCAGCCTGCTTGAACTTGTCGATGCTCGTTTCGGCGCCGAGGGCCGTCATGGCCATGGTGAGCAGGAATGTGTCGAAGCTGTTGATACTGTCGGTCACGGTTTTCAGCCCGTCGGCCGGGATGAACGGCAGGCTTTGCAGCACGGAGTTCAGGGCGATGATGCCGAGGAAGCCGAAGGCAAACCAGGGCACGGTGATCTTGCGGCCGCCTGTCGGAGCCACTCCCTTGCGGAGGGCACAGCGGGCCAGCACCCAGCTCATGATGAGCAGGACGGGGGCGAGCAGAATGACGCGGATCATCTTCGTGATGGTGGCTGCGTCGGCCACATGTCCTCCGGCGGCGTCCATAGCGTTGCCGGCACCCACGACGTGGGCCACTTCGTGCAGTGTCGAACCTGTGTAGACGGCCCATTGCAGGTCGTCGAGCCCGAGAAAGTCCGCGCGGTAGAGCACGGGGTAGAGGAACATTGAGAGTGTGCCGAAGATGACGACGGTCGAGACGGCCACGGCCGTTTTGTGTGGTTCGCAGCGCACCACGGGCTCGGCGCCCAAGACGGCGGCTGCTCCGCAGATGGCCGAGCCGGTGGAGGTCATGAGTGTCGTGTCGCGGTCGATGCCCAGCAGGCGTCCCAACAGCAGGCCAAGCCCGATGGTGCCGGCCACGATGAGGCAGTCGGCGGCGATGGCGGGCAGGCCGATGGCCACTACCTGCTGGAACGTCAGCCGGAAGCCGTAGAGCACGATGCCCATGCGCAGTATCTGTTTAGAGCACAGTTTGATGCCTGGCACCCAGGTCTCGGGCAGTTTGTTGCGCAGACTGTTGGCGTAGAGCATGCCGAGGATGATGCCGACGATGAGGGGGCTGAACGACAGGCGTTTGACAAATTCAAACTCGGCGATGTAGAAGGCCGAGCAGGAAAATAGGACGATGAGCAGAACGCCGTGAAGCACTTCTCCTCTGTGTTCTTTGACCATGTGAGAGATGTTTTTAGGTGAATATGTGTCAGAGTTCCCGTTTCAGCCGGGAGGCAGGCCTCCGTCTGGCTGATTGGGCGGCAAAGGTACGATTTTCTGCCTGATCAGCCAGCCCTCGGTCTGTGCTTTCTGTATTTTAGCAGTGGGCAGGCCTGGCCCCTATCATCGGGCAACGCATGCGGGCGAGGCGTTCTGCGGAAACGGGACGGAGGCCCGCATGAAAGACAAGCGGGCCTCCGTCTCGTGTATCAATCGGTCTGTGTGCGGAGTCTTAGGGCAGAACGATTTTGACGGCGTGTGTCATGTGGCCTTGTTCCACGCGTACCACATAGGTGCCGGCTTCTGTGCCTGGGAGACTGACAGTGGTGGATGCGTTGGTCGAGGTCTGTTTCAGGAGCCGTCCGTCTGGTGAGTAGATGGTCACAGTGGAGAGCGCGTTGTTGTGCGGCAGGGTGATGTTGACAGCCTTCTGTCCGGTCACGGGTTCGATGCGGATGCCGGTGCCGTCGGTCGTGGGCGACGTGATGGCATCGGGGATAGGAGGCATGTCGACTGCCGTCACAAGCGTATCAACGTTCGATGCAATGATGTCGTTCTGTGCACGGATGAGGCTGCGTGTGTCATCGACGCGGAGGTCGTTGCCCATGTCGAAGTACATTGTGCCGCGGACGTCGTTGTCGATGATGAACTGTTGCTTGCGTTTCGTCTGCGTCACGCCGTTGAAGTATTTGGTCGTCCCGTCATAGGTAAGGGTGTTTACGTCGGGATCGTAGTTCTCATTGAATCCCGTATTGGCGCCGAAGAGGTCCTTGTAGCCGATGACGGGATTGGTGCCGTCGGTGGCCAGCACACCGTAGGAAAGCAGCAGCTTGTCCTTGGGGTATCCGTATTGGACGAAGTTGTTATACGCATTTTCGTAGAAGTTCCATGTGTAGGTGTTTGTGCTGGGACCGTATAGCTGCATGGTGAAGTAGTCTACGTCTTCGAAGAGATCCTTGTCGAAACCGTTGTAGGAAACGGCATGGAGGGAGCATGAAAGAATCTTGTCGGGATAATCGGCCATCACCTCGTTGGCCAGTCGGCTCACGATGTGGTTGTAGAGGTTCCACTCCTGTTGGTTGTACATCCATTCGAGGTCTACGTCGAGGCCGTCGCAGGTCTTGATGATTTCCTTACAGTCGGCAATGAAGCGGTCGAGTTTTTCTTCGTCGCCAAGGATGGTCTTCCAGTCTGGTGTGTTGCTGCCCTTGATGAGTCCGAAGCGGATCTTGAAGCCGCGGTGGCCGGCGTAGTAGCTCCGGATGATGTCCATCATGTGTGTGTTGCTCTGGTAGTCTTTCCCGGGGTTCTCCGGGTCGTCGCCTTTCCAGTAAGCGTTGAGATAGTCGTTTTCCAGAAGTCCGACATTCCACTGGTAGGGTTCGGTCGCGTCCCGTTCGATGCGTTCGGTGCGGTCAGACCCCCAGACCATGACTTCATCCATTTTGCCGTCGAATCCGTTGCCCAGGGTCAGCGTGCTGCCTTTCAGCGCGGGGAACTGCGAAATGGTCATTGGCGATCCCGCCATTTCGAGGCGGACGTCTGTCGTGGTGGCGTCGAAGAGTTGCGAGTCGAAGCCCGTGCCGTCTTGACGGCCTATGGCGATGCGTATGGGGGACCAACCGGCGTCGCCTGCCTGTCCGGCCGCCGGGGTGAGGTAGACGGCTACGTATTGCCACTTGCCCGGTTCAAGCTGCCCTTTGAGCGTGGCTGTGGTTCCGCATACATTTACGGTCAGGGCGCGGTCGGCCTCGCTGCCCAGACTGACGACAAAACAGTTGTCCTCGTCTTTGTATTGCGAGAAAAGTTGCGCCCCTTCGTTCCACTGGTCAATGTAAATCCAGCCGCTCACCGTGGCTGCTGTGGTCGGGGTATAGCTGCTGGCCCCCCGTGGATCGTTGACGCATTGGCCGTTTGCCGCGGTCATGACGGCGCCTTCCCCCCCGAAGTCGAGTAGTCCCGAGCGTCCTTCCCATTCAGCCAGGTAGCCGGCATTTGTGCCCGTCATGGAGTTGTCGGGATATTCGATGAACACGGAGCCGTCTTCGTGTATTTTGGCAGAGAGCAGGATGAGGTCGTTGGTCATCAGGAACATGTCGCGTGTGATGACATTGCGGTCGAGGAAACGGATGAGGCTCGTATATCCCGTCACGGTGCGGTATTTCAGGCTTCCGTTGTCCGATTCGACCCGGCTGATGCCCTTCATGTCGCCGTGGTGTCCGCCTTTGTAGTCGTAGAGGCTCGGACAGAGCTCTTGGTCACACTTCCAGTAGGCTACGAGGTTGTCGTAGTCCGGATGGAAACGGTTAAGCGTGTTGTACCGGGTGAGGTTGTCCTCGTCGAGTGCCTTGTTCCAGATGCGGATTTCGTCGAGCTGTCCTTTCAGGCCGGCTCCAAGGGTGCAGCTCCGGCTGTCGGGGAGTGCGGCCGTGGCGCTGATGGTGGCGGGCAGCGCGCCGCTCACGCTGGTGCGGCGGTCATTGATGAAGGCCCGGGCTGTCCCGTCCTTGTAGGTGACGGTCAGGTGTGTCCAGGTGTCCAGCCTGACACCGCCGAGGGCGATGGTGGCTTGCTGGCCTCCGATGTTGAGCGCCATGCGCGACTGTTGTGTGATGGCCAGCGAGAAGTTGTCTTGCGCGATGAGGGTGGCCGGATCCCATGACGACAGCTTGAACCACAGTTGGAAGGTGGCTTCGGGGCTGTTGTCGAGTTCCGTCAGGGTGAGCGCGTTCACCTGTCCGGTGCCGTCGCTGTTGTCGAGTGCATAGTTCACCGTCTGTGCCGGCAGGGTGGCAGCCGTGAGGGCGAACAATGCGGCTAAGGTCTTTCGTTTCATTGCTTATGAATGTCGGGTGGTTTCTTGGTTCTTTTGATGGGGAAAATGAAGTCCGTCATCCTATTGGACAGGACAGCGGACTTCAAATGGATGTGCCGGGATTCCTGATGTTGGTGGTTACGGAACGAGCACTTTGTTCCCCCCGTGGATGTATATGCCCTTGGCGGGTTGGCTGACGCGACGGCCTGTGAGGTCGTACCATGCGTGGTCGTCGTCGGCCTTGTCGTTCTTGATTTCGTCGATGCCTACGGCACGGCGCGACATGAAGGTGTAGGTCACGTCGAGGTTGCCGGTCATGATGCCTGTGGTTTCGTCGGTGCTGCATACCACGTATTCGTAGCCTCTGGGGGCTTCGACGGGGCAGTCGAGCGTGTATTCCGCTCCGGCTTCGGCGTAGAACGTGTATGTGCCGAGTTCTACGTCATAGTAGTGCAGGTTGTCGGCCGTCCGCCGGGTCGTGTAGGTGATGGCGTAATAAGGCTTCGTCCGGAAGGTGTAGAGCTTGTACGGGTGCGGGCCTTCCCATCCGGTGAGGCCGCCGACCACGCCGTTGAAGTAGAGCCCGTTTGTGCCGAGGATGGACCAGTTCTCACCGTCGCGGGTGAAGGTGAACGTGTCGCCGTTTTCGCTTACGATGATTTGTCCGGAACGAACCAGCTTGGGAATGTAGAGGCCGTTCGAGTTTTGCAGCTTGAAGCCTTCACCGTTTTTCACGGCTTTCCACACGTGGGCCGGCGTGCCCTCGATGGTGTAGGAGGTGACAACTCGGTTGTTCGTCGGGTTGACGCTGAGGAAGCCGCTGCGCTGTCCGCTTTCAACGTTTGAGTTGTCGAACAGCAGGTAGTAGTGTCCGTCTTCGACCTCGGTGGCCGGTTCGAGTGCTTCGGCGAATGAGGGAAGCGCGTCGGTCTGGTAGATGAGGTCGATGATGGAGTCACTTTCGAGCGTGAGGACGTCCGATGTTTCGGACGAGGCGTACGTGTAGTATTCGCCCATGTCGGGGGCGGTCCAGCTGAACGATGCAGCTTTGTCCGCCGGTACCACGCTGTCTTTCTGGGCGATGAGGATGCCGTTGGAGTCGAGGCTGCGCAGCGAAGCGGTGTAGGCTGTGCGGCGGTAGGTGAGCTCGTATGTCAGGTCGGTCTGCGCGTCGTCTGTGCCGGTAAGTGTGGCCGGGTCTGTGGTGCACTCGTAGTTGGCGATTTCGGGTACAGAGGGCGTGTAGGGTTTGCCTTTCTCGATGGAGCAGATGTAGGTGCCGATGAGCTTGCCTTCGGTGTCGCGGGCGGTGTAGACGGCGCGCACCACTTCGGTCAGGCGCCAGTTGGTGCCTTGTGGGAAGGTGGCGGAGGCGTCTGCATAGATGGTGCCCGGGTCGATGGAGTATCCGTCGCCGATGGGGTAGAACTTGGCGCCTTTGGCCGCGGAGAGGGTGAAGCCGCCGTTCTCCATGTCTGAGGTGAGCGTGATTTCAGCCGGAGTATCGCCCAGGCTGACGGGCGACGTGGTGCCGGCGATGCTGCGGCCCGTGGTGGTGTTGGTCAGCGTGATGGTCTGCACGCCGTTGGCAGGCTCGGAGGCGTTGACGGTCCATGCGTCGTTGCCCCATGCCGAGGTGGTCCATCCGAGTGTCGAGCCTTCATTGTCGGCCAGGCGTACGCCGGTCTGGTAGGGGCTTATGTTCTCGATGCGGTAGGTGGCTGTTCCGCTGGGGATGGTGACGTAGTCGATGTCGCTGCTGCCCTCCGGCTCGAGGTTGAAGAGTCCGGCCGAGGCGTCGTAAGGATTGTTGTAGATGTTGATGGCCATTTTCTGTCCGCTTCCTGCCGAGTTGAAGTAGAGGCCGGCGTGTTGGTCGCTGCTGATGTCGAACCAGCTGATGCCGTCGTCGTTGCCCGAGTTGCCGCCTGCGCCGAGGCTGAAATTGTAGTGGCGCGCGGTGTAGTCGTACATCCAGCGTCCGCTCAGTCCGGTGTTTGTCGCGGTGGGGTTGACTGAGCCGTCGGGCCATGCCTTGTTGACGAGGGCGTACTTGCCGGATCCGGCGGGGTCGGCCACGAACGTCCAGTACTGGTATTTCTGAATCGTGTCGGCGGCGTCGGTGATGGGCGTGTTGCTCCACAGGTAGCCTACGGTGGCCTGCGTGGCCTTGTCGGTCACGAGGGGCGAATCCTTGCAGACGAGCTCGATGGCGCGGCCTGAGCGGGTGTCGGTGGCGCGGGTGGTGAGGCGGTAGTAGGTGCCCTCTTCGGGGAGTTGCGGTTCTTCGGTCTCGCCTTGCTCCTGACGCACCAGATAGTCGCACCATACGTAGTCACGATAGTTGAGCAGGGTGGTGTCGACGCGCAGGCGGGTGAGGAAGTTGTCGAAGTCGCGGAGGTTGTCTTGCGTCCATCCCACTTCGGCCATGGCGATGAGGCGGGGGAGGGCTTGGTATTCGAGCAGCCAGTTGCTCGACACGTGCTCGCACCAGAAGGTGCCTTGTACGCCAAGTGTGTTTGTGCGGATCGTGGGACGGTGGTTGTAGACGATCTCGAGTGTGGCGTCGGAGCCGCTTCCGGCGTTGTGCACCTCGTCCGGCCGTGGGCTCTGTTTGCGGTTGATATACCACTGCGGCTGTGGTGTCAGAATAGTGGCCATGCCGAGGTTCTGGGCTACGTTGGAGGCATTCTCCGCCCCGGTCCAGCACATGATGGTCAGGTCTTCGCCCCGCAGCAGGTCGAGGTCCGAACCCTGGGCTGTGACGCTTTCGTTCCATGCGATGAGGTGGCGGCGTTTCTCCGGGTCTTCTTTCGAGGCCATGTACTGGATGAGGTCGTGGGTGAAGTGGCTTTGCAGGCCGCGTATGTTGTCATAGCCAAGCGAGTCTTGCAGGGCAAGGCAGTCGGCGTTGCTCGACCATGCGTTCGTGGGGCATTCGTCGCCGCCGATGTGGATGTATTTCGAGGGGAAGATTTCGGTGAGTTCGTCGAGGATGTCTTTGCAGAACTGTACGGCGGCGGGGTTGGCTATGTTCAGCACGTCGGTCGATACGCCGCCGTCGTTCCATACGCGGTGTGAGCCATAGGGGTTGCAGGAGAATTCGGGGTAGGCCGTGATGGCGGCGCACATGTGTCCGGGCATCTCGATTTCGGGGATGACCTCGATGTGGCGTTCGGCGGCGTAGGCCACGATTTCCTTCATCTGCTCGACCGTGTAGTAGTAGGGGCCGTACTGGTCTGAGGTGTAGAACCGGCCGTGTGCCGGGTCAACGTCCCACGACCCCTGGCGTGTGGCTGCGATGGTTTGCAGCTTCGGATATTTGGGCATTTCGAAGCGCCATCCCTGGTCGTCGGTCAGGTGCCACTGGAAACGGTTCATCTTGTAGTAGGCCATTATGTCGAGCACGCGCTTGATCTCGTCAATCGTGAAGAAGTGGCGGGCGCAGTCAAGCATGAAGCCGCGGTATTCAAACCGCGGGGAGTCGGTGATGGAACAGGCCGGGATGGCATATTCCGTGACGGTCGGGTCGGCCACTTCGGCCATGACGTTGCGCGGCAGGAGCATTTTGAGCGTCTGGAAAGCGTGGAAGAAGCCTGCCGCCGTCTGGGCGCGGAGGGTGATGCTTTCCGACGTGACATCGAGGGCATAGCCTTCGGGACCGAGCTGCTGGTCGGCCGTTTGCTCCAGGATGATGCCCGACGGGGCGGTGTTCGAGGCGGTGAGTTCGATGCCGCTGGCAGCTTCGAATGCGTCGATGAAGCGCTGTGCTTCTGCTTTCAGGCTGTCCGGCAGGTTCAGACAGGCCACCTGGGTCTCGTTCTTGAATGTGAACGTTCCGTCGTTTTCCAGGGTAGTGTAAGTCCGCGGCCGGGGAATGATGTTCTGAGCCTCGGCTGTGGACGTCCCTACGCATAGGCTTGCACTTAGAAACAAGGCTGCGAGGTAGAATGGTTTCATGAAAAAGTGATTTAAGTTTGTTTTGAGCGTATTAGCGGCTACAAATGTACGCAATCTGAGACGCAAATCCAAGTTTTCCCCTTCCTTTTTTGTGGGATGTGAGGAACTTTTCTTTTTCATGGGAGGGGTATGGGGTGGGGCGTCGCATTTGGGGCCATGTGGCCGTGGGTCCGTAGCGGCCTGCCTCTTTCCGGGGAAGTTTTAGGTGAGCGTTTTCCCTTTATTTTCCCGGCGTGAGGACTCGCCCGTTTTTCTTTTCCTCACGTAGTGAGGTTTCTTTGTTCTTTATATCTTTCTTATTCTTTGTGCCGGAAAGTGTGTCCGCACTGTGCCATGCGGCAAGTTTTCCACCGGATAAAGTGCCGGATATACAGCCCGGGTAATGAGGCCGATAGCGCCGTAAATGTTTGATAAATAATAGGATGAAACGTATCTCCAAACAGGACGTGCCGACGGGTTTTCCACCGTTCCGGTTTCCTCCGTCTGCCTGTCTCTAAGAGATGTACGGCGGCGAAGAAGCCGGCCGTAGGGTGGCAGCCACAGGCGGTTGCGACGCGTCGGCGGAATGGCGGTTTATGTGGTGTCCGGCACTTTCCTTAAAGGTGCGTAGCGGACATTGCGGTGGAGTCGGTGGGCGTCTTGTGTTTTTCCGATGCGTTTGGCCGGAAGGTTTCGCGCGCGTTGGAGGCGTGGTCAGTCGTTGCCAGACGGCAGGGTGAAGCGGACGCCGAAGTTCAGCTTAAAGTTCAGGGGGTGTGCCTTGTAGAAGTTTTGAACAGCACTTCCGTTGTCGAAATGATAGCTTACGCCGGGTTCGGCAAAGATGCCCCATTGGCTGCTGAGGTCGAACTGGATGCCGGCCGAGGCGTAAAGCGACCATTGGGGTGATGCCGGGCGCACGCCGTCGTTCGAAGTCGAGGTGACGCCGTCGTCGTAGATGTAGTCTGTCTCAGCCTTTCCGGACACGCAGAGTTCGGCCATGCCTCCGGCGGCCGCGTAGCAGCGGAGCCGATGGCCCTCCCAGAAATCGTAGCGCAGTCCGACGGGCAGTCCGACGTAGTGCAGGAGCTGTTTCGTGCGGTAAAAGTATTGTTCGCTTCCCGAACGCATGTCGGAGCGGAGGAATGTGTAGGTGAGCCCGGTTTCGAGGCTGAGACGGGGCGTGATTTCGTAGTCGGCCATGAAGGCCAGGCGCACAGGCTGGCGGTGGCGGGTGTCTGTGTAGGTCGGCAGGTTTTGGTGCTTGTTGGTTTGCAGGATGCTGGTCATCGCTCCCGAGACGGGCGATTCCCCGTCTTCTGAAAGCGACGGGATGGGACGCCCTGTAAGGCTGCTGTATCCTTCCATGCTGCCGCTTGACGTTGCCGCATTCGAAGCCATGAGCCGCAGGGAGAGCCTTTTCCTTTTTGACGTGCCGGATGGGGTGGCGTCGTATGAGGAGCGTGGGTGGTTCGGCTCTTTCATTCCGTGCGGTTCTTCCTTGTTTTCAGATGGTGTGCGGGCGGTTAGCGGTGCTGCCGCACTGTCGGGCGTGGTGTGTGTGTCTTCTGCGGATGTGGCCGTGTGTTTTTTTGGTAGGGCAGGCGTTGTGGCTTCGGCGGTGAGGACGTCCGGCGTGGCGCGGGATGTGACAGTATGGGGCGAAGCTGTGTCCTCTTCCTCCCGGGGTTGGCTTGCGGCTGTGGCGCTAAGGCGTTGCGGGGCGTCCTGTATGGCCGGCCTGTCGGATGGCCAGCATAGCAAGAGGGCCGCTATGGCTGCTGCGGCGCTTTCAATTGTGACCGGCAAGAGGCGGAATCGTTTTTGAGGTCGCTTTTTGAGCGAGTGCGCGATGTCGTTCCACAAGTCGGCGGGCGCTGGCTTTTCGTAGTCAGCCATGCGTCGGCGCAGGATGTCTGTCCACTCTTTTTCTGTCATCGTTCTCAGCTAATGTTGCGTGTCCTGTAATCTTGAATCCATTGAGCCAGCTGGCTTTTGGCCCGGCTGAATTGAGAGGCCGAGGAGCTCTCGCCGATTTGTAGCAAGGCGGCGATTTCCTTGTGGCTTTTCCCCTCGAAGACGTAGAGGTTGAAGACGGTGCGCTGTCCGCTGGGCAAACGGCGTATCATGTCTTGCAGGACGTCGAGAGGGACGCCTTCCACTGCTGGCGGTTCGTCGCAGGGTAACCATTTGTCAGCCTCGTCGTCGAGTGGGACAAGGAGGTCTTTCCCCCGCAGGAATTTCAGCGCCTCGTTGATGGCGATGCGCTTCATCCAGGCTTCGAGCGAGCCTTTGCCGCGGTATTCAAAACGGTCCATCCGGGTGAAGATCTTGATGTAAGCTTCTTGCAGGACATCGTGCAGGTCGTCTTCGTCGGTGACGTAGCGTGCACAGGTGGCGGTCAGCTTGCCGGCGGACTGGTCGTAGAGGGCTTTCATGGCGGCGGCGTCGCCCTGGACGACTCGGCGTGCCGTGTCGCGTTCGTCGGCTGTCGGTCTGGTGCCGGTTATCCTTATGTTCAGCAGCTTCATCGTAGGTCTTTGGACATGCCGTCTAAGAGAAAGCAAACAGCTCCGGCACCAGAAAAGTGAAAGAAAGAGGTGCCGGTAGCTGTCTGATGCCGGAGGGGCTCCGGCTTCATTGTCGGTTTCTTGCGTCGGGGCGGGCGGTTCATTCTACGGCCACGGCTATCTTGCCGTTCTTCCCGTTCTTGTCGGTGACGGCCACGGAGGTCGTGCCCGCAGCAATGCCGGTGATGGAAATCGTGTCGCCGTCGACATGGACGGTGGCGATGGTCTCGTCGTCCGAGACAGCCTCAAAGGGGGCTTCTCCGCCGTCCACTGTGATCGTGTCGGTCGTGCCTGCCGCTACGGCCACGCTGTCGTTGCTGAATTCCAGGCTGTCGGGAGCCGTTACGTTGACGGAAACATGGCCGCTGATTTTGAGCGAATCGGTGACGGTGATGACAGCCTTTCCGGCTTTCAGGCCTGTGACGATGAGTGTGTCGCCATTCAGTACGGCTGTGGCCACGTCGCTGTTGTCAGATGTCACGGTGAATGGGGCGCGTCCTCCCAAGACGAGGGCAGAGTCGCTGCCGCCGATGGCGAGTTCCATCTTCGACGGGCTTATCAACAGACCGAGTGGGGTGTTGCCGTTGTCGTCGTCGCTGCATGAAGAGAAAGTGATGGCTGCCAGGCAGCAGAGCACGATGGACATGAAGATGGATTTCTGAAACGTTTTCATTGTTTTGTCGAGTTTTTTTCGTTTTACTGTTTCTGTTTTACGTTTTTTGTGGGCGCTCACATTTGTCTAAATCCCGTAATGGCTGAAACCTTGCACGGCTTGGCCCGTTTTTTTTCGGCGGAGGGGAAGTCTTCCTGTTTCGAGGGATCGTGCAGGTCGCCAAATCCGTAGGTGAGAAACATTTTCGAGGCGCAAAATTACCTATTCGGGCGGTTGTTTCCGTGGTGGGCTGAACTTTGCATCAATTCGTCGGATTTTCTTTCCGCTTTTCCAAAAGTCATCCGTCGTACGGCTTTCGCGAGGGTAAGGGGCGTTGCGCCGCCTTTCCGCTTTGGCCCGCTGCTCACCATATCTTGGTATCTGTGCAGGGGTGGGGATATTTGGGCAGAAACTTTGAATATACCCTGTTTAGGCGATTGCGCAGGCCGCGTGATTGTCGGAACTTTGCATCCGCTTCGAAAGTATTTCTTAACGAAACAACTCACAGATGAAACAGACTTTATTACGCTTCTTTTTCATGGCCGTGGCTGTCGTGTGCGTATGCCGGGCGCGGGCCAATGGGGAAGCCGTCCTGACGGGGCGGGTGACTGACGCCGACCGCAAAGAAGTGGTCAACTTCGCGACCGCCTCGCTCAAAGGTACGCAATACGCCGCCCAGACGAACGGAGAGGGCGAGTTTACCCTGTCGGCACCGGCGGGTGAGTATACGCTGGTGGTGTCGGCGTTCGGCTATCGTACGGTTGAGGCGAAAGTCAGCCTGACGCGCAGCCATCGCCGTCGCGTCCGGGTGGAACTCTCTCCGAACGAGCACCGCAAGCTGGGCGAGGTGACCGTGGCGGCCAACCGCATCAACCGCGTCAAGCAGACGGCCTATAACGTCGTGGCCGTCGACACGCGTGCCTTGCAGAACACCACGAAGACCCTTTCCGACGCCTTGACCCAGCTGCCCGGCATGAAGCTCCGCGAATCGGGCGGCGTGGGGTCGGACTTGTCGTACTCCATCGACGGCTTCACGGGCAAGCACGTCAAGGTCTTCATCGACGGTGTGCCGCAGGAGGGAGTCGGGAAGGCGTTCGACCTGAACAACATCCCGGCCGGTTTTGCCGAGCGCATCGAGGTTTACAAGGGCGTTGTCCCCGTGGGGTTCGGCACCGACGCGCTGGGCGGCGTCATCAACATCGTCACCAACAAGCGCCGCCGGGGCTGGTTTGTCGACGCCTCCTATTCCTACGGGTCGTTCAACACGCACAGGTCGCACGTCAACTTCGGCCAGACGTTGAAGAACGGCTTCACGTATGAGGTCAACGCTTTCCAGAACTATTCCGACAACGACTACTACATCGATACGCCCGTCGAGGACTTCTCCACCGGAGGCATCAACCGCCGTAAGCTGGAACACGTGCGCCGTTTCCACGACATGTATCACAACGAGGCTGTGCAGGGCAAGGTGGGCCTGACCGGGAAGAAGTGGGCCGACCGCCTTCTGTTCGGTTTCACTTGGGCCAACTACCACAAGGACATCCAGAACGGTGTGTTGCAGACCATCGTCTTCGGCGACAAGTTCCGCGAGGGCCACTCTTTCATGCCCTCGCTTGAATACAGCAAGCGGGACCTCGGCGTCAAGGGGCTCGACGTGCAGCTGACGGCCAACTACAACAACAACCTCACGCACAACGTCGACACGTCGGGCACGCGCTGGAACTGGCGGGGCGAGACTACGCAGGGCAACGGCCGCGGCGAGCAGGCCTATCAGGACGCCGAATTCCGCAACGAAAACTGGAACACTACCTTCACGGCCAACTACCGCCTCGGGCGCTGGCACACGTTCACCGTGAGCAACGTCTTCACCCATTTCACGCGGCATGCTGAGAGCGACGCCTCGTCCACGGCCACGACGAGCAGCCTCTTCGACAAGAAGACGGCCAAGAACATCTCCGGGCTGTCCTACCGCCTGATGCCTTCGCGGCAGTGGAACGCCACGGCTTTCCTCAAATACTATTGGACACGCAGCGAGGGCGCCGTGGCCGAGTCGGACAATTCCTCCGTCTATCACATGACCGAAGGCAGTTCCTCCGTGCCGGGCTGGGGCGTGGCGGGCACGTGGTTCCCCTTGGCCACCTTCGGGCACGACGAGCGCACCTTCGACGACTTGCAGCTGAAATTCTCCTACGAGCGGGCCTACCGCCTGCCCTCGGACACCGAGCTCTTCGGCGATGAGGACCTCGAACGCGGCAATGTCAACCTGCGGCCTGAGCGGAGCGACAATTTCAATGTCAACCTCAGTTACGAGATGAAACTGCCTCGCCGTCATGTCGTCTATGTCGAGGGGGGCTTCGTCTACCGCGACACGAAAGACTACATCATGCGTTCGACCGACCGCTATTCCGGAAACAAGTATTATGCGTCGTACAACAACTGGGGGCGTGTCGTGACCAAAGGCGTCAACGTGTCGCTGCGCTACTCATGGTCAAGCTGGATCTCTGTCGGCGGAACGTTCAACTATATGGACGCCCGCGACCACGAACGCTACGAGTCGCTCGAAACAGGCCTCAAACCGAGCCTCACCTACAAGGTGCGCATCCCTAACCAGCCCTACATGTACGCCAATGCCGACGTAGCGTTCAACTGGCGTGACCTCGGCGGAAAGGGGAATGCCCTCTCGCTGACTTACGACAATTATTACGTACACCGCTTCCCCCTCTATTGGGAGAACATCTCGTCGACGAACAAAGAAGAGGTGCCCACGCAGTTCTCGCATAACCTGGCGCTGACGTACAGTCTGAAACGCGGGCGCTATAACTTTACGTTCGAGTGCAAGAACCTGACCGACGAGCGCCTATACGACAACTTCAGCCTGCAAAAGGCGGGACGCGCCTTTTACGGCAAGGTGCGCATCTATTTCGGAGGCTGAGCGCCGGCATGAAAGAAGAAATCATTCATCCATCAAACAAACAGAAAAGTAATATGAAAAAGTTCCCTGTTCTCACACTGGCCGCCTCGTTCGCGCTGGCCGGTTTCCTGACCTCCTGCTCGGAGGACACCGTCGACCCCGCTCCCCAACCACCGGGTGGAGGGGGCGATTCGACCTCCGTGTCGGTCGGCCCGGGTGAGTCGGACGCCAACGACTATGTCGTCGTGGCGACCACTTCGGATGTCAACAGCATCGTCCAGACCCGCACGCTCAACTCGGGCAGCGTCACGTCGGTCAACAACGGCGTGCAGACCGGTTCGGGCACAAACTGGGTGTTCTGGGGCAACAAGTACCTCTACCGCCTGCAATACAACCAGGGCAACGCCGGCGTGACGTCGTCCTACCGCATGAACGCCAACGGACAGGTCGAGGAGCGAGACGTGCAGTATAACATCACGCGTTTCGTCACCTACGGCGTTTGGGGCGAAAACGTCATTACGGCGTCGGCCGTCGAAACGGACGACACCGTCCACTCCAACGTCTACCTCGACAACGAGCCCGTCTACGCCAAGGGGCTCGGCATCGTCTACCTTAATGCAGAGGAGGAAACCAAGACCGACAAGACCGTGCCCTGCGAGAACTTCCTCGGCAACGGCGAGTATGTCACCTTGGCCGGCATTGTCGAGGCCAACGGCAAGCTATACACCTCCGTCGTGCCGATGGGCATGAGCCAGTATGGCGTGGCCAAATACTACGGCAACACTGAGGCCGACGGGCCTTATGTCAAATACCCCGACCTCATCAAGACCGAGAGCGGCGGTTCCAATTCGAGCAGCTACAAGGCCGGCGAATTGCAGTGGACACAGTATCCCGACGAGGCCTGGGTGGCCATCTATGACGACGACAGCTTCGAGAACCCCACGCTCATCCGCACCGACCGCATCAGCTACGCCTGCGGACGCTTCAAGTCGCAGTATTATCAGACCATTTGGCCCGCCTCTAACGGTGATATCTACGTATTCTCGCCCAGCTATGCCAAGAGCATGTCCGACCCGCGCCAGCAGACCTCACTGCCCTCAGGCGTGGTGCGCATCAAAGCCGGCGAGAAGCAGTTCGACCCCACGTTCTACTTCAATATCGAAGAGGCTTCCGGCGGCTTGCAGATGTATCGCTGCTGGCCCATCTCGGACGACTGGTTCCTCTTGCAGATGTATAACACCTCCGACCTCTCTTCCAGCGGCGCCCGCACGCGCCTGGCTGTCTTCAAAGGAGGCGACAACCCGACGTTCGCTTTCGTCGATGGTATGCCTTCGGACGATGTGATCAGCTCGATCGGTACGACACCCTATGCCGAGAATGGGGTGGCGTGGATACCGGTAGTGACCAGCGACGGGCAGCAGCCCGCCCTCTACCGCATTGACGCCGCCACGGCCACGGCCACGCGCGGGCTCGAAGTGGAAGCGTCCAGCGTCTCGGCCGTCGGCCGGCTCAAAGCGGCAAATTGACAAACCCGGCGCGTCCGTGGCAGGGCGTCGCCTCATTCCATGTGTTTGCAGCGTAGGGGCGCCACTTGTGACGCCCGGATGACCGACGCGAAACTGTTGCTGTGCGATGTGACGCAACTGCCTGCGGCACTGGAATAAACGTAGGGGCGCCACTTGTGACGCCCGTGCCCAGCAGGGCACAACCGGCCGCGTTCCAAATCGTAGGGACGACATGTCGTCCGCCGCAAGGTGAGCCCCGCTCGCTGCGCATGATGGTGTGTTCCGTCTGCCGCGTGTGTGGGTTTCACCCTGCCGGGCGAACGGGCGTCATAAATGGCGCCCCTACGGGTTCGTTGTTTGACTTTAATCCTCAACCCTTATGCGAAAACTTTTCCGACAACTCCACCTTTGGCTCTCCGTGCCGTTCGGCGTGGTCGTCACGCTTGTCTGTTTCTCGGGGGCGATGCTCGTGTTCGAGGACGAGGTGGTTCGCCTGAGCCACCGTGAGCTTTTCCATACCGAACCGGTCGGGCGACCCGTCGTGACCCTCGACGAAGCCGCCCGCCGTGTGGCTGCCACCCTGCCCGAGGGCATCCGCGTCACTGGCGTCACCGTCGAGGCCGACCCCGGGCGCACGTGGCGCGTCAATCTCTCCCGCCCGAAGCATGCTTGGGCTGCCGTCAATCCCTACACCGGCGAAGTCGTTGGGCGCTATGAGCGGCCGCCGTTCTTCACGGCCATGTTCCGCCTGCACCGCTGGCTGCTCGACAGCCGGCCTTCCGGCGACGGCGTGTTCTGGGGCAAACAGCTGGTGGGCGTCTCGACGTTGCTCTTTGTCGTCGCGCTCCTGACGGGTGTGCCCCTCTGGTGGCCGCGCACCCGGCGTGCCCTGCGCCGCGGCCTCTCGTTCGCCCCCTGGCGGGGCTGGCGCTGTTTCTGGCGCGACCTGCACGTGGCCGGGGGCATGTATGCCTTGGCTTTCCTCCTGCTGATGGCCCTGACGGGGTTGACGTGGTCGTTCCCTTGGTATCGTTCGGCTTTCTATTCCGTCCTCGGTGTCGAGGTGTCGCAGGGTGGGGGACACGGCCCGGCGCCGTCGGACGGTAAAGGAAAAGGGAATGAGAAAGGCGAAGTAAAAGGCCGTTCCGACGGCAGGTCGGCGGCTGGCGGCAGGACGGCCACCCCGTGGCAGTCGGCCTACGACGCCCTCGCCGCCCGCTGTGTGGGGCATGAGCGCATCACCGTCGGCCCGGCGTCGGCCTCCGTGGCCTACGGCCGCTTGGGCAACCGCCGCGCAGCCGACCGCTACGACCTCGACCCCGCCACAGGGCGCATCACCGGGTTCACGCCCTATGCCGACACCGCCCCGGCGGGCAAGGTGCGCGGTTGGATCTATTCGCTCCACGTGGGCTCGTGGGGCGGCACCGTCACGCGCCTGCTCTCGTTTGTGGCCGCCCTTGTGGGTGCCAGCCTCCCTCTGACGGGCTATTACCTTTGGTTCCGTCGCCTGCGGGCACGGCGGCGCGGCATGGCCGTATAGGGGCACAACCGCCTGCCGTCTGCTGTCGTAGGGGCGCCACTTGTGACGCCCGGATACCGCCGCAGAACAGTTTGCATATTGTTTTTACGCCGCGCCTGGCGGGGCATGGAAAAGCCAACTTCCTGCTTCTTCCGACGGAATACGACTGCTATGGAATCGTTTTTGCTGAGGCTTCGGCGTTTGGCGTCCCCTCCTTGGCGCGGAATGTGGGCGGCGTGGGGCAGGTCGTACGGGATGGGGTCAACGGTTTTTTGCTTTCACCCGATGCCACGGCAACGGATTTCGCAGATGTGATTTGCCGCGTGTACGGAGACAGAACGTACTACTACCAATTGCGCTGTTCAGCGAAAAAGGAATATCAAATTCGTTTGAATTGGACGAGGTGGGGCGAAATGATGGAACAGATTTTTCAAGAGGTCATACGTGAGGTGAAGATGAAAGAAAGCCATGTTTATATTCCGACTTATATAATCAATTTGAGAAGACGCCCGGATCGGAAAAAGCATATTCTTCGCGAGTTTGAGGGGCGAGAAGAATTCCAAACTTCTTTGGTCGAGGCATGTGAGCACAAAGTGGGGGCTGTTGGGCTGTGGATGAGCATCCGGAAAATAGTTGAGGATGCCGTGCAGCGAGATTATGATGCTATTTTGATCTGCGAGGACGACCATGAGTTTACGCCGCAGTATTCAAAAGAGAAGTTGTACCGTCACATCTACGGCGCACATAGGCAAGGGGCGGAATTGCTCAGTGGCGGAATCGGAGGGTTTGGCGTGGCTGTGCCCACAGCGGCAAACCGTTATTGGGTAGACTGGTTTTGGTGTACGCAGTTCATTGTCGTTTACAAAAAACTATATGCTCGTATATTGTCCTACAATTTCAAAGATACAAACACGGCAGATGGGGTGTTGTCTGGTCTGGCGCGCTTCAAGATGGTGATATATCCTTTTGTGTCGAGGCAAAAAGCTTTTGGATATTCCGACATCACAGAAGGAAACATGAAACATCCGGATTTGATTGTCCGTCATTTCGAGCGCGCTGATGTTCGCTTGAAACAGGTCCATGCGGTTTCGCACATATATAATTATCCGTGGGATAATGATCAAGTGGGCCTTGCCCCGTCTGACAATAAATAAAGAGTGGCTCCGACATCATTGGGGACAACGTCGCTGAAACTTCTTCCACCCCACGCCGACGTTGCCCAGTCGCATATCAAATAGCGGGCAATTCGTATAGGATACTGCTATTCTTTATTTGATTTTATGTTATGCAGCAGGTTTCGTGTTTTTTATCGCTTTTTTTGATACGCCGTATTTCCGAAACCTCTATATTTGCCCTTGCGAGTAAAGATAACGCAAAAAGTTGCGTGATTTTTTTAAGTGACGCAACTGCTTGTCTCAGAGAGCATTCCGCTCCCTGTGAAATTTTTTCTCGCAAAAAAGTGCTTCAAAAATTTGGAGGGTAAGAAATAAACCTCTACTTTTGCACTCGCTTTCGGGAACGAAACCGAAACGCACAGAAGTTCTTTGAGAAATTTACATAAACGAATACGCAGTACAGGTAAATGCTTATGCTGCTTTTGGGCAGCTAAGAAGTGTACATGAAAACCGTTCAATTCTTGTCATCGTCTGACGATGGCGAAAGTGATTTGGATAGTCTATCCTGAACAGAGCAAAAACAATTCAAATAATAGGATGAAGAGTTTGATCCTGGCTCAGGATGAACGCTAGCTACAGGCTTAAC
>ERZ827496.1841-NODE-1841-length-23189-cov-13.877929_pt1 | contig 23189 bp, 21 predicted proteins | sample MGYA00519769_ERZ827496 | MGnify/ENA primary metagenome ERZ827496 (study PRJEB31778, sample SAMEA3449327) | human gut metagenome | biome: human gut; feature: human-associated habitat; material: faeces | place: United Kingdom | collected 2010/2012 ...
TCTCACTATAAATTTTTCTTTATAGCCAATTAAATTTAAAACAAACTTACCTTTATCCACAGACAAAATTGACAAACCCTAATTTATCAAATTAATCTTAACGCACAATAAAAATTGAAAATACAAATATCAATACCAATGAATATAACACCTATAAAATGTAAAAATAATGATATGTGTATGCAATATTTACTATATGAAAATAAACAAATGTGCAGTAATATATATAAAAGAATTTTAAATCAGATAACTGATTTGTTATTTGTTTTCTTTTTAGTGTGATAACATTGACAACTAAATAGATATTTGTTAACATAGTGATGTAAAATTGTTTACTATGTAAAAGGAAGAGTGGCTTATGATGGACGAAAAATTTTTACATGATACCGGTGTAGAGGTTATGCATGTTGTAAAAACAACCCTAAAGGCTTACCGTACATTCAGCAAACTTGCTGTAGAAGGGGAAAAGGTAAGCGTTTGTGGTTTACAGGTTTTAACAACACTAAGATACTATCCGGAGTTAAACACAGTTAGTGACCTTGCAGATAGCCTAGAGTTTAGCAAAGGCCTAATTTCAAGAGAAGTAGAAACTTTGAGAAAAGGTAACTATGTAACTACCTCAGTTGATGAAAAGGATAGAAGAGTTCTAAGAATTTTCATTAATAAAGAAGTTGCAGAACCGGTTATTCTTAAGCAAAAGAAAAAGTTATTTAATCTAATTCATCAGGTTACAGATGGTATTGCTGATGAAGATATTAAAAAGTATAGAGAATTAAATAAGATTTTCCTTGAAAAGGTAACTGAAGTTGATTTTGATAAAGAAGTTGATACTTCTAACTTTGATTTACAAAAGTTTATTTAAAATTAATAATTTTTTCAAACAAAAAAGGAGTGACCGTTTTGGCCACTCCTTAGTTCTTTTGTTTAGTCAACAGTAGGTGTTGTATTATTTGTTATATCATTTTGATTATTTGCTACTGTTGTACTTGTTGTATTGTTTGAGTTGTTACTTTGATTTGTACTGAACTCAGTTTGGTTACTGTTTGTATTACTGTTGTTTTTCTTTTGAGAATAGTTTGTTGTAGGGTAGAAACAAGAATATGTTTCGCCATTTTTCATAGTTGTGTTTCTGTAGTAAGCAAGTTCAGAAACAGTAACTAGCTGATAACCCTTTTTATCAAGATACTTAACAATGTTTGCAACTGCCTTTGGTGTTGAGTCTTGAATATCATGCATTAGAACAATGTCTCCATCAAGGTTTTGACCTTTCTTAAATACACTCTTAATTGCATTAAATGTAGCCTGACTGCTCTTTGTACTCCAGTCTAGAGTATCAATTGACCATAGAATAATAGGGCTAATATTTTCAGTTTCATATACATTAGAAGTAATACCACCCGGACAACGGAAAACAGTAGGATATTCACCGATTACTTTCTTAATAGCATCATTTGTTTTGTTCATTTCAGCTCTTTGCTTTTTCTCACTGATGTTACTTGCATATTGGTGATCCCAAGAGTGATTACCGATTTCATGACCGGCATTAAATTCTTGCTGAACAATATCTTCTTCACCCTCAATTCTAGAACCAACAAGGAAGAATGTTGCTCTACCGTTTACACTCTTTAGTGATTTTAGAATTTGCTCTGTATTACTTGCATCAGGACCATCATCAAATGTAAGTGCTACCATAGGCTTTGTTCTGTCTAGGTTCTTACGGATTTTAGCCTTTTGTTCTGTAACAATAATTTTGCAGGTAGCAGAAAGGTTGTTGTATAAAGTACAGGTAACATTAGCCTCACCTTCTCTAAGTGCCTTTACAAGACCCTTATTATCAACAGAAACAATGTGGTCATTGTCTGTAGTGAATGTGTAGCTTGAAGTACCCTCATTTTTATTAAATTCCGGAACAATATTGATTGTACCACCAACACCCATTGTTGTGTGAGCTAGGTTTAGTTTAAAGCTGGTAGGTTCATTAAATATTTGTAGCTTAACTTTCTTTTCAATACCATTGTAGCTTGTGATTGTAATAGTTGCATTACCTTTTGATATTGCTTTGATTGTACCGGTCTTATCAATAGTAGCGACATTTTTATTATCTATATTATATGTATAGAAGTCACTAGGTGTATTTTCGCTGTCATCCGGTTTAAAAGTGTAGCTTTCACCATTAGCCATAACTACCTTTTTAGGTGCAGAGATTTTCTTAGGTGCTGATACAACGGTAATGTCAGCATAATTAGTAAGGTTATTATCTGTTGTTACTTTAATAGAACAATCACCTTTCTTAAGTGCCATAACCTTGTTGCCGGTAACTTTAACTATGCTACTGTCAGTAGAGGATAATTTATAGGTGTTTTTTGCATCCTTAGGAGAAATGACAACATCAAGAGAAGATTCTTGACCAACACCCAAGGTGATTTCTTTTGTCTTAAAACTAACGGACTGAGCATTTGTAGTTATATTCAGTAAACTTTTTGTTTCCTCAACAATGTCAACACCATAAAGTGTAAGACCGGCACAGACAACTGAAATAATAGCTAATATTACGAGTATAGTTGTGATAATAATTGATTTCGCTTTCATATATAATACTTCCTAAATCGTTTTTCTCTATGATACCACATAATTAGACAAAAATAAACATTTAACATATATTTTTTAAAATTATATTTGTTCTGTAGAAATATATGCTATTATAATTTTGTTAAAGAATTATCGCATGTATATTTACAATATGTTCATAATTAAAATTACATAAAATTTGTGCAAAATTTCTAAATGTATTAAATGGTAAATTTTGTTTGTGCATTTTGTGATAAATTGAAAATTTTTATTGTGCAACTTTACTCTTGATTTGATGATTTTGTGAATTTTTGCATAAATCGTGGCAATTTTGACTATGAAAAAGGTAGAAACTCGGACATATTGTTGAAGAAACAACTAAATTGTAGTATAATAATAGAGGTTCCGATAAATGTTCCGATAGTTTATGTACGGTTTGTGAACTATCTATTAAAAGGTGAAATAGGGTGGTGCAATGATGGATAACAAGGATGAGTTAACCTTTGAACTTCAAAAGGCTCTTGCCGAGAAAGAAATAATGGAGAAGGTCAATGTTCGTGTAAGACGAAAGACTAGTTGGGTGTTGTTGTTTCTTTCGTTTATGAGCTTGGTACTTGTAACATTTGCTTGGTTTACAATTAGTACCCTTGCCAATGTAGAAAAGCTGGATATGTCTATTGGTACAGCACCGGACCTTAGAATCAGTACAGAGAATCACGGTAGCAACTTTAAGCAGTATGTTAAGACTGTTACCGACAAAATGATTGATAAAGAACTAACCGATAGATTTAACACAACAATGAAAGACCAAATTCTTGATCCTGTAACTTCTTCAAACGGTAGAGATTTTAAAAGTAGAGGTGGTACATCACTGGAAAGAAATAAAAACACTTTTCTGGAATTTGACCTTTACTTAATTGCAACTAAAGATTTAACAGTTCATATTACTAACGAAATAGATAAAGAAAACAAAATTAAAGGTACCGGAGTTTCTACTACAGAAACAGGTGCTAAGGCTGATATTGTTAAGGCAGTTCGTTTTAGCTTTACTAATGAAGAAGGTAAAACTATTATATATGAACCAAACAAGGGAACTGCTGTTGCAGGTCAAACAACATTTGATTTATCAAGACCAATGGTTTACAGTAATGCAAATAAAGTTTGTGAACTAAAGAAACTAACTCCACAGAAAGTAACTGTTAGAGTTTGGTTTGAGGGTGAAGACCCTGAATGTGTAAACAGAATTCAAGAATCAACTATGGAAGCTATCCTAACATTTGGTGGAGAGGCTGACGCAAGTTAATTCATAAAATTACTAAGATAGGGAGGAGATAAAAGTTGTTTAAGAAAAAGAAAAATGAAAATATGGACTTTACTCCAAGTGACCTTAGTAAATTAACCAAAAAAGGTGCTAGAGAAACCGGAAAAGAAAGTTCATACGGTGAGTTTAGACAAGCCAGAGATGCAGAGGTTCTGGACAAAACCAGAAGAAGAAAAAGGCTTTTGTTTTGGTTAAGTCTACTTTTAATTGCTTTTCTACTTTGCTTGTGGCTACTGATGTTTTGGTGGACAAGAGCCGGTGACCTTGTTATTGATGTTGACCGACTAGCTGACCAAAAAGGTATTGCCCTTTCAGAAACCTCAGATTTTAAACATCCTGAAACGGTTTTATCCGGTAAAGGTGTTGACGGTGTAACCAACATTACATATGCTTGGCTAACTGATAATATGACAGTTGACGGTGATATTTCTTACTTAGATAATTATGTATCTAAGAAAGATAAGTCTATTGACGGTGGCAGTCATAACGGTGACAGTAATAATAATAGAAAGAAACTTACCGGTGCTAATTCAGCCGGTGAAAACTATTTGGCATATACTTTCTATTGTAAAAATGTTGGTGACAAAACTCTTAATTACGATGCAACTCTTATTAATAAGGGTGCTGCTAAGAGTATGGATGAAGCAGTTAGAGTTATTGTTTTCAAAAACGGTGAACCTACTGTTTATGCTCACAAAAAGCATAAAAGTAATGAACCGGAAGACGATAGCAAGTTTATTCCAAAGTCACTTAATTCTAAGGCTTGGATAAATGATAAAGAAATTATGACAACAAAAAGTGAAAACTTTAAGCCAAACCAAGTTGATAAATATACAGTCCTAATGTGGGTTGAGGGCAATGACCCTGAATGTATCAACGAAATCCTTGGTGGTCATATGAAAATGTCTATGACATTCTCAGTTGAGGATGATAAAGAGACATAAGTTGAATAGAAAACATAACAAAGACTTGATAAGAGTTGCAAAGAATCTTCGCAGTAATATGACCAAAGAAGAAAAACATCTTTGGTATGATTACTTGAAAAATTATAAAGTCCGTTTTTCAAGACAGAAAATCTTAGGCAAGTATGTTGCAGATTTTTATTGTGCAAAAGCAAACCTTGTAATTGAACTTGATGGCTCTCAACATTATCAAGAAAAAGAGTTAGATTACGATAAAGCAAGAACAGAATATCTTTCAAAATTTAATATAAAAGTTGTTAGAATTCCTAATAATGAAGTAAATAAAAATTTTGATGGTGTGTGTAGATACATAGATATGACGGTTCAACAAAATTTAAAAAATTAGTACAAACTCTCTAGCCTCCCTTGTGTAAAGGGAGGGGGACCACGTAAGTGGTGGAGGGATTGTCTAGTAGAAATTTAAAGGTAGATGATATTTAGATAGAAGATAAAACTATAAACAATATCTATCGAATGAAATTGATAAATAGGAAAGATTGTACCAAAACAATCCCTCAGTCACCTAACGGCGACAGCTCCCTTTACACAAGGGAGCCTGGATAGTTAGTACATATACTTTACATGTAGGTTATGTAGGGGCGAACATTGTTCGCCCGTAAAGAGAGTTTAATATAGATAGTATTTTGTCTTATGTGAAAACTTATAGTTAGTACAAACCTATTAAAGTCAAAAAAGTCCATAATGTTCTATTAACCTTAAATGCTGACAAGAGGGATGGGTAGAACGTGGAATATAAGTAATTAAACCCCGGTGGTGTTTAAGGGGTAATAAATTTTAGGAGGAAATCTCTATGAAAACACATCTATTAACAAAGAAGAGAGCTCTTATCTCTTCAGTAGCAATGCTTCTAGTAGCAATCATTGCTCTAGGTACAGCAACATTCGCATGGTTCACAAGTTCAACAGAAGCATATGCAGACGGTGTATATGTAAGAACAACTAAGGTATCTAACCTAGTTCTAAACAGTAAGCTTGACACTAGCTGGAGAACACATGTTGAATACAATGTTGGTGAAGATGGTGCTAGAAAGAAATTAACACCTGTCTCAACAGTAAACGGTAGTGACTGGTACTATGCAGAAGCAAAAGAAGGTACTTCTTTCGCAGCTGATACAGCTACAAAGTTAGATACACCGCTTGCTGAAAACAAAAACTTCAATGACTATTATTTTGCTGATCAGATTAACATTAAGAATGCCGGTAAGTCTGATTGTAATGATGTAAAAATTACTATCGATGGTAAGCTAGGTAGTTATGGTAGAATTGCTGTTGTTCCTGTAACAGAAAAGGGTGGTTCAACTATTGCACCTCTTGAAAAAGGTAAGACAGCATGGAAAAACTATATTATCGATACTGATGGTAAAGAATACAAGGCAGCAACAGGTACAACACTAAGAACACTTAATGATCAAGATGGTACATACACAGATACGGATGTTGAAGCTGTAACTCCATCTACAGGTAAAGAAATTAAAGTTGGTACAATCAAACCAGAAGAGGTTAAGTACTTCAATGTATATGTATGGTTTGAAGGTCAGGATGTACAGTGTACAAATGCTAACTCTGGTTTGGCTATTCCTGGTGTAACACTTACAGTATCAGGTACTGCAGCTGAGGATAACGGTACAGGAAACTAATTTATAATTTTATTTAGGTAAAATTACATAATTAATTAAGAAATGAAATGGAGACCCAAGTAAATGAAAGTTTTTAAGAAAGTGATAAACATAGTAATTGATGTGCTTGTAGTATTAATACTACTTGTATCAGCTCTAATTTTAACATTATCTTTAGCTTCTCAAGATACCGGGTCTCCTAATTTACTTGGATACACACTAAATGCTATCCAAACAGGTTCAATGGAACCTGAGTTTTATGCCGGCGACTTGCTAATAGGTAAGTCAATGGATGTTGGCGAAACTTACAACAAAGGCGACATTGTCTTTTTTGAAAGTTCCTACAAGGGGGAAGACGGTGGCTCCTATAAAATGGTAAAGTGTCACCGTATCGTAAAGACTAAGGACGATAACGGAGTTAAGTATTACCTAACAAAAGGTGATAACAACGCAGCATCTGATGCAAAGACAGATGGTTGGATTACTTCCGGTAAGATTATCGGTATTTATCAGACAAGTGATTACCAGGGTAAGAAACTTGGTGGCTTTGGTTCAGTAATTGACTATCTTCAGAGCTTCTGGGGATTCTTCTTCGTAATCGTTCTACCAATGATATTATTCTTTATCTATGAGCTGGTTCGTGTTATCCGTAATGTGATGGCTTATACTAAAGAAAAAGCTATTGCCGCTGCTCAAGAGGCTGCCGAAAACGCAGAGCTTAGTGAAGAGCAAAAGCAAAAAGCAATCGAAGAATATTTAGCAAGTCAAAAGGCAAAGGAAGAATCTTCTAAAGAAGAAAAATCCAATGACCAAGAATAAAATTAAAAGCTTGCTAAGAGGTGAAAGTCCACTGTTGCAGAGAATTTTCACTACAATTTAGTTGGCAGTACACTAATGAAAATACTGCATATGAGGGCTAAACCGGAAAGAATTATATGGTTAAGCAAATATGTAAACATAAGCGATAAATCTTTCTAACGGGTCAGCAACGCCGGAAAGATTTGTTGTTTGTTTATGATTGAGGCGATTAGTCATAGGACTAAGGGTAAAACTTTTTTAAGAACAGAAAGAGGAGTAGATTCCTTATGGATACAGTATTCAAATTTTTATATGAATTTCTGGGACAATTCTTTACTTCACTTTGGAGTATTGTAACAGGAATTTTCAAGGGCATTGTTGGTATGTTTGATTTTCCGGCATACGGAAAGATTATTAGCGATTACACATCAGAACTTGGGGGATTAGAATGGGTAATTGCTATATTTGCAATGATTTTACTTGCAGCTGTCCTTGTATTTTTAGTAATGCTTATTGTTCTATCCTTAAAAAAGTTTTTCCGTTATAAGAAAAAGGTTAAGGATACAGGGGACTTAGTAGCAGAAGTTAATCACCTAACTAAAGAGGTTATGAGACTAAACCTTGAGAAAGATAAGATTCTATCAATGAAGGTTTCTCAGATTGGTCTTAACCCTAACGAAATTTCTGAACTTACAGGGGAAGAAATTGAAGCTCTTAATAATGGTGAAGAAGAAACAACTCAGCGTTTCTACAAGCTATGTCATATTGATGAAGTTTGGGCAGACTATCAGCCACCAATTTACAACAATACAATTACCCTTGAACAGTTCTGTGACCAGTTCCGTAACTTTGCTTGTTCAAGACTTGGACTTTATTATGATACTAAGTTGATTAGATATTTTGTTGCTTCATTCGGTAGTAACAGACTTATTATCCTACAAGGTATCTCCGGTACAGGTAAAACTTCCCTTGCTCGTGCATTTGGTAAGTTTGTATGTAACGACTCAATCATCACACCTGTACAGCCATCTTGGAGAGATAGAACTGAACTATTCGGTTACTTCAACGAATTTACTAAGAGATTTAACGAAACAGAACTATTGCGTGCAATGTACGAAGCAAGTTATAACGATAATGTTTATGTTATTGTACTTGATGAAATGAATATCGCCAGAGTTGAATATTACTTTGCTGAAATGTTATCAATTCTAGAAATGCCGGATTGTGATGAATGGGTAATCTCAATGGTTCCAAATGTATGGCCTGATGACCCTAAACACTTTGACCAAGGTAACTTTAAGATACCACCAAATATGTGGTATATCGGTACTGCTAATAACGATGACTCTACTTTTGCTATTGCCGATAAGGTTTACGATAGAGCAATGCCTATTGATATTGATAGTAAGGGTACTCCATTTGATGCACCGGATACTCCACCAGTACAGATTAACTATCATTATTTGGAGAGCCTATTTGACAATGCTAAGAAGCAATATCCTGTTAGCCAAGTACTAATTGATAAACTAAACAAGCTTGATGATTATGTTATTGAACATTTCCGTATTGCTTTTGGTAACAGAATTATGCGTCAGGTAATGTCCTTTACACCATGTTATGTTGCTTGTGGTGGTAAGGAAATTGACGGTCTTGACTATGTTCTGGCAAGAAAAATCTTTAGAAAGTTTGAATCTCTAAACCTATCATATATTAGAGACGAAATTGATGGCCTGGTTGCTTATATGGATCACCTATATGGTAGAGAAAATATGGGCGAAAGTAAGGCTTATCTACATAGACTTCAAAAGCTAGTATAAAAACAATATCACCTCTTCCTTATGGGAGAGGTGGACTTATTAATTTAAGATTATTTTATTGAGAATGAGGTGTGTCCTATGGGCAAAAAATATAATAAATTGTATCGTGCATATTATGAATTGCGTGAAACCCTAAAGGATGACTACACCTTTAATTATTATATTGACGGTATGGATAGAGCCGATAACGGTGAGGATGTTCACAGTGGTGAAATCTTCTCTCGTTATATTGATATGGACTGGGTTGAAGCAATTGAATATGCCTTGCCTTATATCCAAAATGCAGTTGATGAAATGCGTAGAACAATTATTTCCGAAGAAGAAGTAGTTAATGTTGCAAAAATCAAGAAGGTAGGTCCAGAAACTGTTAAACATTTAGCATCCCATGCTAATTATATTTCAAAAATTGATGAACGTGGTGATGTTATTCCTAACAAATTACTTAATGTTAGAAAAGAAGATACATATAACATTTATGAAAACAGAATGTTGTTTACACTTCTTACCAACATTTCAAGATTTATTTCGGAAAGATTTAGAAAGTTAAGAGAAACTCCGGAAGACTCACTTTATGAAACACATATCCACAGAGATGTTGACTATCATGGTCAGAAGATAAAGTTTAACTTTGACTTTAGAGATGAAAACCATGAAGTTGAAAAAGTTGATAATAATGAAGATGTTGAAAATTTAAGTGATTTTGACAGAGTAGTTAGAATCAGACAAATTACACAGGGTATCTTAAATTCACAACTTATGAAAGAGTTAGTTGGTATTGAGCCGGTTCATTCACCACTTACAATGACGAACCTTTTGAAGAAGAACCCTAACTTTAAAGAGGCTGTTCAACTTTGGACATTCCTAGAAAAATACAAAAAACCTGGCTTTGTTGTTGAGAAAAATGCCTTTAATGGTGAAATGAGTAAGGATATTAAGCGTGATATTTACGGACTTATGAGCCTTAACCGTTTCGTTATGGAAATTGAACAAAGTCCGGCTTTGAAGGAAGCTCTTCACGAAAAGTATTTAGACGAAAAAGCTGAAGAAGAGGCTCTTGCTGACCAAAGTACAAAGTCTAGAATAGCTTTTGAGAAAAAGCTAAAAGAAGTTCGTCAGGAAGAAATGAACATTAGACTTCAGGAAATTCGTGAAAGAGAAACTGAAATTCATAAATTAAAGGCAACAATTGAACAGTTAAATATGACTCTTGAGCTAAGAGAACAACAAATTGTTGAGCTGACTAATAAGTTGAACTTAGCTTATGAACAGATTGAAGACCTAAAGAAACAGATTATGGTTCTTGAAGAAGAAATTGAAAAACTCAAGGCTGAAATCGAAAGATTATTAGGTATCATTGAAGAACAGAAAAAGAAGATTGCCGAACTGGAAGATAAGGTAGAAAAGTTAACTGCTGAACTTGAAAAGGCGAAAGCAGAAATCACAAGACTACTTGAACTTGAAAAACAGTTAAGAGCAGAGATTGATTCTTTAAATAAAGAAATCGTAAAGTTAAACGGTATTATTGCTAAGTTGAAGGAAGATATTGCCGAAAGAGATAGAATTATTGCTAATCAAAAGGCAGAAATTTCTTCTTTAAATAATAAGGTTGCCAACCTTAACAACACTATTGAAACCGAAAGAAAAGAACATAGTGCTGAAATTAGCCGTTTGAACTTAGAACATAAAAATGAAGTTGATACTTTAGTTGCAAATCATAATAATGAAATTGCTTCTATCAACACAAAGCATAGTGAAGAAATTTCTACTATCAATAGTAACCACCAAAATGAAGTTGCTGAAATTAATAGAAAGCATAGTGAAAATGTTAACTCTATTAATGCAGAGCATAAAGCAGAGGTAGAAGAAATTAATTCTAAAAATGCTGAAAATATCAACAAGTTAAATGCTAACTTTGACAAGAAAATGGCTAATGAAAAAGCTAATTTTCAAAATGAAATGTCAAAGCAACAGGCATCTTTCCAAAAGGAAAAGGATAGCTTAAATCAGACTAATGAAAAAGAAAGAAAGATTTATGAAGCTAAACTTGTTGTACTAAAAGATGAACAAGAAAAAGAAATTAGCAAGATTAACACTAACCATTCTAAAGAAATAGAAAAGCTACACAGAAGTGCTGCTGATTCCTTAGCAAAGGAAAGAAAGATTCATCAGTCAGAAATTGCTAAGGTTAAAAAGCAGAAAGATAAGGCTTATTCTGAAGAAGAAAAGAAGTTTAATCAAAAGCTAAAAGAAGTTGAAAAACGACTGGAAAAAGAGTATAATAAGAAAGTTAAAGAAATTAGAGAACAAGAAGCTAAAAAGGTTAAAGCCATTAAGCTAAAAGCTAAGAAAAAAATGTTTACTGCTGAGGAACTAGAGAATATTAAATAACCTAAAAGTAGTGAGGGTAATATGAGTAAAGACCAGGAACTTGTAAAAGTAAAAAGGGATATCAAATCCCTAGTTATGAAAAACTTAATAGTTATGGCTGTGCTTATTATTATCGCACTAACCGGTGTTATCTCTTGGTTTACAAACAAGACCGAGGCAACTGCTGATGGTATCAATGTTACCTGCGAAGCACCTAAAGGTCTAAAAATTGCAGTAGTAAGACATGGTGAAAAAGCTCCTGATGTTAATGATGAAACTCAATGGTCTGAAGGGGAAATTACGTTAACTAAAGATGCGTATCCTTTCTTGAAAGAACAGTCAATTATCGAAATTACAAGTGACGGTACGGATTTCTATAAACCAAAGCTTACTCAAGAAAATGGTAAGGCTAAGCCTGATACAAGTGGTGTGTGGGATGTTGCTGATAAGGATGCTTATTTATCAATTGATGTTTATATGAAAACGGGTGAAGATCATGTGGTTAATTTGAATTCAGAAACAGAGATTTCTCCAATCTCTACCACGTTAACAGGTGAAAATTCCGGTAATAAAAGTGATGATGGTAATTTTTCTAAAGACTGTATTGTTGGAGCAGTAAGACTTTCTACTGTAAACAGTACAGATCCCACAATAAAAAATCTTTGGATACCTGCACCTCAAATTCACTATGACAGTGACAAAAAGGAAGTTACTTTAAATAATAATTCCGGCGATACGTTTAAACATAAGTATTGGGAAGTAGCGAAAAACTCAGATGGCAAGACAGGCGTGCCTCAAGGTACTACACCTGTAGAATATGAAGGTGTTATTACAAACACAAATAATGATTTTAAATTAGGTGAAAATTGTAAGTTTGCCAATTTAACAAAAAAGCAACCTAGTGATGAATATGCTACAGGTATGACAACAGTAAATATTTGGGTTGACGGTGAAGATGATGAAGCAAGATTTGCTATGGTTGGTGGAAAGTTTAAGGCAACAATTAAGTTATCCTTATAATAAGGCATTAAATTGAAAGGAAGTGATATGTGTGAAAAAAGAAAAGTATGTTTCAAAACATTGTGGTAATGTTTCACATAGTTTTAAGGGTATTTCTTATTCATATATATCACTCTTTTTAGTTGTTATGGTGCTTGTTGGTACAACAGTATCTTGGTTTACAATTAAGGATAAGGCAAATATTAATTCAAATATTATGAATTTTAATTCAGGCACAGGGCTTCGTGTTAATGATGGTGAAGATATTACAAATCATATTAAAGTTGATAACTTTAAAATTGATGAGGCATCAAGTGTTGATGGCAGAAATTTATTTTTTCCGAATAATAACGTAGATGGTGATAATAATTTAACCTACTCATTGCAATATAGAGATGCTACTGTTGGTGACAAGAACCAAAGGTTTTTGTACAAAGATTTTACTGTTAGTGCAGACTCAAAGGAAACTAATGTTTATGTAAAGAGTTACACAATTACAGTCGGTGATGAAGTTTTTAATGGTTCAACACAGATTTTGTTTGAAGATAAAAATAACCCTTTGAAACCAACCGGTATTGTTACTCACGATGCTTGTCCCATTAGGATTGCATTCATTACTGACAGTCAGGATAAACCAACAGTTTTTGATCCAACTGCCCTTGTTGACAGATATGCAAAGACTTATCCGGCAATTAGTTCGACTGCTTTGGATACTGGTTTGGTTATAAATACAGAAAATTCAACTTCCATTTCATTCTCTGATTACTACTACGCAGTAGGTAAGCCAATATTTACACTAGAGGGCACGACCCCAAAGAAGGTGACTATGGTTGCGTGGCTTGAGGGCACAGGTGATAATTGTGATAAATATGCAGGTAAAGATCTTTCTATCGATATAGAACTTGAAAGTAATTTTAAAGATATGGAATGGATTACTTTTGTAGATGATACTGTAGGTGATGATGATGCTTCAGTAACACATTGGATTAATAAGGACAATGACTGTATTGTAACTATGACTTATAAAGACATTACTACAACAGGTTCACCTTATCGAACAGTTATTATGCAAGAAAACGGTAATGATGATAAGGGCAATCCGACATGGGTTGCTCCAATTCCTGAAAAAGTTGTAACAGATATAACCTTTAATAGATACAGTCTTAACGATGAAATGATTTATAACGCATGGTATACCCGAGATCAGGTTGAAACAATGTGGGCAAAAAAGCTAAATACTGACAGAAAAAAAGCTCCACTTCAAGAGTCCAGAGTAATAAATGGTACAAGAAAAACTGTTTATACAGCTCTTGGTGGTAATGGTTATAGTAAAACTGAGGATATATCAGAGAGATTATCACCTTGTTTGGGCTATTGGGATTACGAAAATATTTCCAGTGGTGGTTCTTCTTCCGGTGGTGGTTCCGGTTCAGGTGGCAGTGGCTCCGGTGGTGAAATTGTTGAAGATCCAAATGCTAAGATTAAGATAGGTATTGACTTTAACATAACTACTAATAAAAAGACTTGGTTAAAAGAGGATATTGATAATCATGGTTACAAAATGTATGCTAAGTTTACCGATGGAACATTGGTTCCTATGAAATTGGACAATGATGTTTGTAAGATTGATAATGATGGTAAGATTAATGATTATGAGATGAAAGTCAATTCGATTTTAACTGCTTTTGTGCTAAAGAGCGAATCAGATACAAAGACAATTAAAATAGATAAAAATGTTATATTTAATAGAAGTATGAATATTACAATGGAAATTTCAAATAATGATGTTGCTCATAGAACAAATTAATGAATTATTAAGATAAGGAGATGTCACAAATGAATAAGAAAAGGCCATTACATGGCAAAAAAACTGAGAAAAGTGATAATTTCCTTGGTCGTATGTCAATTAAGACAATTGTACTATCAGTTGTAGCACTTATCCAAATGATGCTTTTAATTACCGGTACAACATTTTCTTGGGTAGAAACAATTTCTTCTTTGGCACTTACCGGTGGCGGTATAATTGACAATCCTGTTAAGACAGTTGCGAATATCGGTTCCGGCAGTGATTACGATAAAGCGTTGGATCTAGACGCTTATTTTAAAAAGGCTGGTAACGTTCATTTATCAACTTGTTCCAGTGCTGACGGTCAGAACTTTTATTTCCCTATTGTTGGTGATAACAATAATTATCGTCAATCAACTGTAAATGACCGTAATGTAAACTACATTGGTTATAATCTTAAAGTAGTAAATAAAGAAAATAAGAGTAAAGATTTTAAGTTTGGTAAGATACCATCAATCAAAATCGGTAATGAAGCAGTAACAGACAACAGAGTGCGAATTGCTATTACAGTTGATGGTGCTACTAAGATATTCTCTAATAAAGCTGATACTGAAAATGTTGTAGCAGCTACTAACGGTAAGCTTTTAGAAACTACGGTTAACTCTTTTGACGAATATACTAATTCAGACAAAAATGTGACTTTACCGGTATTTTCTATACCTGCAAATTCTAGTAAAGAAGTAAAAATTTCTCTTTGGTTGCAAGAGTCTACAGGCTCTAATAATGATAATAACGGAGATGTAGCAGTAAATGACTTTACACTGGTTGTCAGCAAGAAGCGTGTAGAAGTGAAATATGGCACTGACTCAAATGAAACAATGGGTGATATTTCTATTGGTAGCAATAATCAGAAAGTTTGTTACGGAGAAGAGGGTGATACGGTTTCTCTAAAAGCTACTGCAAAACCGGGTTACAAGTTTATGGGTTGGTATGAAGATAGTGGTTGTCAAAATGAAGCTCCTGTAACACGCGGTAATTTTAAAATAGGTAGTGACAGCAATATAACTTTATATGCGTTATTTAAGAAAACTTATACCGTTAATGTTATTGCCGTAACTGATAATGTTCAAGGTGGCAAAGGCGGTACAGTTAAGATTGATTCCGGTACTGCATCTGACAAGGCAACTAAAAATGATGTAACTGTTGGAGAAACGGTAAAACTTACTGCGACACCTAATGAAGGTTATGACTTTGTTGGTTGGTATGACAGTGCTACTGAAGATACTCCTCAGATTACCGGTGAAAACCCTACTAATGTTGAGATTGACAGTGTTAATCCTACTAATAGAACTATCTATGCTAGATTTGAAATCAAGAAATATACAGTTACTGCAAGTGCAGTTTCTGAAGATGACGATGATAACATACAAGGAAACAAAATCACCTATGGTGATGAGTCAAAAGCACAAGTTCAAGTTATTGTAAATCATGGTGGTTCTGTAACATTTAAGGCTATTCCTGCTGATGGCTCCGGTTATGTATTTGACGGTTGGTATAGTGACAAGGCTTGTTCTTCGGAAAATAAACTTTCAAGTGAGGAAAGTTACACAGTTAGCTCAGTAAAAGCCGATAAGAATATTTATGCTAAATTTGTTTTAAAACGATATACTGTTGATGTATATGCCTATTGCTATAATGATAAAACACCAGATTTGAGTGAACAGGTTAATTATGGTAAAATTAAATCAGATAATGAAACACTAGAAACTCATACTACACGAATTGTAAAGTATGGAACATCCTTCTCATTTACTGCAGTAGGAAACGAAAACTGCGAATTTGAGGGTTGGTATAATAAAGCTGACGATACTTTAATTGATAGAGAAAATGTTTATAGTGTTGATTCATTTAAAGGTGACTCTCAAACAAGCGAAAACAAAAAGAGTTTTTATGCTAAGTTTAAGATAAAAACAAAGAGAATCACTGTTCATTCGGTAAAGAATAATACAACAGATACTTCAACTGTAAACATTAACCGTACACATACTACTGACATAATAAACTATGGTGAAACAGCAACAATTTCTGCTGAACCTGGTGCAAACAGTGAGTTTAAGGGTTGGTTTACTGATGAGAATTGTACTAATAAAGTTGGAGAAAATTATCTTGACTTGAATTTGTCTGTTACTGTTAATAACGACACACCTACTGATTATTATGCTAAGTTTGAGAAGAAAAGTAAAAGTACGGTGACAGTTTACTTCAAGAATGTTCCGGGTTGGACACCACCTTATGCTTATGTGTGGTATGACAATACCAATAATGAATCAATTAATGAATCAATTGAAATGACTAAGGTTAGCGACAACTATTACAAAGTCGATATTGATGTAAAATATACCAAAATTATTTTTAAAAACAAAGATAATTGGATAGATCAAACTAAGGACTCTCCTATTCCAAAAATCGGTGATGAAAATAATTGTTTTATTTACGATACATCCCATACACAGTACAATGGTTATTGGACAAAGTATGTTGGGGAAACTCCTGCAGAATAATATACAATTTACTTAACCAATAATATGGGCTAATATGGGCTGGGAGAAAGTTTATTGTTATGCTTGGAATGCTACGACTACGGTAAATTCCCGGGTGTAGAAATGACTGACACAACATATAAAAATGAGCAAAATCAGGCAGTTTATAAGGTTGAAATTGACTCAACTTATACTTAGTAACGGTAAAAAAGAGCAGGGTGCAGAGCAGACAGTAGAAATTAGTGATTTTAAAGATGGTACTGCTTATTATTTAAAGGATGACAAAGATACTAATCAACATTATTATGTTGATACATGGACTTATACTCCGAGTAATTAAGAAATAGCGAGGTGAAACTATGAGAAAAACAAGAATAATTGCAATTTTGTGCTTATCATTAATATTATGCTTTTTGTGTGTTACAACCAACACTTTCTCATGGTTTACCCGACCTAAAGAAGGAAACGGTAATTCTTTTAGTTGGAGTAAGAATTCTTATAATCAAACTTCTAGTAAAAATTTTGATGTTAAAACTTACGAAATGACTAGTGAAGAGGGAGTTTATGATACAACTTCTATTTCTGAAATAAATGGTAAAACTGTACCTGCCGGTAAAAGATTGTGCTATAAAACAGAGATAAAGAATACCGGTGAACTAAAAGCTCAAACAGTTTCACTTTATCTTTCTGGGGTTGCTTCCACTGGCTATGCCAACACATATGTAGGTGTTAATAATCCTATGAAAACCCATAAACATTTACAATCTAATACCGGTAACAAGGTTATCAATGATATAAACAAGAAAAATGTTTATGTTGGATTTAATACTTCAAACAATTATAATCCTGCTGATTTTTCAGTTCACTATTGGGGTGATGGTGTTACTCCAGGTAATTCAGTTGTGGCTTCTGATTATAAGCATGGCACAATAGATGCATTTAATTCCAAATACTATCTTTATCATGCTGAGATTCCATATGATGCAACTTGTGTAAAACCTAGACTTAAAAATAATGATACATATTATGGTTCAGATAATACTAATGTAAATACTAATAATTTGATTGGTATTTTCAAAAATTCCAGTGGTAATACTGATGCTGACTATGCTTCTACAGGCGAGGGTGCAGGTATTAAGCAGTTTTATTCTTTAGCAACAGTTAGTGTTGGTAAGACTATTGATCTTTCTGCTATTGCTCAAGGAACAAGTATTAATTACAAAGTAGAAGATAGTAAAATAGCAACAGTTGATAGTAATGGTGTAGTTACCGGTAAGGCTGTTGGTCAAACAAAATTGACATTAACTGCTACCGGTGCTCATGGAGACACTCAAACTGCTAATTGTAGACTGGTTGTTACAGCTGAAACGAAAAAATTAATCAGTGTTCCGGTAGTTACTAATATGGTAACATATCCTTATAATGAAAAAACTAAAGAAAATTTAGTGGCTGTATATTGGTATATTAAGAATGAAGGTTCTTCTGATATTACTGTTAGTGTTGACAAAATCAATTTGACACTATAATCTTATAGTATAAATATTATTTGGTGATAGTGTGAAGAAAGCAGTAAAGGAAAAATCAAAAAAGTATAAAACATTTGTTACAGTAAAGAACACCATCGGGTGGTTCTTGGTTGTATTACTGGGAATTGCAATGGTTATTATTGTGGTAACCAGAATAAATGGAGAAACTCCAACAGTATTTGGCTATACTATTTTTAGGGTAACAACCGGTAGTATGGAACCGGAATTGCATGTTGGAGATATTATCCTTGATAAATCGGTAGAAGAAAGTGAAATCAAAGTAGGGGACATAATTTCCTATGATGGCAGTGGTTCACTTGACGGTATGGTTATCACCCATAAGGTTATTAAAGCTCCTTATAAGGATGATAATGGCAACACAATGTTGCAAACTCAAGGTATTGCTAACAATACACCTGACCATCCAATAAAGATAAGCCAAGTTAAAGCAAGATTTGTGGCAAAAATACCACTTGTCAATTCTTTGTATAACTTGTTCTTGTCACCATGGGGTCTGGTAATATTCTTGCTACTGATTATACTAATCTTCCTTGATGAACTTATTAATTTCATAAGAGTTCTTACAGGTAATGCAAAACCTAAGGCTGATATTAATGATATTATTAAGCGACTTCAAGAGGAAGAAAGATTAGAAAAAGAACAGAAAAAGTCATCAGAGATTGATGACCCTAAAATGAAAAAGATTGATGATGTTTATAATCATATAGTTAAAGATGATTCGGACGAGAAATAAGCAAAGGCTGTTGCAATGAGGCAACAGCCTTTTGCTATGCCTATAAATCCTCAGATTTAAGCTGTATCAATTGATCAAGTGTTAATATAGTACAAATACGAATACTTAGTTAAAATCAAAAATAGCAAAAAATAAGGATACCAATGATGGTATCCTTATCTAAATATTAGTGTTAAATGTGATGATTAAAAATCGTTTTCCAACTTTTAATCTCATTTAATAATTCCTTCTCAGGCAAATGCTTATCTATTAGTTTTTCTAATTGAAATACTTTTCTATGGTTTTTCATTTGATTTGCTACAAATACAGTTGTATCTTTTGAATAGTGTTCTATACAGTAGATAACTATATGACAAAACTGACTTAACTTACTTACTATAAATTAATTCATTTTCTTTACTTCTTCAAAAGTATCTACAATGTCCTGACTAGGCTTTTTAGTTAGTAAGCTAACAACAATAATTACGATTAAACCGGCTAAGAAAGCAGGTAGTAGTTCATAAATGTTTAAGAATGAAAGTTCAGGGTTAGATGCACCGATAGGAGCGATTAGGTACTTCCATACAAATACCATAGCACCACCTACAAACATACCGGAGAATGCACCATACTTATTAGCTCTTTTCCAGAACAAAGCACATAGTACAACAGGACCAAATGCTGCACCAAAACCGGCCCAAGCAAATGATACAATTTGGAATACTGATGAGTTAGGGTCCCAAGCTAGGATAACTGCTACAACTGAGATTACAAGAAGTGTAACTCTGGCAATAATCATAGCTGATTTTTTTGATGTTTTAACCTTAAATAAACCACCAACAATGTTTTCTGATACACCGGAAGATGCAGCCAGTAGCTGACTGTCAGCAGTACTCATTGTTGATGCCAAGATACCGGCCAAGATAACACCGGCTAATAAAGCAAATACAATACCATTCTTAGAAAGTAGATTTGCAATGCTTATTATGATAGTTTCGCTATCAGCTAAGTGTTCAAGAGTACCGTTATTTGTCATAGCAAGACCAACAAAACCGATAAATACTGCAATTGCAAGTGAAATAACAACCCATACAGTTGCAACTCTTCTTGATAGCTTTAATTGCTTACTGTCACCAATAGCCATAAATCTTAGTAAAATATGTGGCATACCAAAGTAACCAAGACCCCAAGCCAGTAGGGAGAATATTGAAAGTAAACTAAATGGTGTTGATGTTTTTGTAGCTGCATCAAAGCTTTCTGTTAAGCTAAAGTAACCCGGAAGTGACTGAGCATTTGCAATAACATTTTCAAAACCACCGGCAGAATAAGTACCAAAGCCAAGAATAACAATTAATGCAACTGTCATAATAATACTTTGCATAAAGTCTGTTGTTGATGCTGCAAGGAAACCACCAATAGTTGTGTAGCCTACAATAACAAGTGCAGAGAGTACCATTGCCAAATGGTATTCAAGACCAAATACTGTACTGAATAGCTTACCACAAGCAGCAAAACCGGATGCAGTATATGGAACAAAGAATACAATGATTACTACTGCTGAAATTGCCATAATAACCTTATTCTTTTCACCAAATCTTTTTGAGAAAAACTCCGGAATAGTAATAGCGTCAATCTTTTGGCTATAGTTACGAAGTCTTTTAGAAACAATTAGCCAGTTAAAATATGTACCGATAGCAAGGCCTAAAGCTGTCCACACAGCTTCACTGGCACCACTTAGGTATGCAACACCTGGAAGTCCCATAAGTAGCCAGGAACTCATATCAGAGGCCTCAGCACTCATTGCAGTTACAAGTGGACCTAGTTTTCTGCCACCTAAATAAAAGTCATCTACAGAATTGTTTTGTCTAGCACATACAACACCGATTATTAGCACAAGGAAAAGATATGCTACAATGGATATTAATATGCATATGTTGGATGTTGTCATAATACCCCTCCATAATAAAAGTCTTTATCATTTTACCACATTAAAGTGCAGTAGTCAAATAAAAAGGAGTTTTTTGCATTATAATGTAAGTTCCATTACATAGTCATCCATAATATAACCTTTGCCAATGTCAGTTTGTTCACTTCTTATTGTTTTGTAGCCACAATGGTTATACACATCAATTGTGTGCTTATTGTATTTATTTACAGTTAAGTAAACTGATTTCTTCTTTAGCTCTTTTGCTCTTGCGATAACAAAGTTCATCATTTTACTTGCATAGCCTTTACCTCTGTTTTCAAGTGTTAGGTAAAGTTTGCTTAAAAATAACTTTTCTTCTTCCGGATGAACAACAATGAAACCTATGTTTTCATTATCTTTCTGTACGAAATAAAATTCATAGCCACTATTAATTTGCTTATCCATAGCGTCTTTACTAAAGAACATTTCAACCATATAGTCAATTTGTTCTTTCTCGAGAATACAAGGAAAGTACTCGTGCCATACCTTGTCTGCAAGAAGATAAAAAGAATGAATTTCATCATTATTTTTAACTAATTTGTAAGCTAGTTCCTTATTCATAATAAAACCTCTTAAAGTGTAATAACATAATTATACAACTAAAATTATTAATGTACAATAAAAAAACGCACTAGCAAATGCTAATGCGTTCTATGGTGGGCCAACAGGGATTCGAACCCCGGACCAACCGGTTATGAGCCGGTGGCTCTGACCAACTGAGCTATTGGCCCTAATCAGTATTTTTAATTATATCAGTGGTTCTCTAATTTGTCAATAATTAATTGTTTATTTTTTGTGCATTTTTCTGTAAAATTAAGGGTTTTTTCGCAAGAAATTTTACTTTTAAAGGTATGTGAAATTTTTGTAAAATGTGATATAATATATGTGTAAGAAATATATGAGTAATAAATCGAATTATTAAGAAGCTCAGACTGAACAGTGTTATTTGAATGGAGAATGAAAGATGTATCAAGAGGGTGACAAGGTAATCAACAGCAATGGTGTTGCCTGTGTAATTGACAGAATTGAAAGAATGAAGATGCCTCATAGCAAGATTAGAAAAAATTACTATGTTATGCACGATATTCAGAAAAGTGATAATGTTTATTACATACCACAAGAAAATGAAGAGAATATGCGTTCACCAATGACTAAAGCAGAGGCAGAGGGATTGATTGACAATATTCCTCAAGTCGATCCTATTGATGTTAAATTTGATAGGTTTAGAGATGAAGCATATAGAAAATGTATGAAAGAGGCTACTCCGGAAGTACTGGTTGCTATGTTAAAGTATTTTGTCGCCAGAAAGAAAAAGCGTCAGAGAGTAGGGAAGAGCCTTTCTGCTATTGATGAAAAGTATATGAGAATTTCATCAAGAAATCTATTTTCGGAACTTTCTTGTTCAATGGATATTTCTGTTGAAGAAGCTGAAAACCTTGTGTATGGTAATTTCTCATAATTACTCAATCTAATATTAAATTAGGACTATCGTTTGATAGTCCTTTTATTTGCATAAAATTATTATATTTGGCTGAAAAGATAACCGAATAAAAATAGATATATAGATATAAAAAATAAGAACCATTCAAACGAACGGTTCTTATTGGTGGGAGATGGTGGATTCGAACCACCGAAGGCGTTGCCAGCAGATTTACAGTCTGTCCCCTTTGGCCACTCGGGAAATCTCCCATATTATAAAGCCTACTATATTAAGTAGGCTTGTTTTTGGAGCTGGTGGACGGACTTGAACCCCCGACCTGCTGATTACAAATCAGCTGCTCTACCAACTGAGCTACACCAGCTTATGTAGTTTTCTCAGTAATTTGAGTTCCAAATTACTGACGCTCCATTACTATACCACAATAATAATCTGTTGTCAAGAAAAAATTGAAAATATTTTGATTTTTGTTTGTTTATGAGAGAAGTTTGTTCAATTATGTCTGTGGGTAAAGATTAATCAGTTCTGCAAATTAGTTTTCAATTCTGTTTTTGCGTTACGATAAATTAATTTTGCAAATTTGGTTTTTTCAATTTTGTCTGTGGGTAAAGGTTAGTTTGTTTTAAATTTAATTGTATACAAAGAAAAAATTATAGTGAGATTATGTATTTTAAATTATATATAACTATGACTCACAGGTGTAGGGGACATCATTGATGTCCCGTTTGAAAA
>ERZ827496.1842-NODE-1842-length-23185-cov-12.505923_pt1 | contig 23185 bp, 23 predicted proteins | sample MGYA00519769_ERZ827496 | MGnify/ENA primary metagenome ERZ827496 (study PRJEB31778, sample SAMEA3449327) | human gut metagenome | biome: human gut; feature: human-associated habitat; material: faeces | place: United Kingdom | collected 2010/2012 ...
CTTCGGGTATGAACCGAATGCTCTAGCCAACTGAGCTATACCGCCATATTTATTTTGTGCACTTGAACAGTGCTTTATTATTATATCCAATCGACCGCGATTTGTCAACAATTATTTCGCAAAAATTCAAAAATTTCTGAAATATCTCCTTTCATGGCGTAAAAAAGACGCTGTAACAGAAAAAAGTTACAGCGTCTTGCGCAAATCATTCCCGATATTTCTCCATCATTTCCTTGAACAGCACAGCCGGAGAGGGCGGCGTGTAGGTGATGGCGTTGGCACCCGCCGCAATGGTGGCGGAAATGCTCTCGCCGGTCTTGCCGCCGCTGGCGATGATGGGCACATCCGGGAACTGCTCCCGGATCTTTGCCACCACCCGGGGCGTGTCGGTGCTGCAGGCCACATTCAGGATGGATGCCCCGGAATCAATGCGGCTCCGGATGTTGGTGTCCTCTTTTGTCACTGTGATGATGACCGGGATGTCCACCACCCGCGAGACCGCCAGCAGGTTCAGGTCAGAGATGGGGGAATTGAGCACCACGCCCATGGCACCCTGGCTCTCCACGTCGCGGGCAAGGTTCAGGGTGCGCACGCCGTGGGTGGTGCCGCCGCCCACACCGCAGAACACCGGGATGTAGGATGCCTTGATGATGGCATCGCTGATGGCCTGCTGGGGCGTGAAAGGATAGACCGCGAACACCGCGTCCGCGTCGCAGTTGCGGATGATGGCAAGGTCGGTGGTGAATACAAAGCTTTTCAGCCGCCGCCCGTTGATGACGATGCCGCTGGCGGCATACACCTCCTGGGGCATTTTCAGGATGTTGTGGCGCAGGCGGCTCTCTACGTTGGGGGAGATTTTCTTTTCAGCTGCCATGGGCAAGTCCTCCGTTTCTCAATTGTATCAAATGGGAACTATATTATAGGAAAACAGGGGAGTTTATGCAAGAAACATCCTGTGAACAGTCTGCAAATAAAAATCGACCCTCTCCGTCAGTGCTTCACAGCGCCGGAGAGGGTCGTTCCTTTAATGTGTTCTAACGTATTCTAAAATATCCTCAGGCACGCTGGCCAGTGCATCGGCTCCGGCAGCAGTCAGCTCTGCGCGGCCCCGGAAGCCCCACAGCGCCCCCATGGCAGGCAGACCGGCATTGTGCCCGGTCAGGATATCTACATCGCTGTCGCCCACAAACAGGGTGCTGGCAGGGTCTGCATGCAGGTCCTGCATCAGGCTGTAAACACCGGTGGGGTCGGGCTTGGTGGGCACGCCTGGGCGGCTGCCCCGCACCAGAACAAACCGACCTGCCCCGAAATAATGCTCGATGATCTTGCCGCACAGCGGGTCAGCCTTGTTGGAGAACACCGCGCACTGCACGCCTGCGGCGTTCAGCGCGTCAATGAGGGCAGCAATGCCCGGGTAAGGCGCGGTCTTGTCCTCCTTGTGGGCATCGTACCGGGCGGTAAACTCCGCCAGCGTAGCGGCCAGCTGCTCCGGTGTGCGGGCATCGGCGGGCGAAAACCGCTCCACGAGCTTCGGGATGCCGTTGCCCACCATGTGCTTGAACTGCTCCACCGTAAACTCCGGCCACCCGTGCTGTGCGCACGCCCAGTTGCCTGCATCAGCCAGGTCGTCGATGGTGTTCAGCAAAGTGCCGTCCAAATCAAATAATACTGTATGAATCATAACAATTTTACTTCCCCTAAAAACAATAACGTTATCTTTATGCCAAGGGCCCCCATATCAGGGGGCTATCGCCGATCGGCGGCTGAGAGGTTTAATTCGTTTCCATAAATCTGAAAAATTTCTCCGCATCCCGCAGCGGCACGCTCCTCACCTTGAGCTTTACCCAGCCGGGAAAGGTCAGGGTCAGGTTGGCGCGGCCCACACTGGCAGCCCAGGGGCTTTGTGCTGCGGTCAGGCAGACATCCGGGTGAAACACACAGATGCAGTGGAGGTAGAGCCCCCGCTGCCGCCGCAGGGTTATGCGGCCCTCCCACAGCCAGAGGCCCTCCCGCCGGTAGCCAGCCGCGGCCCCGGCCAGCAGTGCCCCAAAGAAGAATGTGGGGATGAGCAGGGTCACGGTCAGCTGGGGCAGCACTGTGGCCGAGACCAGCGTCAGCAGCAGGCAGAGGGCAAAGGGAATGCCTGCCGGTGCAAAAAAGATGAGACTGCGCTGCTCGGTGCGGGCCAGCAGGTCGGGCGGCATCCGGAACTCCGGCAGCAGCCCCCGGAACAATGCCTCCTCGCCGCTGCGGCAGACGAACAGCGGCAGCTCGGGGGAGCAGCCGCCCGCCGTTACAAAGACCGGCCAGCGCTTTATCAGCCGGGCGGCGGGGGAGATACGGACATCTGCAAAGCTGATCTCGCTTGTCCGCACCCGGCACTCGAAGTGCTCCAGCCAGCCGCCCCGGCTGCCGATCTGGTCGGCCGTGTGCCAGACGGTGTAGTGCACGGTCTGGGCAAAGCTGCGCATCAGGCTGGCCCCCAGCAGAAAGCCTGCGGCCGCCAGCAGCCACGCCGCGCCTGCGGGGAGCCACCGCGCCGCGAAGCGGGCCAGAAAGCTCACCTGGATCTGGGCAAAAACGGCAGGGTTCCAGTCCGAAACATCCCGGGTCTGGCGCACGGCCAGCACAAACAGGGCCAGCGTGGAGAGGCCGTTGGCCCCCAGAAAGCCCAGCGCCGCCCGCTCCCCTCCGGCGGGCCGGTGCAGGGTAGGTTTTACCAGAGGCATCAGCTGGTCTGCCACCGCCTCGGCATCGGCTTTGGGCAGGCAGACCGAAAGGGTGTGCTTTTGCGCCGCGCCCACTGGGTAAAGGGTCAGGCGGCTTGCCCCGGCCATCCGGTAGAGCAGGGGCCGGTCGATGGTCAATGCAGCCAGCATCTCGCCCCGCAGGGCACGATCCAGCCGGATGCCCAGCCGCCAGTGCAGATGAAAGACTCCGGTGTCGTCCAGGCTCCAGCTGCTCACATGCAGGATGCCCCAGCTCACGGCGCAGAGCAGAAGGAACAGCAGTGCATCCTGCCGCAGAGCCGTGTGCAGGGCTGTCCAGTTCCGCTCAAACAGCACCTGGACCAGCGGCAGCAGATAGACCACCAGCGTTTTGCGTAGAAACCGCAGAACGGTAAAGGGGTGCAGGCGGCGTTCATTCATCGGATCTCCTCCGCAAGGGCATGGGTGAGGGCAGCGGCCTGCTCTGCCGGAACCGCCGGTAAAATAAGCCGCGTGCCCGGTGCCGTGATGACGACCACCGATACCCCTGCCAGCCGGAGCAGCGGCGTGCGCAGCCGGAACAGCCCTGTTACGGCCCTGCGTCGGACCGCCCGCCGCAGCGGGAAGGCGATGCCGGAGTACACCGTCAGGGTCTCCGCGCCCAGCGCGGCGGCATAGCTGCAGGCGCGCTGGTACACCACCGCCACCAGTGCGGCCCAGAGCAGGCAGAACACCACCCCGGCGGACAGGTTCTGCCAGAACACAAAGGGAGCCGCCAACAGGCCCGGGATGGCGGCCCAGCAGCAGAGCACAGCCCGGCCCCGAGGCGGGATGATGAGCGCCGTGCGGCGCAGCTCCCACTCCGTCACTTGCTGTTCAGCTCCCAGGCATCGGTCAGCAGGTGCAGGGTATCGTCCTGCGTCAGCACCAGGATGCGGTCCCAGGGCAGCAGAACAGTGTTGCCGTGGGGGATGATGAACTCGGTGTCGCGGGTGATGCTGACCAAAATGGCATCGCCGGGAATGGGCACATCCATGATGGCTTTGCCCGCAAACTTGAAGTTCTCGGGCAGCAGGATCTCGTTCAGGCTGGCCGTGCCGCCGCCCAGGCTGAGCAGCTGGCGGATGGTGTCTGTCTCGATCTCCCGTTCCAGAATGTGGCTCAGGTTGTCGGTGCCGCAGACCACGGTGTCCACGCCTAAGGTGTGCAGCAGCTCCCGGTTCTTGGGGTTGGAGGCCCGGGCCACGGTGCGGTCCACGCCGAACTCCCGCTTGGCGATCTGACAGGCCACGAGGTTGTCCTCGTCCGAGCCGGTCACGGCCACAAAGGCGTTGCAGCTGCCAACATCGGCGGTGCGCAGGGTGTCCACGCTGATGGAATCGCCGCAGATCACGGGGATGTCCAGCGAATCTGCCAGCATCCGGCACTGGGCCTCGATGGGTTCAATGATGACCACCGAATGGTGGTTCGTCAGCAGGCTCTGGGCCAGATACCGCCCAACACGCCCGCCGCCTGCAATACAAACTTTCATATTGATACCTCGTATTACTTTGCGTAAAGCTATTTTGGGATAAAACCTCACTTCGCCAGCGCACGGAACACTGCCTGTTCTGTCAGGATGGTGGGGCAGATCGTGTCCAGCTCGTAGGTCTTGTGATAGAGCACCTGCAAATGCGGGTCAGAGACGCGGCAGATGACCTTTTCGCGCCGGAAGATGTTCTTTGCGATCTGTGCAGCCATCAGGTTCACGGAGTCATCCTCGCACACAGCGGCCACCGCGTCGCAGTTCTCCACGCCGCCCTGCTTGAGGATGTCGGGATCGGTGGGGTCGCCCACAAGGGCTGTGCCGCCAAAGGAATAATCATCAAAGCTGTCCAGCCGCTTGAGCTGCTCGGGGTCCTTTTCGATCAGGGAAATATCATGGCCGATACGTTCCAGATCCCGCACCAGTGCCGCGCCCACCTGGTCGCAGCCGATCACCAGAATATTCATGGATGTCACCTCATTGTTCAAAATCTGTTTTTATCTGGCCCGGCAGTCCGCGTCAGAAGGAAACACAGGGAAAAACGTTGTGTCCAGTATAGCATATTTCCCGCGGCAGATAAATACAGAAAAAGCAGACAGTGCTCCTATATAAAATTTGTGATTTTTCGTGCGCAGGCTCTCAGAATATGATATACTGGAAAGCGAACCCAATCTGAATGTGTGCAGAGCGCCTGCGCTGCTTTGCAGGGAGGAGAACCCATGTTTCTTGAAATACTGAAAGCCATCCTGATGGGCATTGTGGAGGGCATCACCGAGTGGCTGCCCATCTCGTCCACCGGCCACATGATCCTGGTGGAGCAGGTGGTCAAGTTCAACGCCAGCGAGGAGTTTATGTCCATGTTCCGCGTGGTCATCCAGCTGGGTGCCATTCTGGCCGTGGTGGTGCTGTTCTGGAATAAGCTCTGGCCCTTCGGCCTGCGCCATGGCCGCGTCTGCTCCAAACCTGCCGTCTGGCAGCTCTGGTTCAAGGTGGTGGCCGCCACCATCCCGGTGCTCATCATCAGTCCGCTGGACGACTGGTTTGAGACCCGCTTCTACAATTACATCACGGTCGCCGCCATGCTGATCCTGTACGGTGTCCTCTTCATCCTTGTGGAGAACCGCCGCACCGCCCCGCATGTCACCCGGCTGGAACAGATCACCTACCGCGAAGCCTTCATCGTTGGCGTGTGGCAGATGCTGGCCATCATCCCCGGCACCTCCCGCTCCGGTGCCACCATCGTGGGCGGCCTGCTGCTGGGTCTGTCCCGTGCCTGTGTGGCCGAGTTCACCTTCTTCCTCGCCATCCCGGTTATGGCGGGCGCGTCCCTGCTCAAGGTGGTCAAGTTCGTCCTCTCCGGCGCTGCGATGACCGGCACCGAGATCGCTGTCCTCGTGGTGGGCTGCGTGGTCGCCTTTGTGGTCAGCCTTGCCGCCATCCGCTTCCTGATGGATTACGTCAAGCGCCATAACTTCAAGTTCTTCGGCCTCTACCGCATCGTGCTGGGCCTGATCGTCCTGGCCGTGGCCGCCATCACCGCCATTGCGTAAATCGCTCCCGAACACCCCTAGCCGCCCGCCCGGGCGGCTTTTTTGCGCCATTGTTGAAAAAATGCACATGAACGAGTATAATAATATTGTCAGTTCGGAAGGGGATTCGGAGGAGAGGCGCTTATGGCAAGATTTGTTCCGTTTATTGTAGATGCCGGTGATAACCAGAAAATTGGCGTACAAATCACGCGGATGAAAAAAACGGATGCGGCACAAACGGAAAAAGAGCCACACTGGCAGACTAGCTGGATGTCGGAGTATATTCAGAGTAATTCCTTTGAAAAATATGCGCTGAAAACCGCAGATGGGGAGCTGGTTGCTCTGGCTGCGTATGAAATATTGGAAAATGATGTAATGGTTCACATCACTTATATTGAGAGCCAGCCGCAGAGCAATCCGACAATTGTTGGACAGGCCAGAAAATACCATGGAATAGGGCGGGTCCTGATTGCCTACGGTATCAAGCTGTCTATTGACCATGCGTGCGGTGGAACGGTTACCTTTGAAGCAAAGGTTCCGGAGCTGGCAGAGCACTATGTGCAGAATTATGGTGCAAGTCCTCTTCCAAGTTTTGGCGGAGCTCCGCGCTATGAGCTTTCCGGTGAAGCTGCAATGAAAGTATTTGTTATGTACTTGAAGTGAGGTGTTTGTAAGATGACAGCACATGAATATTTTGAGAGAGATCCGGAACGGGAGGAGTTTTACCGAACCTTTTACAAAATATGCCGACAATTCAATGTTACGTGGTCTTCTGCATCCCCTGAGGTCAAAGCGTTTGTGGAAGAAGCCACCCGAGTGGCCTACGAGCAGGGGAAGGCCCGCCGCAATGGTGAGAACCTGAATACAGTAAAGCCGTTCTTTGGGGACGAAGCCTGTTGACCCCGAAACCCCCTAGCCGCCCGCACGGGCGGCTTTTTTGCGTTACGGGGCAATTGCACCGGCCCCGGCCTTGTGCTATACTGGAGCCATAAAGAGAGAACCCGGCGGCGGGAAAGTGCCGCGCCTGAAATTGTCAAAAACGGAGGAAATCCCTATGGAAGCATCGACTGTATATTACACCGACTTCCGGTGTCCTGTGGGCACCAGCCTGACCGAAAAACTGCGCCGCCTGTGCATTGCGGCGGGCATCAAGAGCATTGATATGGACGGCAAGTTCGTGGCCATCAAGATGCACTTTGGTGAGCTGGGCAACCTGGCTTTCCTGCGCCCGAACTACGCCAAGGTGGTGGCAGACCTGTGCAAGGAGCAGGGGGGCCAGCCCTTCCTGACTGACTGCAACACGCTGTACCCGGGCAGCCGCAAGAACGCGCTGGAGCACCTGAGCTGCGCGCAGGAAAACGGCTTCTGGCCCATGACCACCGGCTGTCAGATCATCATTGGCGATGGCCTGCGCGGTACCGATGAGCTTGAGGTGCCCGTGCCCAACGGCGAATACTGCAAGACCGCCAAGATCGGCCGCGCCATTATGGATGCTGACATCTTCATCAGCCTGACCCACTTCAAGGGCCACGAAGCGACCGGCTTCGGCGGAGCCATCAAGAACATCGGCATGGGCTGCGGCTCCCGCGCGGGCAAGATGGAGCAGCACTCCTCCGGTAAGCCCGCCGTGCAGGAGGAGCTCTGCCGCGGCTGCCACCGCTGCGCTAAGGAGTGCGGCTCCGATGCCATCCGCTACAACGAGAACAACAAGGCGGTCATTGATTACGAAAAGTGCAAGGGCTGCGGCCGCTGCATCGGTGCCTGCAACTTCGATGCCATCTATTCCATCGACAGCAGCGCCAACGAGGAGCTGGACCGCAAGATGGCAGAGTACGCCGCCGCCGTCTGTGCAGGCCGCCCCTGCTTCCACATCAGCCTGGTGCAGGATATCAGCCCCAACTGTGACTGCCACGGCGAGAACGATGCCCCCATCCTGCCGGATATCGGCATGTTCGCCTCCTTTGACCCCGTGGCGCTGGATCAGGCCTGTGCCGATGCCTGCCTGAACGCACAGCCCCTGCCCAACAGTCAGCTGGGCCAGAACCTTGCAAAGCCCGGCTGGAACTGCCACCACGACAACTTCAAGGATTCCAACCCCAATATCGAGTGGAAGGCAACGCTGGAGCAGGCCGAAAAGATCGGCATGGGCACCCGCCAGTACGCCCTGAAGAAGATCTGAACATAAAAATAAGCCCGACAACGTCGGGCTTATTTTTATGTCTCTTGCATTCAGGGGCAGACGGAACGATCAATACTCGCTGGAAGCCGGGACCAGTACGTCAATGACATCGGCCAGGGATTTCCAGTTTTCCTCGGAACAGCCGGGCAGCTCTTTGGCATCCAGACCGGCATCCTCGATGCGGCCGGTCATGCTGTCCTTGTCGGTCAGCAGGGTCTCGGCATCGGCCTTGATGAGCGGCCAGGCATCGGCAAAGCTCTGCTGGTCATCGGCGCTCAGGCTGTCGAACCACTGGGTATAGGCATCTTTGATGTCGCTGACCGGCTGGATGCTCATGTTGCAGCCATCGGCCCATTTCAGCAGGGAAGCCGCCGCGATGACGGATTTCAGCGAGCAGCCGGACACGCCGGGGCCCCAGCCGAGGCAGGGGGCAAAGGCATCGTCCGGGTCAGAGAGGGAGAACAGGGAATTCTCGCCTGCGTCCAGCGGGCCCACCTTGCCAGTGTCGGCGGTCACGGTGGAAGAGGGGATGCTCTCGCTTGCAGAAGCGGAAGAGCTGGAAGCGGCAGTGCTGCCGGAAGAGGTGCTGCAGCCTGCCAGCACGCCGCACAGCAGGGCGGCGCAGACCAGCAGGGAAAGAATACGCTTGCGAATCATAGGAAAGCCTCCTTTTATCGTGTTCCGGCCCATCTGCCGGAGAAACTGCTCTGGTACATTTCTAGTATACTGTTCTGCCGGGCTGTTGTCAATCGGCGTGCGCAGGACGATTTTTCACCCCGGCTGTGCAAACTATACAAACTTTTGTCGTTTTTTTCTCAGTCGGGCGGGATTGACTTTTTTTGCGCTGGCGCGTATAATTCGGCCATGGTCAAACTGGGAGAAATGAGTGAAGAACCGGGAAAAGGAGGAGAAACGGATGCAGAAATTCCTGCGGCGGCTGGAACGCTTTTCACAGTCGCTGCTGTCGCCGCTGTCTTATCTTTCGGCGGCGGGCCTGCTGCTGGTGCTGGGGGCGCTGCTCACCAGCAAGCCCTTGTGTCAGGCGCTGCCGGTGCTGCAGTGGGCTCCACTGCAGCTGATGGGGCAGCTGCTCTACAACGGGATGATGGTGCTCATCAACAACCTCAGCGTCATTCTCTGCGTGGGGGTGGCTGCCGTGCGCGCCAAAACCGAAAAGCAGGATGCCGCCCTGCTGGCGCTGATGGCCTACCTTGTGTTCCTCACAGCCAACCACACCGCGCTGGAAGCGCTGGGACTGCTTACCCAGCCGAACGGGATGACCGGCCTTGCGGGCACGGGCCAGACCACCATTCTGGGCATTCAGGTGGTGGACACCGGCGTGGCAAGCGGCATCGTGCTGGGCTTTGCGGCGGCGTGGCTCTTCAACCGCACCTGCGAAAAGCAGTTTTATGGCATGATCACCCAGCTCTATTCGGGCCTGCGATGGTCGTTTTTGTGGCTGTCGGCGCTGGCAGTGGCACTGGGGCTGGGGTTCTGCTTCGTCTGCCCGCCGCTGCAGCGGGCGGTCAGCGCCCTCACGGGCTGGATCGCGGCTTCAGGGAACGCGGGTGTGTTCCTTTACGGCTTTCTGGAACGGCTGCTCATCCCCACCGGCCTGCATCACCTCATCTATATGCCCTTCCAGTTCTCTTCGCTGGGCGGCAGCCTGACCGTAGGCTCTGTGACCTATACAGGTGCTTACGCCGTCTGCATGACCGAGTACACCATGGGCCTGCCCCTCTCGGACGGCATCGTCTGGATGTACACCGGATTCACAAAGACCTTTGGCTATCTGGGCATTGCAGCGGCCTTCATCTTCACGGCCCGCAGGGAGAACCGTGCCCGTACCGCCGCCGCTATGATCCCGCTGGCGGTCACGGCCTCGGTGGCCTCCATCACCGAACCCATTGATTTTCTGTTCTGCTTCGTTTCGCCCCTGCTCTGGGTGGCCCATGCGTTCATTACGGGCGGCTTTATGGTGCTGCTCCATGTCCTGCATGTCCGGGCCTTTACCTCCAACCTGCTGGGGTCGCTGGTGTTCAACCTGAGCGCCGGGGGGCAGCTGCAGAACATGCCGCTGCTCTATCTGCTGGGCCTTGCGGAGACCTTGACCTACTTTGTCGTGTTCAGCGTCCTCATCAAGGCAAAGGATCTGCCCACCCCGGGCCGGGAAGCAGCCCTTTCCGCAGACCAGTCCCCGTACGCCGACCCGCAGGAGGTGTGCCGGTTCATCGCCGCGCTGGGCGGGCCGGAGAACATCGCCCAGCTGGGAAACTGCTTCACCCGCCTCCGGCTCACGGTGCGGGATGCCTCGCTGCTGGATATGGGGGCTCTGCTCTCCCTGCCCCATAAAGGTCTTGTGGTGCAGGGCACCCGGGTCCAGCTGGTCTGCGGCCTGCACGCCGCCCAGCTCCGCCATGCGCTTGAACAGCAGCTTGCCGAGATGGCCCCGGTGTGATTGCATTTTGATAAGAGAAACGGTATAATTGTGGCGAAACCTCTCAGTCGTCTGCGGCGACAGCTCCCCTAACAGGGGAGCCAAGAAAGGTGGCATTGCGAAGCAATGACGGAGAGGTTTAGCAATGGGTAACCTGAAAATAAAGGAGAACATAAAATGCAGAATAACACCTTTTCCATCGAAGGTCTCTTCGATTTCCTGAACGCTGGTGTCAGCGCCTTCCACTCCACGGCTGCGGCTGTGAAGATCCTGGAGGAGAACGGCTACCAGAACTGCCCCGAGAGCGCAGCCTGGGAGCTGGTGCCCGGCGGCAGATATTACACCACCCGCAACGGCTCTGCCGTGCTGGCATGGCGGATGCCCAAGGGCGAGCTGACCGGCTGGCATGTCACCGCCAGCCACAGCGATTCTCCCACCTGGCGCATCAAGCAGCTGGACGGCGGCAAGGACGCAGTCTTTGCCAAGGCGGAGACCGAGGGCTACGGCGGTATGATCATGCCCACCTGGCTGGACCGTCCCCTGAGCGTGGCGGGCCGCATTCTGGTCCGCACGGAGAACGGCATCCGGAGCCTGCTGGTCCACCCCGACCGGGCGCTGGCTGTCATCCCCAACCTCTGCATCCACTTCAACCATGACCTGAACAACGGCATGAAGTACAACCCTCAGGTGGATCTGCAGCCCATCTTTGGTGAGGCGGGCTCCACCCTGCGGGACGCTCTGGCTGAGGAGGCCGGGGTCAAGGCTGAGGACATCGTGGACGCTGACCTGGTGCTCTGCACCCGGGAAAAGGCCGAGCGCGTGGGCCTGAAGGGCGAATACTTCATGTCCGGCCGCATCGATGACCTGGAATGCGCCTACACCACCCTGTGGGGCTTCCTGCAGGGCCGCGGCGAGGAGGAAGGCCGGGGCGATATGTGGGTCATGTTCGACAACGAGGAGGTGGGCTCCTCCAGCCGGCAGGGCGCACAGGGCACCCTGATGGCCAACGTGCTGGCCCGCATTGAGGAAAAGCTGGGCGTGACCCGGGAGCAGAGCATCCGTGCCTGCACCAACAGCCTGCTGCTGAGCGCCGACAATGGCCACGCCACCCACCCCAACCACCCCGAAAAGAGTGATCCCGCCAACGTGGCGGTCATGGGCGGCGGTGTGCTGCTGAAGTACAATGCCCGCCAGACCTACACCACCAGCGGCTTTACCGGCGCTGCCTTTGCCGAGATCTGCAAAAAGGCCGGTGTGCCGGTGCAGGTGGCCGCAAACCGCGCGGATGTTCCCGGCGGCTCCACGCTGGGCAACCTGCTGGGCCACCAGATCCTGATCCCCATGGTGGATATCGGTCTGGCACAGCTGGCCATGCATTCCGCAATGGAGACCGCCAGCTGCAAGGATGCCGAGTACATGGCAAAGGCCGTGGCCGAGTTCTATAACACGCCCATCTCCCAGCCTGTGGACGGCGAGTGGAAGCTGGGCCTGTGAGCGCTGTGACCGGGCGCTTTGCCCCCAGCCCCAGCGGGCGGCTGCATCTGGGCAATCTGGCCTGCAGCCTGCTGGCTTGGCTCAGCGCCAGAAGTCAGGGCGGGCGCATCGTTCTGCGCATTGAGGATCTGGATGCCGAGCGCTGCCCCCGCAAATATGCCGACGCACTGGAAGAGGACCTGCGCTGGCTGGGCCTTGTCTGGGACGAGGGCGGCAGCAGCGGCGGCCCCAACGGCCCCTATTACCAGAGCGAGTGCGCCGCCATCTACACCGAGAGCTATAACAAACTGGAAGCACAGGGCCTTGTGTACCCCTGTTTCTGCTCCCGTGCCCAGCTCCATGCCGCCAGCGCACCCCACACCTCCGACGGCAATGTGATCTATCCCGGCACCTGCCGTGGGCTGACGGCGGAGCAGATCGCCGAAAAGCGCAAAAAGAAGGCCCCGGCCTATCGTCTCATGGTGCCCGATGAGGACATCACCTTCACCGATGGCTGTATGGGCCCCCACACCGAGAACCTGCTCCGCGACTGCGGGGATTTCTACCTCCGCCGCGCCGATGGCGTGTTTGCCTACCAGCTGGCTGTGGTGGTGGACGATGCCCGGATGGGGGTCACGGAGGTGGTGCGGGGCGCAGACCTGCTCTCTTCCACCGCGCGGCAGCTTTATCTTTACCGTCTGCTGGGCCTGCCCGCCCCAAAGTTTGCCCATTGCCCGCTCCTGCTGGCCCCGGATGGCCGCCGCCTGTCCAAACGGGACGGGGACCAGAGCCTGGAAAATCTGCGGGCAAAGTATACGGCGGAAGAGATCGTGGGCAGGCTTGCCTTTGCCTATGGTCTCCAACCTGAACCGGCCCCCCGCACCCCGGAAAGCCTGATCCCAGACTTTTCCTGGGACAAGGTGCCAAAGCAGGATATCTGCCTGCCGGAAAATCTATTTTAAGCAAACCCACGATTTTTGCCATGCCTGTGCAAAGATCGTGGGTTTTTCTTTACAAAAAAACAATCTATGGTAAAATATAACTAGAGATTTTGCCGAAATAGAAAGGAGCCTGTTATGCGTAAAATGTTAAAAGCCTTGAGCCTGCCGATCTGCGCAATGCTTTTGTTCAGCGCATGTGCAAGCTCTTTGAATCTGAGACCGGGACCTTTCCGTTCGGAAATGCAGGATGTTTTCGTTCAGCAGACAACACTTACGGTTCCGGCCAGTCATGCCGAGCATGGGGAGGATTATGTCATTGAGTGGCAGGACCCTGTGATGGAGCAGCACGTCCGGAAATGGCTTGACCGCCCGAAGGGAGATATCTATCACAGCGATGTCTGGGATTATCAGCGGGTCTCGATAAATTCCGGAACCGGCGTAGGGGATCTCATCGTCAAAGATGCACCGGATGGGGTGGACATTGGAAGAAACGTCAACAGCAATGAGCAGCTGGCAGCCTGCGCAGTCAGCGTAGAGGGAACGTATGATCCGGTGACCTCTCTGGCAGACCTGCGGCATTTTGACAGCTTGCAGGTATTGTCGGTCAATAATAGAAGGGGAGCCACACCCATTACAGATTTGACAGGTCTGGAAGAATGCAAAAATCTGATGCTTTTGAGTGTGCCCAGTGTGGAGAGCAGCGCATTCCCGACCTTTGCAAAGCTGGATTCCGTGGTAAAGCTGGAATATGGCAGTGACGAGATCCGGGCGAATGTCAATGTCTCCGATCTTTCGGCACTGGCGCAGATGAAGTCGCTGAAGATGCTGTGGATCACCGGCAGTGAGGTCGATCTGACCCAGCTGGCCGGAGCTGACTTGCGGGTCCTGAGACTGGACGTGACCCGGATCGGTTCGCTGGAACCGCTGAAGCAGATGGAAAATCTGAGCTTTCTGCAGCTGTGCCAAGGGCCGGAGATCGACAGCTTTGCCCCGCTGGCGGAGAGCAGTGTGCAGTATCTGAGTATGTCCCTCTCTCAGGGTGCACAGGAAGCCTACAAGGACATGGATTATACTCCCCTGACCCAGATGCCGCAGCTGATCTGGCTGGATCTGACCAACAACATCACGTTTGATACGGAAACCTGCAAAAAACTGCTGGCAAACGATACGGCCCTGAAATATCTGAAAATTTCCTATACATCAGCGGCCAAAGATGCCGAGGAGCTGGATACAGCGCACCTGAAAGAGTTCACTGCCCCGGCTCCGTAATGCCCCAAAATGCAAAAACACCTCTGTCGGCCGACAGAGGCGTTTTTTCTATGTGGATTCACAGCCGCTGCAAGGCTCTTGCGTCGCTGCGTTCCAGTGCGGTCATGGCCGTATCCAGAACCATGGCCAGCAGGATGCCCAGCAATACATCAATGCAGCTGTGCTGCTTGAGCAGGACCGTGGACGCAATGATGGAGACGCAGAGCACGGCGGAGGCGGGCCGCATCCAGCGGCGGCCCGGCGTTTCAAAAATGCGGCTGCGGTAGTAGGCCATCATCAGGGTGACGGAGTTGAACACATGGATAGAGGGGCAGACGTTGAGGGGCGTGTCGGTGGCATAGAGCATCCGCACGGCCTGAGCAAAGAGGTCGCTGCCGTATACCCGGTAGGGCCGCAGGTCAAGGCCGGTGGGCAGGATGACATAGCAGGCCAGCGCAATGGTCATGCCCGCAAACAGGGGCAGGCAGAGCCGCCAGAAGTCAGCCCGGGGCGCTTTCCACAGCAGGTAGAACAGGGTGAACGGGATCCACAAAAACCACGCAAAGTAGGGCACGATGGCATATTTGCAAAAGGGGATCAGGTCGTCCAGATGGCAGTGCACCAGAACATCGGGCACGGCAATATGGACTTCGAGCCAATGGAACGCCGAAAGGTAAAACAGGAGATAAAACGCCATGAACGAAACGGGATGGCGGGAAAACCAGTTGCGCATGGAACACACTTCCTTTTCTGGAATGGGGGCCGCAGCCCCGCCTAAAGTTCTTTGCAGCGTATGATTATACCGCGCAAAGACGAAGAAAACAAGACAAAAAGCTGACAAAATCGTGAACACATCCGCGCGGAATTTGGTATGCTTTGGGGAAGCGGATGCAGGGGAGAGAAGCTTCTGCCTATTGATACGAGACAGGATGCAGGTTTCCTGCACAAAAAAGGCCCTCCCCGCCAAAACTGCAATGGCGGAGAGGGCCGGATATACGGAAACTCAGATCACCTTTTGTTCCATCCACCTGCCGCGGACAAAGCGGACGCAGAAGAACAGCGAGCGCATGGCCCAATCCAGGAACATGCCCATCCAGATGAACAGCAGGCCGCAGTGGAACTTAAGCACCATCAGGTAGCAGAAGGCCACCCGGAACACCCACATGGAGATGACGCTGACCGTCATGGTAAAGGCGGCATCTCCGGCGGCGCGCAGGATGTTGGGCAGGGTGAAGCTGGAGGGCCACAGGATCAGCGATACAGCGTTGAACCAGACCATCAGCTCCAGTGCCATGCCGTAGGCCTCCGGCGAGAGGTTGAACCAGGAGAGCGCCAGCTTGTTCAGGAAGAACAGGCCGGAAAGATTCATCAGCCAGTCCCCGGCGTAGGCGGTCAGGAGCAGCAGGCGGGAATAGCGCTTGGCCTGCACCTTTTCCCCGGCACCCAGACACTGGCCCACAACGGTCAGCGCGCCGATGCCCACGGCGGAGGCGGGCACGTTCAGGAAGCTGGAGATGTTGCCTGCCACGGCGTTTGCCGCAATGGCGGCGGTGCCCAGCGTGCTGGTCAGGCTGGAGACCGACAGCTTGCCGATCTGGAACATGCCGTTCTCAATGCCGGCGGGAATGCCGACTTTCAGGATGCGCTTGATGAGGTCGAGGTCGGGCTTCAGGTCGGTGAGGTGGTCGATGCGCAGCGCACAGTCCGGCTTCTGCAGCAGGAACATCACGGTGAAGCAGGCGATCATCCGACTCACGAGGCTGGCGGTGGCCGCACCCATCACGCCCATGCCGAACCTGTAGATCAGGATGGCGTTGCCGCCAATGTTCACCACATTCATCACCAGGCTGGAAAGCATACTGATCTTGCTGTTGCCCTGGGCGCGGAACAGAGCCGCACCGGCATTGTACACGCCAATAAAGGGATAGCTCAGGGCCGAGAGCAGGAAATAGGTCTCGGCGTAGCGCATCACATCCGCGTCAATGGAGCCGAAGATGCCCCGCAGGATGGCGTGCCGCCCCACCGCCACGATGACGGCGGTGACCACGCTGAGCGAGATCATAATGAACATGATCTGGGCGGCGCTGGCCTTGGCCCGTTTGGGCTCCCGGTGGCCGATGTACTGGCTGGCGACCACCGCGCCGCCGGTGGCCAGTGCGCTGAGCAGCTGGATCATCAGCACATTGAAGGAGTCCACCAGGCTCACGCCCGAAACGGCGGCTTCGCCCACCGAGGAGACCATCAGGGTGTCCGCCAGACCGATGGAGATGCTGAGGGCCTGCTCTGCCACCAGCGGCAGGAAAAGTGAAATGAGCTGTTGACGGTTGAACAGCGGTCTTGATGTGGTCGATGCGTCTGTCATGGTGTCCTCCCTTGGCGCGTGGATTCAAACACACCCATGATAGCGCGGAATGACGTGAAAATCAAGATGTTGTATCCAACAAACCTGAAAATCAGGCAAACTCTTTGCTGGGGGTCAGGCTGGTGCCGTAATAAACAATGTAGTCGTAGGGAATCTGGGGGTTGTATGCGGCCAGATTGCCGTACTTGGCCAGAATGTCGTTCCGCAGGTTCTCCGGGGTGTAGGGCTGCCCGGCGGAAAGGGTGTCGGCGCAGACAGCGTTCCACATGCTCTCGGTAAAGGCGGCGCAGTTGAAGTAGGCCGACCAGTGGTCAGATTTGGCAAGGTTGCGGTTGACCACGTCCAGCTGGTCCTGATCCAGCGAGGTCTGGACAGCATAGATGTTCTGGTAGTAGGAATCGGCCAGATAGCGCTTGTAGTAGCCCTCCAGATTGTACCAGATGCCGGTGTGCTCCCAGCGGTTGCCGCGGGGGCTGAAGGTCATCTCGGTGTCGGGCGCGATCCGCAGGCCGCCCACCTCGATGTCGTGGTCCGAAACGTTCCGCACCGAGAGGAAGGAGTGGCCGCTGGAATTGATGGAGGCATCGCCCCGGTCCTCGGCCCGGGCGTAGACGCGCAGCAGGGCCACGGCACCCTCGGCGGGTTCTGCACCGTAGGCCTGCACGGCAGATTTATGATCGGCCTGCTCAAAATCGTAGGGGCCGCCGGTGCTGGTGGTAAAGCCGACGATGTTGCGGATCTGATCCTCAAGGGGGCTTACATCGGTGATGACACGTTCGTCCTGGGGGGCGGGCGTGGCGGCGGGAGCCTCGGCCAGCGCGGCGGTGCTGCCGAACACGCACAGGGCCAGCGTCAGGCAGAGGGAAAGGGTGCGGAACAGCTTTTTCATGGGGTGACCTCCAAAGAGAAAAAAATTCATGTCAAGGATAGACGATTTTTGGGGTGCTGTCAAGAAAAAGATATCTGCCGCCTTTACCCCCGGTGCCGGATGTGTTAAAATGTAGCTGGCAGCTGTGCCCGGTGGTTTGGGGCATGGGGCCGATCGGAAGGTAAATGAATCTGACCCAGAGAGGGGAACAACCTATGCCAAAAGAAGCACACAAGGTCGTGGTCATCGGGCACCGCAACCCCGATACCGATTCCATCTGCTCCGCCATTGCCTATGCGGAGCTCAAAAACCGCACCAGCACGCTGGTCTGTGAGCCGCGCCGTGCCGGTAAAATGAATCAGGAGACCGAGTTCGTCCTGAAAAAATTCGGTGTCACGCCGCCCCGGATGTGCACCGACGTGAACCCCAAGATCCGGGACGTGGATTACCGCGAGATGCCGGGCATCCCGGGCTCCACCAGCCTGCGCCGCGCATGGAAGATCATGCGCGACCAGCAGATCGACACCCTGTCCATCACCAGCGCGGACAACGAGCTGGAGGGCATCATCACCGTGAAGGATCTTGCCACCGCCAACATGGACGTGTTCGATACCGCGGTGCTGGCCAAGAGCCGTACCTCTTATAAGAACATCCTTGAAACGCTGAACGGCACCATGGTGGTGGGCAATGCCGACGCGGTCTGCACCACCGGCCACATCAAGATCGGCACCGCCACCCCCGAGATGCTGGAAAGCAGCGTGGAAAAGGGGGATATCGTCATTCTGAGCAACCGGTACGAAAGCCAGCTCTGCGCCATTGAAAAGGAAGCCTCCCTGCTCATCATCTGCAATGGGGCCAAGGTGGGCCGCACCATCCAGCGCATTGCCGATGAGACCGGCGTTGCCATTATGACCACCCCCGTGGATACCTACGCGGCGGGCAAGCTCATCAGCCAGTGCGCCCCCATCTCCTATTATATGACCCGGGACGACATCCTCAAATTCACCCTCGTCACCCCTGTGGCCGATGTGCTGCGGGTGATGGCAAAGGTGCGCCACCGCTATTTCCCCATCCTCGATGAGGACGGCAAATACTGCGGCATGGTCAGCCGCCGCAACGTCATTGCCCTGCGCAAGCGGCGCATCATTCTGGTGGACCACAACGAGGCCACCCAGGCCGTGGAGGGCTTTGATCAGGCCGAGATCCTGGAGATCATCGATCACCACCGCATCGGCAGTCTGGAGACCAGCGGCCCGGTCTACTTCCGCAACCAGCCCGTGGGCTGCACCGCCACCATCATCACCCAGATGTACGATGAAAACGGTGTGGACATCCCGCCCCAGATCGCGGGCCTGCTGCTGGCGGCCATCCTTTCGGATACGCTGGCCTTCCGCAGCCCCACCTGCACCCCCGTGGATGAAAACGCCGCCAAGCGTCTGGCCAAGATCGCAGGCGTGGGCATTGAAGAGTTTTCCACCGAAATGTTCGAGGCCGGTGAAAAACTGGACGGCAAGACCCCCGAAGAGGTCTTTTTGCAGGACTTCAAGGTGTTCATGTGCGGCGATATCCGCTTTGGCGTGGCGCAGGGCAGCTACATGACCCGCAAGAACCTGCAGGCCGCCCAGGCGCTGCTCCAGCCCTATCTGGAGGAGGCCCGCAACAAGCAGAACGTGGAGGACCTCTACATGCTGCTGACCGATGTGCCCAAGGAGGAGAGCGTGGTCATCTGCACCGGCCGCTACGCCGCCGAGGTGCTGAGCAACGGCTTTGAGAGCCGGCCCGCCGCCGACGGCAGCTGGACGCTGCCCGGCGTGGTCAGCCGCAAAAAGCAGTTCATCCCCGCCATGATGAGCGCCTATCAGGAGCTGTAACCCCCCGATACAAAACACGAAGCCCCCGGAACCCTGCATGTTCCGGGGGCTGTTGTGTTTTGTAAGGGAGCGTCAGGCTGCGACTTTTAAGGGAGAGTTATCAGTCCAGATGGTGCCATCCAAAAGCTTTGTTACGGCCAGTGTGCCGTTCACGCTGACCCGCGCGGGGTCCAGCGCATAGAAATCGCTCTCCCGCAGGTTTTCGGGGTCTGCCGTGGGGGAGATGCCCACCACGCACACCCAGTGTCCGTAGGTGCTGCTGGTGGCGATGTGGGGGTAATTGACCTCTTTCCAGCCGGAGCCGGAGAGATGGTATTCATAGCTCGTCACGCGGTTGGTGTGCTTGGACACGCCGCTGACAGCGGTGTTTTTCAGATGTACGATGACAGGCCGCCCGGCCTGCAGCTCTTCATACAGGCGGGAAAGGCAGCCGGAAAGGGAGCTGCTGTAAGCGTAGTACCCGGCGGCAGACCATACCGCGCCGTTCGACCACATCCCGCTGCCCGAGCAGGGCTTGCCATCCAGAATGGTGCGGGCGTAGCGCAGGGCGTACCAGCTGCACCGGCCCGAGGTCTGGTTGCCGATGGAGACGATCTGCTGGCTGTCGAAGGACAGCAGCGTGATGCCGTTCACATTCTGCAATTGTGCCGCCGCAGCCTTTGGCGCGGCCAGAAAGGTCAGGCACAGCAGAACTGCTGCCACAAAAACGCGCACCGGAGCGCGCAGGGAACCATGCTGCATGGGGCAAACTCCTTTTCCTTGTTCAGGAACGGCACCCGGCGGTTCCCATTGCCTTAAGTTTAGCACCAAATCGTGGTAGAATTGTGTAAACGACGGAAATATTTTCCGGTTTTTGCCCCGGGAACGGCAAAGGATCTTTGCGAAGATTCGTTCTGGAAAAAACAACAAAAGCAGGAGAAAATGTTTGGTGAAGCTGGCAATTGACAAAAGCGACAGTCGTTGGATAAAATAAAACCAGAAAGGGCCCTGTTCCAAAATGGAAAGGCACCCTGCATATTATGAAAAACACAACAAAACGACTGGAGGTCCCGACATGAAAATGCTGAAAAAACTGGCCGCTTTGGTTCTGGCGGCGACCATGGTACTTGTTCTGTTCACCGCCTGCGGCGGTGATGGCGGCAGCACCGGCACCAGAGAACCGGAAAAAGAAAAAGTTGCATTCGATGCCATCGTTGGTGATAATCGTGTGGCCGCTACTGCAAAGGTCAATGATCCGCAGCTGCAGGCTGTGGCTGAGAAGCACCTGAACGAAGATCTGCAGGCACAGATCGATTTCTTTGGTGCAAAGTTCTTTGGCAAAGTTCACGTAGAAGGCAAAGAGGAAGAGTATCTGACCATTACCGTGACGACAAAATACGATTACGGGTCTTTCTTGACGAAAATCCTGAAGGCAGTTGAGAGCGAGATCAATAGAGAGGTCGGCACCAACGTCAAAGTGGATGGCAATGGCAGCTGGACTAAGCTGGGTGTCGTGGTCAAGAGCGACAATAGCCATAGCTACATGGCAGTGGCATTCCAGATCAGAAACCCCAAATACAAGAAGTAAATTAAATCTGTCTTACCCCCGGAGCGTGGCTGAAAAGCCGCCCTCCGGGGCTTTTTTGCGTCTGGAGCACTTGACTTATAATTATAATATAATTATAATATAGATATGGAAAGCATACAGTTTGAGTGGGATGAAAATAAAAACCGCATCAATCAGCACAAACATGGCATTTCATTCCTGGAAGCAAAGACAGTTTTCTATGACGAGGAAGCACTGGTAATTGATGACCCGGAGCATTCAGAACAGGAGGACAGATTTATCATTCTCGGCCTGAGCAGTAGGGCAAATCTGCTTGTCGTGTGTCACTGCTACCGTGCGTCAGATACTGTCATCCGTATTATCTCGGCCAGAAAGGCCACAAAAACTGAATCGAAATATTATGGAAAGTGAGGCCTGTGTTATGCTCAAAGAGTACGATTTCAGCAATGCAAGAAAGAATCCCTATGCCAAGGCGCTGAAAAAACAGATCACCATTAACATTGACGGCAATACCATTGATTACTTCAAGGAGCAGGCCGAAGTGGTGGGGATCCCTTACCAGACCCTGATCAATTTGTACTTGAAAGACTGCGTTGCCAATAACCGTCATTTGTCTCTGTCGTGGCAGTGAGAAGAAAAACAGGCTCGTCCGGTTTTGCTCCGGACGGGCTTTTTGTTTGCAACTTTCCCATAAAAGATGCAAAAAAGGCTGTGATGTGGTACAATAAAAGATAGATTTTGTCGAAAGAAAGGAACCTTTGGATGCAGCTGTTTGAACTGGTCAGCCCGCGGCTGTTCCGCCCGCTGGCGGGGCCCAACCGGGCGTTTTATGCGGAGCTGCTGCTCCTGCTGTGGGAGGAGTGCCGCCACACGGCGGATTACTCCATCTCCCGGGCAGAAGCGGTGAGTCGGGCCGAGGATTACTTTGCGGCGCTGGCAAAGCCGCTGGCACTGGATGCCGATGACGCGGGCGACGAAGCCGAACAGCCCACCCGGGATCCCCATACCCTTGCGCTGGGCTTTCTGCTCCGCCTGCGCCGCACCGGCTGGCTGGAAGAGCAGCCCGGCAGCTATGAGGAGGAGCCTGCCCTTGCCTTTGTGCCCGAGGTGGCTCCTCTGCTGGAAGCGCTGGAAGAGATCCTCAACCCGCGTGTTGTCACCTACACCGGCAAGCTGTACAAGGCATGGCAGCTGCTGCAGAACATCGGGGAGGAAAAGAGCCCCTATGAGAATGTTCTGCGGGAGGTGGCCTCCGATCTGGAAGCACTGAACAAGTCCCTGCGGGCGCTGAATGCGTCCATCGGGCATTATATCGACCGGCTCACCCGCAACCGCACCCCCCAGGAGGTGCTGGAGCTTTTCGACCAGTACGAGGAAAAGGTGGTGGCCGCCGCTTACCACCGCTTCAAGACCAGCGATAACCTGTTCAACTACCGTGCCTATCTGGAGGAGGAGCTGGACGACTGCGAGGCAGAACACGTGCCCCGGCTGGCGCTGGATTACGCCCGGGTGGAGCGCTGTGCCCCCGGCGAGGCGGCCCCTGCCGTGCGTGCCCTCATCCAGAAACTGCGGGATTCGCTGGAAGAGATGAGCACCCTGATGCGCCAGATCGACCAGAGCCACATCCGCTACCGCAAGCGGGCCGTGCAGCGGGCACAGTTCCTGCTGCTGAGCGACCGCTCCTCGCAGGGCAGTGTCACCGCCCTGCTCCGCCGCTATGCCGAGGAGATCAAAACGCCCGATCAGCTGTTCGCGCCGGATGACGGCCCGGTGGCAAAGCGCCTGCACCTCTACCCGGCGGCGGTGTTCGGGGCAAAGCCCCTCTACCCGCCCGCCGCGCCCCGCAGCGAAACGCCGCTGGCCCCGGTGCGGCAGGCCGGGCTGGATGAGGAGCAGCTGCGCAAAGAACAGCAGCTGCTGCTGGACTACGCCCGGATGGCCGTGACTGAGGAAAACGTGGGCCTGCTGGCAAAACAGGCCCTTGCCGCCCGCAGTGCGGTGGCTGCCTCCACGCTGGCGGAGGAATACCCCCGCGATTTTGCCCGCATCATCGGCCTGCACACCTACTCGCAGTCGCCGCGCCGGGCTTACGATATCACCCTTACCGGAAACTGGGTCGAACGGGGCGGCTTCCGGTTTGAAGAGTTTATTCTGACACCCCGCAGGGAGGACGCTGACCATGGCCGAACCGAATAAAATGCTGGAAGAGACCGCAAACTATCTGCTCAACCACTGCTTTGTGCTGGGCGGTGTGGAGGATCAGCGGGCAAAATACCTCTATGTGCAGGATCATCTGCCCGAGGTGCGGGCCGTGTTCGCGCCGCTGGGCTATGCGGTAACGCTTTACCCGGCTCCGCTGCAGGCTGCGGAGCTGGTCAACGAGCATGAGGGCAGCCAGGCCCGGCTGCTGAAATACGAGAGCATCCTGCTGCTGGTGCTCCGCCTGCTCTACCTGCAAAAGCGGGAGAGCCTTGCCGCCAGCGCCGATCAGGTGCTGG
>ERZ827496.1858-NODE-1858-length-23050-cov-9.233920_pt1 | contig 23050 bp, 19 predicted proteins | sample MGYA00519769_ERZ827496 | MGnify/ENA primary metagenome ERZ827496 (study PRJEB31778, sample SAMEA3449327) | human gut metagenome | biome: human gut; feature: human-associated habitat; material: faeces | place: United Kingdom | collected 2010/2012 ...
CGCGGATGGCCAGGCCCTTCAGCTTCTTGTTGCCCATGGCAGCGCCCAGACCGGCACCGCCGGAGTTGCCGAAGCTGGTGTTCAGGGTGGAGTAATCCACCAGGTTCTCACCGGCGGGGCCGATGGAAGCAGTCTCGAACTCACGGCCGTTCTGCTCCACCATCCACTTGTTGGCAGCAAAGGTACCCTTGCCCCAGATCTCGCTTGCGTCCTCCAGAGAGACCTCGCCGTCCTCGATACGCAGGTAGACGGGCTTTTCGGAGATGCCGCTGACAACGATGCCGTCGTAACCGGCATACTTCAGCATGGAGCCGATGTGGCCGCCCATGTGTGCATCGATGATGGAGTGGCCCTTGGACCAGGTAGAACGGAAGGTCACGTTCATACGGCCGGAGCAGGGCACGCCGGCACCGGTCAGGGGGCCGACACCAAAGATGACCAGAGCCTTCTCGTCATAGGGGTCCAGCTCCATGGGAGCTTCCTCGTACATGATGCGGTAGGCCATGCCCATACCGCCGATATATTTATGGTATTTTGCGTCGTCCTGGGTGGTGATCTCACCGGTGGTCAGGTTGACGCGCAGGATCTTGCCTGCCCAGCCATAGGTTTCAGCCATTGTTGTTCCTCCTTACAGATCCTTGTAAGCAGCCTGTGCTGCGCTGGTAACGGCATCCCAGTCCACGATGGACAGAGCGCCGGACGGGCAGCCCGCCACGCAGGCACCGCAGGCGATGCACTTGGAGGACTTGCCGGTCTCGGGGTTGACGGTGGGCATGTGCCAGGGGCAGGCCTCCACGCAGGCACCGCAGCCGATGCACTTGTCGGTATCGACCACGCGGATGCCCTGCTCATTGGTGATAATGGCCTTCTGGGGGCATGCGTTGCCGCAGGCGGGATCCTCACACTGGCGGCAGGTATCCGGGAAGTAGACAAAGCAGTTGTCGGTACCGGACAGCAGACCGTTGCCGTCGCCGTCCAGATTCAGGCGGCGCTGGATCTTGACACGGCTGATGTAGGAAGAGCACACACCGTCGTTGGTCAGGGTGCAGTTGATCTCGCACCGCTGGCAGCCGGTGCACAGGTCAGCATTGACCACCAGCAGACCCTGGGGCAGTGCCCAGGTCGCCACAGCACCGGCGTCCACCTGCTTCTGAGAGCAGCCGAAGAGGGACAGCATAGATGCGGAAAGGGTGAGTCCTGCAAGGCTCTTGCCCGAGATCTTCATAAATTGACGGCGGGTCATGTCAGCCGTCAGAAAATCAGTTTTTGCCATAGGTTTCCATTCCTCCGTGAGGTCACTCTGCGCAGAGCACCTCGGTTACATAGAAATAAGAATTGTTGACGATGTCCGTGACCGCCGTGGACGTAATGGTTGCACCGGAAAGCGCATCCACCTGGGTCATGTCAGCGCTGACTGTGTCGGCCGCACTGCCCTGGGTGGTCAGATCAGCGGCCTGCAGCTTGTACTCGGCCTGCTTTTCAGCCGAGAGATCCGCAAAGGGGATCACCATCGGCTCGCCGTCCAGTGCGCTCTTGCTCAGACACGCCGCGTACAGCTTGCGCCGTGCCACAGCCTCAGCACTGTTGTCCATCGGGGGGATGAGCGCGTCGTCCATCGGCTGGCCGTTCAGGGCCGAGAGGGTCAGCCCGGCTTCATACATCTTCCGGGTAGCCTCGGCCTCCGGGGAGGTATCGCCCGCACGCCATGCGGCGGGGTCGAAGTCCTCAGCGGGGGCAGCATCGGTCTCGGCGCTGCCTGCGGCAGCAAAAGCCGTGCCGGTGGCCGGGTCGGTCACAGTGTAGCGCTTGCCTGCCAGCGTGAAGGGAGCTGCGCCCTGGTACTGGGCCGTGAACTCCGGGTTCTCACACTGGGCACCCAGGCTGTCGGTCTCGGCCTGTGCCAGGATCTTCACATCCAGCACATTGCCGTCGCGATCCAGCGTCACACCGGCCTGCACCTCGCTCTGGAAGCCCTGCTTGCTGCCCACCACATAATACGTGGTGTCATCCAGCTGGTACACCGCGCTCACACCATAGGTGGCAGCATCGGCATCTGCCAGCGGCAGGGCCGTTCCGGCCACCGTGGTGCGGCTGTGCATCAGCCCGCCAAGGCCAAGCGCCATGGCAAGCGTTGCCGCACCCATGGCCGCATAGCCGGGCAGCCGCCTGCGCCACAAGGACTGCGGCGCATGATTTGCCTGCTTCAATTGTATCACCTGCCTGTTTGATTCAGCTGTGCCCGGAACTCCCGGGCACGAAAACAGCCGTTCCACCTGCTGCAACAGTGCGGAACGGTTTCTTCGTTATAAGAATAACATCTTTTCTACCGGTTAGTCAACGCATACGCACAAACAATGCCCTACAATTGCTCTCAAAAGCTCTTGGTGAAATCATTTCTTTTGCCGGATGAACAGTTTCAATCCATATTCCTCTGCCAGCTCCAGCGACTGTACCGTGGGCATACTCTTGCTCACCAGCGCGGGCACACCGGCCCGGATGGCCTTGCGCACCATATCCACCGGCACCCGGCCGCTGGTAAAAAGCACACACTCCGCCAGCGGCACACCCTCTGTCAGGGCGCAGCCCACGGCCTTGTCCAGCGCGTTGTGGCGGCCCAGATCCTCGCAGCGGTACAAGATCTTGCCTGCACGCAGCAGCAGGCAGCTGTGCACGGCATGGGTGGCACGGTAGAGCGGAAGGCCCTGCCCCATGGCATCGGCCAGCGCATCCACCCATGCGGCGGGGATCTCCCGCTGGGGCACCGGAGCCAGCGGCGGCAGCCGCACCGGGCTGGCCAGCGTCAGGTTATCGGTGCAGCAGCTGGGCACCTCCTGCCCTGCCTGTTCTGCTGCCGCCAGCGGGTGGCGCAGCTGAACGCTTATCTTGAGGCCCTGTGCGCAGACGGCCACCCGCTCCACCTCGTCAGCGGCGGTGATCCAGCCCTCGGTCAGCAGGCGGCCCAGCGCCAGCTGCGGCAGCAGCTCCGGCGTGCAGACCACCCGGAAGGCTGGCTGTTCGTTGACCAGAATGGCCGCGGCGTGCTCTGCCGCCAGTGTCCGCTCGGTGCCATCGGGCATCCGGACACTCTCTGCCCCCGGTGCTGCACCGAATTGATCCATGATCTGCATTGGGTGTTCCTCCCCTGTCTGTTTTACTCTGCCCCTATTGTAACACGCTTTTGCTCCGCTGAAAAGCGCCTGTGCCCTCTGGAACAAACTGTCGATCCGTGTCGTTTCCATTTTTCCCGGCTTTGTGATATACTACTGTAAAATGACAGAACCATATCCCAGTACCGAGGTGGAATCCAAATTGAAGCATCTCTTCCGCTCCCTCACGCGGGCACACCGGGCCTACAAGGATACCCGGAACCATGCCCTGACCCTGCTGCACCGGGCCTCCGCTGCCGTTCTGACAGCCGTGCTGGTGTACAAAGCCCTGACCTATCTTTTGTTTCTGCCCGCCATGAATGGCATCTGGTCGCTGACACTGCGCTGTTCGCCGGTGAACTACCTGACCAACAACAACGCACATCAGATCTTTACTTCACCGACCATTTTAGGCGGGATCGTGCTCATCGTCCTTCTGGCGGCGTTCTGGAACCTGTACGGCTTTTCCATCCTCCTGCACGGGTTTGCGCTGGCCCGCCGGGGTGAAACACTGCGTCTCGCTTCCCTGTTCGTCCGGTCGCTGGGGGATATCCGCCATGTCCTGCTCCCCAAGAACTGGCCCATCCTGCTTTACTGCGCCCTGCTCATCCCCTTTACAGATGTATTCGTGACTTACAACTATATCTCTCAGCTGGCTGTGCCGGAGTACATCCTTGGGCTTGTCCGGGCAAAGCCGCTCTATCTGGTGCTTTTTCTTCTCATTCTGGGTGCGGCGTTCCTGTTCACCCTGTTCTGGGTCCTGGTGCTCCCCCTCTTTACGCTGGAACGCAAAAACCTGTGGGATGCCGTTCAGGAGAGCGCAGCCCATGTCAAAACACAGCTGCCCCGGCTGGCCGGTGTGCTGCTGCGGTGGAACCTCAGTGCGCTGGTCCGGTCTGTTCTGGTCTTTTTCGGAGCCTCCCTGCTGGTTTACAGTGTGGCGGCGCTGATCGGCCTGCGGAGCACCCGCGCCATGCTGCTGCTCGCCCGTGCGCTGTATCTGTTGGAGATCCCCTTCTTCGGCTTTTTGCTGGATTGCAAGGTCACCACTGCCCAGTGCACCATCATCGCATTCCTCTACGATCGCTGCCGTGACTGCCCGCCGGAAGAGCTGCCGGAGGGCAAACCGCACCGATTTGGCGGCTGGCCCCTGCTCACCGCCGTGGGCGGCGTGACCCCGCTGGTCACCTTCCACCGGGGCGACTGCACCGTGGCCCCGGAAAACACCCTTCCCGCCTTCCGGTCGGCCATCCTCAAGGGCGGTGACCGCATCGAGCTGGATGTGCAGATGACCAGCGACGGCGTGGTCGTGGTGACCCACGATTCAAACCTGAAACGCTGTACCGGCAAAAACGCAAAAGTCTATGATCTGACCTACGCCGAAGTGGCACAGCTGGACGCTGGACGCTGGTTCAGCAGCCGCTTTGCCGACACCCGGATCCCCACCCTGGAACAGGTGCTGCAGCTCTGCCGGGGCCGCATCGGCCTGAACGTGGAGATCAAGCCCAGCGCCGCCACCCCTGCTCTGGAGGCTGAGACCGTACGCCTGCTGCAGGAATACGGCTTCGACAGCTCCAACTGCGTCATCACCTCCCAGAGCTACGAGACCCTGCACAAGGTCAAAGCGCTGGCCCCTGAGTACCCCACCGGCTACATTCTGGCTCTGGGCGTAGGCAACTACTACGACCTGCCCGATGCCGACTTTTTCAGCGTGGAGACCACCTTTATCACCTCCGGCATGGTCAACGCCGTCCATCTGCGGGGCAAGACTGTGTCTGCCTGGACCATCGACCGCGAAAAGGTCGCCACCCACATGCTGGAGCTGGGTGTGGACGACCTCATCACCGACAAGCCCGACATGGTGCAGGATCTGCTGGCCCGGAATCAGCAGGTGGACGACAGCCTGATCGACTTCCGTGACATGCTCAACGCCCTGCTCCACCCGGAGCAGCCTGCCGACTCCTCCGATGACGCGGAGGAGACCATCACCGATGCCGTGGAAGACCCGGAGGAGTTCGTGGACGCGGCGTAACACAGCCCCCTCTTTCTTGCGGCATCATTGAACCAACGGTCTGTAAAAGCAAAACATCCCCGCACAGCCTGCCGAAACAGGAAGTGCGGGGATGCCTTTTTGTTTAGCGGAATGGGTTATAGAACCTTCCAAAGCGGATGGTCACGGTCAGGCTGATGAGCAGCAGAACCGCGCCCACGCCCAGGGCAATGAAGTCCCGCCGGGCAAAGGGGCGCTGGGTATACCAGGTGCGCTTGCTGTTCTTGCCGAAGCCGCGCAGCTCCATCGCATTGGAAATGGTGTCGATGCGGTTCAGACTGGTCAGGATGAGCGGCAGCAGGATGTTGACAGAGTTCTTCATCCGCTTGAAGAAAGGCTCCTTTTTGCCCAGCTCCACGCCGCGGGCCTGCTGGGCCTGGCTGATGCTGTGGTAGTCACGCTGGATATCGGGGATGTAGCGCAGGGCAATGGCCACCGAATATCCGACCTTATACGAGATGCCGATGCTGTTCAGGCTGGCAGCAAACTCGCTGGGGTCGGTGGCAGAGATGAAGAGGATGGCCACCGGCAGGGCCACAAAATATTTCAGGCTGATGTTGATCATGTAGAACAGCTGTTCCGCTGTCAGGTCATACCGCCAGAACAGGTGGCAGAGCACCGTGCGGGTGCCGTACAGGGTGGTGCCCTGATTGGGATCGAACAGGAAGATGAACAGGTTGTTCAACAGCAGGAACACCAGCATGAAGGTCATCATAAACCGGACTTCCCGGAATTTGATCCGGCTCAGCCTGAAGGCCAGCAGGCTGACCACCAACAGGCCCAGCAGCACCCAGGTGTTGTAGGTGATCATGCTGGCAAAGGTGAACAGCAGGAAGAACGCCAGCTTGGTGGTTCCGGTCATCTTATGGATGACGCTCTCCCGGGGGAGATAATTCAAAACAGTCTTAGCGGCCACCCTCTCTCACCTCCCGGTCCTGCTCAATAAATCTCTCTACAAATTCCTGTGCGGGCGCAATGCCGCAGCGGTTGGCCAGCGTGTACAGGCTGGTCTCCTTCAGGGCAGCCTGCTCCACCAGCGCGGGGTCACACAGAACGGCGGCCGCGGTGCGGTCGGCAATGAGCCGTCCGTCGCAGAACACCAGCGCGCGGCGGGTGTATTCCAGCATCAGGTGCATGTCATGGGTGATCATCACCACCGTCACGCCCCGGGCGTTCAGGCCCCGCAGGAACTCCATAATGTCGGTATAGTGCCGGAAATCCTGCCCGGCGGTGGGCTCATCCAGAAGGATGAGCTCCGGGTCAAGCACCAGCACGCTGGCAATGGTCACCCGCTTTTTCTGGCCGAAGCTCAGTGCCGAGATGGGCCAATTCCGGAAAGGATACAGGCCGCAGACCCTGAGGGTCGCTTCCACCTTTTCCCGGATCTGCTCCTCGGTCAGACCGGAGCGCTGCAGACCCAGAGCCACCTCATCGTAGATCATGGTCTTGGAGATCATCTGGTTGGGGTTCTGCATCACATAGCCGATGTGCTGGGCGCGGCGGCGGATGTTCTCCTCAGCCAGCGGCTTGCCGTTCAGGAAGATCTCGCCCGCATCCGGGGTCTCGAAGCCGCAGATGAGCTTGGAGAGGGTAGATTTGCCCGCGCCGTTCCGGCCCACGATGCTCACCATCTCCCCCTTGCCGATCGAGAAGCTGACATCCCGCAGGGTTTGCTGGCCCTTCTGATAACCAAAGCTCAGGCCCTTTACCTCCAGCAGCGACTCCCGTTCCGGCTGTGCGGCGGGCCGTGGCCGGGCCGTGAACCAGTCCCGGAGCTTCTGGGTGTCGATATCGTCCAGCACAAGACTGTCCACATGGGCGGGGTGCTTGTCCGGAGTGATATCCACCCCGGCATAGCGCAGAGCCGTGACATACAGCGGCTCCCGGATGCCGTTTTCCGCCAGCAGGCTGCCCGAGAGCAGCTCGTCCGGGCGCAGGTCTGCCAGAATGGTGCCGTCGTTCACCAGCACGATGCGGTCCACGTTCCGCCAGAGCACATCCTCCAGCCGGTGCTCGATGATGAGCACTGTGGTGTCAGTCTTTTTCTGGATCTCGTCGATCAGCTCAATGGCCTGCTTGCCGGTAGCAGGGTCGAGGTTGGCCAGCGGCTCATCGAAGAGCAGGATCTTGACCTGATCCACCATCACGCCCGCCAGGCTCACCCGCTGCTTCTGCCCGCCCGAAAGCTCGTGCGGCGCATAGCCGAGATGGTTCTCGATGCCCACCAGCTCGGCGGCATGGCGGGTGATGGCGTGCATCTCATCCTGCGGGGTGCAGCTGTTTTCCAGTGCAAAGGCAATGTCCTCGCCCACGGTCAGCCCGATGAACTGGCCGTCCGGGTCCTGCAGCACCGTGCCCACATGGGCTGAAAGCTCAAAGAGGCTGCTGTGAGGCGCATCCACACCGTCTACGGTCAGGGTGCCGGTGCACGCGCCGGGGTTGGAAAACGGATTCAGGCCGTTGATGCACCCCGCCAGCGTACTCTTGCCGCTGCCGGAGGGGCCCGCAATGAGCACCCGTTCCCCCGGGTAGATCTCCAGATTGATATCGGTCAGGGTGGGGCGCTTCTGGGCGCGGTACTGGAAGGAAAAGTTGCGGAATGAGATGATGGGTTTACGTTCTGCCATGGGTATGGTACCTCAGCTGTTCATCAAAAAAGCCTTTCCAACGGGCCGGACGGCGCAGATGGAAAGGCCGGGTTTCATGCGGGGATCACTCCTGATCCAGAGAGCCCTTCTTGGCGATGGTTCTGGTGTAAGCCAGCACCAGCAGGCCGCCCACCACCACAGCGGTGATACTGTTGGACACTGCGGCAAATGCACCCTGTGCAAACACCTTCTTGACGGGCTCGGCGTAGATGGCAATATCCAGCACGGGGGCCACCAGGATCCAGGCCAGCAGATGGGCCACGATATTGGCCAGCGCAAAGAAAGCCACCTGCTTCTTGCTGAACTCGCCTTCCTGCAGGTTCAGCTTCTTGGAGAACAGGCCCACCACAACGCCCACAAAGGCGGAGGCGATGACCCAGCTCCACCAGGGGCTGCCGCCCCAGGACAGGTCGATGAGGGTGTGGCCGATGAAGCCGATCAGGCCGCCGACCACGGGGCCGTACATGGCAGCCAGCAGGGCCAGAACGGCGTACTGCAGGCTGATGTTGGTGTTGGGCACCGGGCTGGGAATGGCCACAAAACGTCCCAGAACAAAGAACAATGCCGCGCCGATACCGACAGCGACAACGGGCTTGATGCTGCTGTTGTTATTTTTCATATTCTCTCTCCTCTTTTATTCCGCGGATGCGGGGTTTCTTGCAAGGCACCGTTAGTATACGACACCCTCTTGAGCCTTGTCAATGGACAATCCGCCCGCTTTGCAGAAAAACGGCTGCTTTCCTGCATTTGGGGGCGAATGCCTTCCCGCCCTGTGCAGCAAAAAAGAGCACCCGCGCCTACCGGAGCGGATGCCCTGTAAATGCTGATTCGGTTTTGGCCCAAACCTTAGTTCTTAGCGGTCAGGCTGAAGGTGCTCAGGGTCTGGAAGGTGGTCACGATAACATTGATGTTGTTGACGATGGAGCTGCCTGCGGAGAACACGCGGGCGATGTAGTTGAACAGCTTGCCAACGTTCAGGAACACGTCCCAAGCGGTAGCCTCGGTGGTTGCGCCACCCTGCAGGTACACCATTTCGTTCTCATCGATCGCAGCAAAGCTAGCGGGCATTTTGATCTCATTGTTCATCATAACGGGGATTCCTCTCTTTCAAATCAATCTATACTTACCGTCTGCACCAAACCAAGTGCACCGGCACCAGAACCAGACCGTGGTTCCTCCGACAGGAACGGGCAGGGGCACGAGTTCCGCATTCCCTCCGGAATTGTTCCCATATATAGGTTATACGATAAATATTCAGATTTGTCAATCGAATTTCCGGAATTTTTACCATTCTGAGCCAAAAGTGGATACCCACAACGCGGAACACCTGCCTTTTCGACAGCTTTCCACAAAATATCCGCTACCGCACGATCCCCGGGCACGAAAAACTCCTTCGTCCGCACGGCAGCACACAGATCCGTTCCACCCTGCGGCATTTCCCGGGCAAAAATCCGGCAAAAAATGCCCCCGCGCCCCCTACACAAACCGGAGCGGTTGTGCTATGATAAGGCTGAAAAATCGGTTTGGCAAAGCCAACCGCAAGGAGATGTCTTGGATGTCTGATCTGATGGAAACATTACGGCAGGAGGGCATCAGCCCCGACCTGCTGCGCGCTGTGGAAGAATACCGCGCCGCCCACGCTCTGCCCGAGGCCCTGCGCCCCCGCATCCCCGTTTCCGGCTTTACCTATTATGGCCGGGAGGTCTGGGAGCAGGCACTGGCGGCCCTGCTCTGCGGCGAAAACCTGCTGCTGGCCGGCGGCAAGGCCACCGGCAAAAATGTGCTGGCTGAAAATCTGGCCGCCGCCTTTGGCCGCCCCGCATGGGACATCTCGTTCCATGTGAACATGGATGCAGCCTCCCTCATCGGCATGGACACCTTTGTGGATGGGGCGGTCACCTTCCGGCCCGGGCCAGTCTACCGCTGTGCCCAGTGCGGCGGCTTCGGCGTGCTGGACGAGATCAACATGGCCAAAAACGAGGCCCTGGCCGTCCTCCACGCCGTGCTGGACTTCCGCCGCGCCATTGATGTGCCCGGCTACGAGCGCATCCCGCTGGCCGAGGAGACCCGCTTCATCGCCACCATGAACTATGGCTACGCGGGCACCCGGGAGCTGAACGAGGCCCTGACTTCCCGCTTTGCAGTCATCCAGATGCCCACCATCACGGAGGAAAACCTTGAAAAGCTGCTGCGGGCCCAGTTTGCCGACCTGACGGACAAATATGTGCACCAGTTTGCTCTGCTCTTCCTCGACCTGCAAAAGAAATGCGACAGCGCCGAAATTTCCACCAAAGCGCTGGATCTGCGCGGAATGCTGGACGCTCTGCGCCTGATGCGCCGGGGCGTGGCTGCGGGGCCTGCGCTGGACATGGGCATCACCAACAAGGCCTTTGATTCCTACGAGCAGGGGCTGATCCGGGACGTGATCGCCGCCCGCATCCCGGCCAGCCTGACGGCTGAAAAGCTGTTCCGCTGATGGATGCCCGGAGTTATACCGCCGAGGAGCGGCGGGCCGCCAATCAGGTGTGGGCGGCGGCGGGAGCTTACGGCTTTGAGCCGCTTTTCCTGGCACGCAACACCGACGGCACGATCGATTTTTATATGAACTGTGTCGTGGGGCTGGTGCACAAATACTATGGCGACGACCTGCTCCGCGATCTTTTTGCCACATGGGACGGCGATCTCCGGGAGAGCCAGCTGGACGATCTGACATGGCTCTACCTCGAAAGCGCGGTCTATCTGCTGGAGCTGCCCCGCCGCCCGGTCCTTTCCGAGCTGCGCCGGGCCCACGCGGACTATTTCTTCGGCATCCAGTACAAACTTTCGCGGCAGGAGTGGATGGCAAAAAATCAACTGGTCTACACCATGCAGGCTGACCGCTGGCGCACCGTACAGGGCAGGCATCCGCCTGTGATGACCCCCTACGAGAGCCGGCTGGCAGAGGCACTTTCTCCCTCCCAACCGCCCCAGCCCGACCAGCTCAAGGGTGAGCTGCTGGGCCTGTTTGCAAGGTTTGCCCTGTTTGACGGTAAGATCCGGCACAAAGTGGGGCTTCATCTGCATCTGGAGGGGCTGCTGGCCTCTCTTGCCACCAAAACGCTGCCCACCCAGATGATCAAGACCGACCGTCTGACCGTGGAGCACTCCGGTTCTGTAGAAGCGGGCGGCTCCGGCCCCACGGCAGACAAGCGGCTGGCCCACATCACCCTGCGGCAGAATGCCGCCGAGGACCGCGCCTACATTGAAAGCTGCTTTGGCCGTTCCCTCTATCCGCCCGAGCGCCTGCGCAAGGCCGAGCAGGCGCTCTGCACCGGGGCGCACCTCGGGTGCCGCCTCTGGTTTGCCTCCGGCGTGCCCAGCCCGGAACAGGCCCCCACACCGGAGGCAAAGCACCTGGCCGAGCAGGCTCAGCTGCAGGCCGACCGCAACCGCGCCTACTACGCCAAAAACCGGGCGCTTCACCGCAGCGTAGTGCTCCGGCTCACCGAGCAGATCCGCAACTGCATTCTGGTCCACCAGCAGCCCAATGCCCGGATCGCCCGCAGCGGCGCTCTGGACCCGGAGCGGGTCTGGCGCGCTCCCCTTCTGAACGACAGCCGGGTGTTCCGCTGTGCCGAGGAGGAGAATCAGCCCTCCTTCACCGTGGACCTGCTGCTGGACGCGTCGGCTTCCCGGCTCCACTGTCAGGAGGTCATTGCGGCGCAGGGCACGATCCTGGCCCAGAGCCTTGCCGCCTGCGGCATCCCGGTGCGGGTCAGCAGCTTCTGCAGCCTGCGGGGCTATACGGTTCTGCGGGTGCTCAAGGGCTTTGCGGACAAAAGCCTGCAGGGGATCGACCAGTATTTTGCATCGGGCTGGAACCGCGACGGCCTTGCCTTGCGGGCGGCAGGCGATCTGGTCAGCTTTGCCCCCGGCCCCGCACCCCGGCATCTGCTCATCCTGCTGACGGATGCTTCCCCCAACGACAGCCGCCGCGTACCGCCCAGCCCGGAACAACCGCTGGGTTGTGATTACGGCGGCTCCTACGGTGTGGACGATGCCGCCGCTGAGGTGCGCACCCTGCGGCGCAAGGGTCTGCGTGTTTCTGCCGTGTTCATGGGCGAGGACAGCTCCAGCCACGATGCAGAACGCATCTACGGCAAAAATCTCGCCCGCATCCGGGGCATGGATCAGCTGGCACGCGCCGCTGGGCGGCTCATCCAGAATGAGATCCGGGAGCTGGGCGATTGAATCCTGCCACCACAAAAGGCTTCTCCGACGGGAGAAGCCTTTTCCATTTACAACCAATCCGTTTGTCCGCATCCCCGAATTTCCAAAATATTTCGGTTTTTGTCAAACTTATAGTTGTATTTTGTTGTTGTCTATGCTATAATGCAGGCAGAGAACAACCGATGGATGGTTTCCGACACATCATCCAAAACCAGAGAGGAGACCCGCTATGGATGCCAGCCGCTATTTTGAAGAGATGCACCGTGCCATGTCCGCACAGAAAAACAATTCTTCCCTGCTCCTGACCGTCAAGGTACAGGACCTGGGCGGCGCTGATGCCTATCTGGAGCTGCGGCAGTCTCCCAATGGCCGCGCCCGGGTGTTTTACTCCACCATGGGCCGCCGCAACCTGAACTTCCAGCTGTTCCGCAAGGGCTGGCAGCTCTGCCACAACGCATCCGGCGAGATGACAGGGCAATTCCCCACCCGGGCCGAGAGCCTGCTGGACAGTGCGGACTTTTCCGCCTGCATCCGGGATGACACCCTGGACGCGGGCCGTACTGAGATCATTCTGCGGGAGCTGCGCCGCGCGGCAGGCACCTCCCGCTCCTGCCTGCCTCAATCTGCCCGGGAAGGTGCCATGATCACCGTGGAGAGCTTTGTGGGCCGGGGCGGCGAGTGGAACTACTGGTCCACCCGTGCCGCCGACTGCCTGCCCATTGCGGCCATTCTCTGCTGGCTGGGCGATTTTCTGGCCGGAACGGAGCGCCGCACCCTGCAATCCAACCCTGAAGCCATGGCACTGGCCGCCCGATGGCAGGCCGAACTCGCCTCCCCCTTTGCGCAGCCGGCTGACTGCGTCCAGCATTCTGCCCGCACGGTTTCGCCTTCCGCGCCCCGCTGCGCCGCGCAGCAGGTGCAGAACCCCCGCTGGCAGAGCATCCTTGCCGTGCTTGCAACCGTATGAGAACAACAGGCGGTGCCGAAAATCTCCGGCACCGCCTGTTGTTTTCTGTTTTACTGTGCGGATGCGGCATCCACCACATGGCCCACCAGCACAGAGGTGGTCACTGTGCCCACACCGCCGGGCACCGGGGTGACAGCCTCCACGATGGGTTCTGCCTCATCAAAGCGGACATCGCCGCAGAGCTTGCCCTCTTCATTGACGTGGATGCCCACATCCACCACGACCTGACCTTCCCGCAGGCAATCGGCCCCGATGGCTCCCCGCCTGCCCATGGCGACCACCAGCACATCGGCCTCCCGGCAGAGGGCGGGCAGGTCCCGGGTGCGGGAATTGCAGAGGGTCACGGTGGCGTTTTCTCGGTCCAGCATCATGGCGGCGGGCTTGCCCACCACCAGGCTGCGGCCCACGACCACGGCCCGTTTGCCGGACAGCGGCACGTTGTAGTATTTCAGGATCTCAAGGCAGGCCTGCGCCGTGCAGGGCGGATAGCCGATGGGCATGTTGGTAAACACACCAGCCATCGAGCCGTCCGTGATGCCGTCCACGTCCTTTTCCGGAGCAAGCGCCTCCTGGACCCTGCGGTCATCGAACCGCTTTGGCAGGGGCCGGAAGATCAGGCACCCGTGAACCGATGCATCCCCATTGATCTGCCGGATCACATCCAGCAGTTCCTCCTGCGTAACATCTTCCGCCAGATGGAACTGCCGCACCTCCACGCCAACCTTACCGCACCGGGTGACGATTCCCTTTTCATAAGAAATGTCATCCTCCCGCGCGCCGACCCGCACCACAGCCAGCGTGGGCACGATGCCCTTTTCCTTCAGCGCGGCACAGCGCGCGGCGTTTGCTTCGTTCATGGCGGCCACCACGGGCGCACCCTTCAAGATCTGAGCCATTTTCTTCTCCCCTCACTCATTTGATACAGTCTGATAGACCCTGTCAGCCTGCGGCACAAACTCGGCCAGCAGCTGTTCCGCTCTGGCCTCCAACGCATCCGCATGGGCTTTGTCTGCCATCAGGCGGGTGTTGACCTTCACGTTCAGCCCCGCCGCCTGCATGGCTGCCTTGCAGAACAGCGCCGCGCATCCGGCATCGGAACGGGCCAGCACGCTGCCCTTTTCGGCGTACTCTGCGGCCAGTGCGATGCCCTCACCGCAGGCAGTCATCACCTCCAGCGGCACGGCGCAGGCTCTGTCCAGTGCCTTTTCCAGCACCGCGGCCTTGTGGGCCTGCTGTTCCGGGGTCTCTTTCGGCAGCTTGTAGGCCGCCGCAACAGGCAGAAAGGCCTCCGCGTCGGCCTGTACCAGCACTTCCAGCCGCTTGCGCAGGGTCTCGGCCCGGGCATTCAGGGCAATGATGTCCGCTTCCACGGCAGCATATTTCTTTTTGCCCACGGTCAGGCTGCCCACCATGCTGCCCAGCGCCACACCGGCCGCGCCCACCAGCGCCGAAGCGCCGCCGCCGCCCGGAGCCGCCGCCTTGCTGGCCAGCTCCTCCAGAAAACCTTCACAGCTCAAATTCATCAGTTCCACGATATACTTTCCTCTCTGTTACAAATCCATCCAGCTGCCGGTCCTGTTCATCTGCAGCCGCTTCCGGCACCCGCTGGGCCTCAAAGGCCACGCCCAGCGCCACGGCATTCCGGCATCTGGGCAGGTAGCGGTCATAGTAGCCCTTGCCCATGCCCACCCTGCGGCAGACCGCATCAAAGGCAGTGCAGGGCACCAGCACCAGATCAAGCGCCTCCGGCCGGACGAGCGCCGCCCGTTCCAGAACCGGTGTGCGGATGCCGTAAGCCCCCACCTCCCAGCCGTCCGGCCCCGGCACGGCAGCGGTCAGGGTAAAGTTTTCCCCACAGACCGGATAGGCCACCGTTTTGCCCAGCCGGGCCGCCTGCTCTGCCAGCCCAGCAAGATCTGCCTCCCCGCCAAAAGCGGCGTAGAGCAGCAGATTCTCTGCCTTTTGGAAGCAGGGCATGGCCAGAATGCGGGCACAGATGGCTGCATTGGCCGCCGCTCTTTCTGCCTGCGGCAGACCCCTGCGGGCCAGGATGCCCGCCCGGCGCTGCGCTGCTTTCCGGTCCCGGATCTCCATTGACACTTCTCTCCCCTGAAATTTCATACCCACTCAATATATCTGAAATGCGGAAGAATTGCAAGAGCATGGCTGGAAAATAACCGCAAAATAGGCTATAATGGTGCAGAACAAACCAAAAAGGAGAACGATTATGCTCATTTATCTGCTGCGTCACGGCCAGACGGAGTACAACGCGCAAAAACGATATCAGGGCCAGCGGGACATCCCCCTTTCCGCCGCGGGCATCGCCCAGCTGCGGCAGGCAGATTTTGCACCGGAAGTGGTCTATGTCACCCCGCTGCAGCGCACCGCCCAGACGGCGCGGGTGTTCTTTCCCGGGGCAAAGCTCATTCCGGTGGACGGGCTGAAGGAGATGAACTTCGGCCGGTTCGAGGGCCAGACCTTCGTACAGGTGGAGCAGGACCCGGAATATCTGGCATGGGTGCAGGAAAACGAGCACGCCGCCCACCCGGACGGGGAGCGCAGGAGCGATTTCTGCAACAGGGTGTGCAAAACGCTGGCTGACCTCATTGACAAGGCCCTTGCCGAAGGGCAGGAGCGGTTGGTCATCGTGGCCCATGGCGGCACCCAGATGGCCGCACTGGAGCGGTTTGGCGTGCCCCGCCGCAGCTTTCACGACTGGTGCGGCCCCAACGCGGGCGGCTATGTGCTGGATGCCCGGGACTGGCCGGAGCAGCACATTCTGCACCTGGTGGAGACCGTGCAGTACACAAAGGAGAACGGATGATGGAACAGGGCTTGCTGCATCTCTACTGGGGCGACGGCAAGGGGAAGACCACCGCCGCCATGGGCCTTGCCCTCCGCGCACTGGGCAGCGGCAAACGGGTTGTCATCGTGCAGTTCCTCAAGGGCGGGCAGAGCGGCGAGATCCCTCTGCTGGCCCAGCTGGGGGCAAAAATTTTCCGGGGCAAGGGCGGGCAGAAGTTCGTGTTCCAGATGAACGAAGCGGAAAAGGCCGCTGCCCGGGCCGTGCAGAACGAAAACCTGACCGCCGCACTGGCCGAGCCTGCCGACCTGCTCATTTTAGATGAAGCCGGTTCAGCCTGGGAGCTGGACATGGTGGACAAAGACCTGCTCCGGCGGGCCGTTCTGGAGCGTCCCGCCGCGCAGGAATGCGTGCTGACCGCCCACAAGGCCCCGCAGTGGATGCTGGATGCCGCCGACTACTCCACCGAAATGAAATGCCGCCGCCACCCCTACCAGAAGGGCATCAAGGCGCGCAAAGGCATCGAATACTAAAAATGCCCGGAGAACCGCAGCTTTCAGCGGACCTCCGGGCGTTTTTGTGTTTACTGTTTTGCGATGATATCACGGCTGGCCGCCAGCAGGCCAAGGGCCAGCGCAGCGCTCAGGATGTCGGCCACAGCCTGAGCCATCAGCACGCCCTGATACTGGAACAGATGTACGCAGACCACCAGTGCCAACAGAAACACCACGCCCTGACGGCTGATGGAGAGCAGGAAGGACGGTATGATTTTACCAGTTGCCTGGAACAGCACCGTGAGCAGGAGCACCACGCCGCCAAAGGCTGCGGTGCAGACCTGCCAGCGGAGCATCTGCGCACCAGTGGCGATCATCCCGGCATCCTGCACGAAGAGCCGCATCAGCGCCCCGGAATTCAGGCAGAGGATGAGGGACAGCACCACGGCAATAGAGACGAGGAAGGTCAGACAGAAGCGGATGAGCTTGCGCATCACGTCCCGCTTTTTTGCGCCGTACAGGTAACCGAACAGTGGGATGCCGCCGAACGAGAAGCCAACCAGCACCAGCTGGGCGATCATGCTCACCTTGCTGGCAATGCCCATGGCGGCAATTTTATCGTTGCCGTAGGGCAAGAGGAACTGGTTCATCACAATGACAGTCAGGCTCTGCATCAGGTTGCTCAGCGCGGCAGTAACACCAACGCCCAAAATCTGCTGCAGCTCCCTGCCCGTGACGTGGCACTGGGACAGCTTGACAGACAGGCAGCGGCTCTTTTTGTGGAGCAGCCACAGGAAGTATAGGTTGCTGCACAGGTAGCCCACAATGGTGGCAATGGCCGCACCCCTTGCGCCCCAGCCCACTGTGGTGATGAGGATGGGATCGAGGATGATGTTGATGACCGTTCCGCCGATGCTGCCGATCATGGACTGGGTGGCCATGCCCTCACAGCGAACGAGGTTGGAATGGATAAAGTTCAGCACCGTGGCCGGGGCACCAATGGCCAGCACGGTGTAATAGGCCTGTGCGTGCGGCATCGTCTCAGCAGTCGCACCCAGAATGCCCAGCAGCGGGACGCGGAACAGCATCATCAGGGCTGCCAACACCACGCCCGTGGTCAGGGCCACATAGAAGCAGAACGAGCTGACCCGGCCGGTGCCCTCACGGTCGTCCTGTCCCAGCAGGCGGGAAATGAGTGAGCTGCCGCCCTGGCCGTAGATGTTGCCGAAGGCCATGAGGGCTGTGAACACCGGCGCACAGAGCGAAACACCCGCAATCAGCGCCGTATCGTTGGACTGTGCAATGAAAAAGGTATCGGCAAGGTTATACACCACGCTCACCATCAGGCCGAACACCGAGGGCAGCGCCATCTTGAAATAGGTGCGGTACAGATGATCGAGATCAAAAATAGAATCCATTGGTTTTTCCTCCACTTTCGTCCCTATTATAAAGGTTTTGCTTGCATTTGTTTGTGACACATGGCACAAACAAATGGCACAATGAAATAAAAGAAATGAGGTGAACTCATGCAGGAAATTCGTGACCCAGCCTGTCTGGAAACGCTGGCCCGGAAGCTGGAACTTTCCTCCCGGACCAGAACAGCAAAACGCCCGCGCAGGAGCTTTCCTGTGCGGGCGCTGCATTTCCTTTTGTGTTTTACCGCACCAACAGCAGCAGCCAGGCGGATGCCACAGCCTGCAGGATGAGCCAGCGGGCCACGACCTGCTCATCGCTCCAGCCCAGACGCTTGCGCACATGGTCGTGCAGCGGGGTCAGGGTGTTCTTGAGGATGGAGATGTGCAAAAACCGCTTGAAGCTGATCTTCAGGATGCCCAGGCTGCCGTCCACAATGAACACCAGCGCGGCCAGCAGGAAGGCGAAGGGGTGGCTGCTCTTGAGGGCCAGAACGGCCAGGAAGAAGCCCATGGCGCGGCTGCCCGCGTCACCCATCAGCAGGGTGGAAGGCTTGGCGTTCTGCCACAGGTAGGCCAGCAGGGCACCAATGAACACGATGCCTGCGGTGGCGTAATCCCCCAGTTCCTCCCAGTAGGCCAGCAGGAAGGTGCCGATGCTGACCACGGCAAGGCTGGCGGAAAGGCCGTCCACGCCATCGGTGCAGTTGACCACATTGATGCTGGCCCAGATCAGGACGATGATCAGGATAAGGTAGACGGCATAGGGCAGGCTGAAGCTCCAGCTCAGGAAGTTGACCTCCGTGCCGTTGAAGTTCAGGTAGGTCACGCCCGCCACAACGGCGATGACCAGATCGATCAGGCCCTTTTTGTACTCGTTCCAGGCAGTCTCGGCGGCATCGTCAAAATAGCCGGAGAGCATGGACGCAATGAGCAGGACGGTGTAGATGACATACTCTGCCTTAAAAGGCACCACTGCCAGCGTGACCAGTGCAATGCAGAGCACAAAGATGAGGCCGGAACCCCGGGCCTTGCCCTTGGAGAGTTCGCCGTTCACGGCAAACGCACGGCCATGGTCGTGGGGGAGCTTATCGTGGAACACCGAGTCCATCAGCGCGGTCAGCGCAAATGCAAGCAGAAAGCCCAGCGCATCCACGGTGCGCGGGTTGCCAGAAAGCAGTTGAAGCATAGTTTTTTTCCTCTTTCCCGGAGCGGCAGAGGCCGTTCCTGTTCTTTCACTGCTGGATACAAATGAAGTGTATCACGCCCGGGCCAAAAAATCAATCTCCGGGGCAAGGTCTACCCCGGGGGTAGATGGGTTGACATTTTTCGCCCCCCTGTCTATAATGGGAAGACAAACGCCCTTTCGAGGGTATTTTTTTGTCTCACAGGAAAATCGGAGAAAAAGGAGAAGACATGAAACTTTCACTTGAACGGCTTTCGGCCCGGATGCGGCAGGGTGAGACCATCCCCCTGCGGGACACTGCCGGAGTGGTGCTGATGTTGAGTATCCCGTCCATCCTAGAGCAGATCGTAGTCACGGCCATGGAGTACATCGATGCGGCCATGGTGGGCCACATCGGAGCCGAGGCCACCGCCGCCATCGGCATCGTCAGCTCCAGCACCTGGCTGCTACACGGCATTCTGGTGGGCCTGTACAATGCCTTTTCGATCCAGATCGCGCAGTATCTGGGGGCTGACCGCCAGCAGGATGCCCGGGGCGTGCTGCGGCAGGCTATGCTGTTCAACCTGGCGGCGGGCCTTGCGGCGGCGGCGTTCGGCATTGGTATCAGCGGGCACCTGCCCGGGTGGCTGGGCGCTGATGTCAGCCTGCAGGCCAACGCTTCCGCCTACTTTGCCATCTGGTCAGCGGCCCTGCCCTTCACCATGGCAATGGGCATGTACACCTCCATGCTCCGGGCCAGCGGCGATGCCCTGACCCCCGGCCTCATCAGCGTGCTGGTCTGCGTGCTGGACGTAGTGTTCAACTTCTTCCTCATCAACCCCACCCGGACGCTGTGGGGCATCACCGTCTGGGGTGCCGGGCTGGGCGTGCCCGGCGCAGCCCTGGGCACCGCCCTGGCCACTGTGGTGGGCGGCCTGCTGGCCCTCTGCATCCTGCTCTTTCGTGAGGGGCCGCTCTGCATCCGCAAGCCCGGTTCGTGGAAGATCACCCGCGCCTGCATCCGGAACCTAGGCAAGGTGGGCGTGCCGTTGGCCGCCGAGCGCGCGGCCCTCTCCTCGGCGCAGGTGCTCCAGGTGCGTATCGTCTCCCAGCTGGGCACGGTGGCCATTGCGGCCAACAGTCTGGGCGTGAGTGCCGAGGGCCTGTGCTACATGGCAGGCTACGGCATCCAGGGCGCGGCCATTGCATTGATCGGGCAGGCTGTGGGTGCCCACCGGAAGGATATGGCCAAACGCTTTGCCTGGCTCTGCACCCTGATGGGCATGGGCATTATGACCCTGACCGGTGCGGGCCTATTCGCCTTTGCCCCAGCCCTGATGAGCATCTTTACCGCCGATGCCGCTGTCATCGCGCTGGGCGCGCGGGTGCTGCGCATCGAAGCCTTTGCCGAGCCCATGTTCGGTGCCTCCATCGTAGCAAGCGGTGCCATGCAGGGCGCAGGCGACAGCACTGCCTGCTTTGTGCTGAACCTCGTCAGCATGTGGGGCATCCGGCTGACGCTGGCGTTCCTGCTGGCTCCCCGGTTCGGCCTTGTGGGCGTGTGGGGTGCGATGTGCTTCGAGCTCTGCGTGCGCGGCCTGCTGTTCCTTATCCGCCTTGCCCGGGGCAAGTGGCTGGAAAAGGGCGCACTGTCTTAAATCAAATCGATAAAAGCAAAAAAGAAAGGACGCTCTCGCGTCCTTTCTTTTTTGTTTTGTCACTCACTTCCGGCCATGCAGGATGGGAGAGAGCGGCTTATAGATCAACATGCAGATCAGGGCATCCAGCAGGCCCTTGACCAGAGTGAAGGGCATATTGAAGATGACCAGGCACTTGATAAGGCTGTTTGCAGAGGGCAGGATAGCCTGATACATACCCAGGATGGCTTCCAGCGGCATGTGGTAGAACTTGACGTAGGCCGGGTAGGTGATGAAGTAGTTGGACGGCACACTGAACAGGGCCATGGCCACGGCACCAGCCACGGCACCGATGATGGCGTTCTTGCGGCTCTTGTGGTGCTTGTAGAGGTAACCGGCCAGTGCGGAGAACACCGCACCCAGCATGAAGTTGCACAGCTCACCCACCAGCGCGGTAGAGGTGCCCTTGATGACCACATGGAGCAGGTTCTTCATAAAGCTGATGATCACACCGTACACCGGGCCAAGGGCAAAGGCACCCAGCAGGGCAGGCAGGTCGGAGAAGTCCATCTTGACGAAGGACGGGATGAGCATCGGGAGCGGGAACTCGATGAACATCAGGATAAAGGCCACCGCGCTGAGCATGGCGGCAACGGTCAGGTTGCGGGTCGTGTTTTTCTTCATGGTAATATCCTCCCGGGGTGTTCTGACCCCAAATCAAAGATTGGAAAGCCCCTTTCGCGTGGTTCGGAACCGGGAAGACAATCAAAAGCGCGCCCTGCCGCAGCAAACACTGCAACAGGGCGCGTAGACAAATCGTATTGCCTGCCGTTTCTTGCATCCGGACTATACCGTTGGCCCCGGAGTCTCACCGGGTCAGCACCCTTGCGGGTGGTCGCGGGCTGTACCGCCAGTGGGGAATCTCACCCCGCCCTGAAACGAACTTTCTGGCCAAGAGTATAACGCGGCTGCTCCGCCTTGTCAACCCCTTTTTTATTTGCCCTGCACGGGCCGGATATGGTATACTGTGGGACAGGATGTTACAATTTTTGATACAAGGAGCTTTTTGCCATGATTTTTACCGTTCGTGACCTCGGGTTCGAGATCGGGCCTTTTTTGCTGGAGGGCTGGTGGGCGCTGGCTGCCCGGGCTGTCTGCGCCGCTGTCATCGTTTTTGCGGGGCTTCTGGTCGGCTGGCTGCTGCGCCGGAAGATCTTTCCCGCTCTGCAGGCCCGCAGCTGGCACTTTGCCGCCACGCCCATCCTCCTGCGCAGCTTACAGAGCCCTTTGGCGCGGATGGCCTTTTACAGCGGCCTGTACCTGGCCCTGACCAGCCTGCCGTGGGCCATTCCGGGCCTGACAAAGTTTCTGTTCACGGCCTATAAGATTGCAACGACCCTCCTGCTCTGTCAGGGCCTGTACAATGCTTCTGAGGTAGCCGACCTGCTGCTGGCCTCCTGCAGCCCGGAGATCCGGAGCAACAAGACCCTGCGCTCCCTGCTGGACACCACCTACAAAGTGCTGGTCATCATTCTGGGTGTTGCCACCTGCGCGCAGATCGTCGGCTTCCCCATCGGCAGCATCGTAGCCGGTGCCGGTCTTGTGGGCCTGACCATCTCGCTGGCCGCGCAGGAAAGCGCCAGCAACCTGTTCAGCGGCATCGTCATCCTGCTGGACAAACCCTTTTCCATCGGCGACTGGATCACCGTGGGCAATGTGGAGGGCGAAGTCATCGACATCAACTTCCGCTCCACCCGCATCCGCTCCATGGACCACAGCGTAATCATTATCACCAACAGCCAGATCTGCGCCTCCACTGTCCAGAACGCAGCCCTGCGCACCATGCGGCCCTATAAGTTCACGCTGGGTGTCACCTACGGCACCACCCGTGCCCAGCTGGAAAAGCTGATGGCTGACCTGCAGGCCATGCTGGACAACAGCCCTTACACCAACAAGGGCACCAACATCGTCCGGCTGACCAGCTTTGGCGATTCCAGCATCAACATCCTCATCTCGGCCTACCTGACCACCAATGTCTATGCCACCTTCCTGCAGCAGCAGAATGATCTGAACCTGAACATCATGGACGTGATGCAGGCAGACGGCGTGGATTTCGCCTTCCCCTCCACCAGCGTCTACATCGAAAAGAATTGAGCATACCACAACGCCCCCTGTGTACCTGCTGCGGCGCACAGGGGGCGTTTTTATCATACGTCATTCCCGGGTCCTGATCTCGATCGTTCTGCCGCCAAGATCCTCATAGACGCGATGGGAGACAGAGAGCACCGTGCGGCCCGCGGACGCGCGGCGCAGAGCCGCCAGCACACGAGCCTCGGTTTCGGCATCCAGATTGGCGGTGATCTCGTCCAGCAGCAGCACGGCGGGGTCTGCAGCAGCGGCACGGGCAATGGACAGCAGCTGCCACTCGCCCTGCGAGAAGATGCCTTCGGTACAGACCGTGTCGTAGCCCTCCGGCAGAGCCCGGATGGCAGCATCGATCCCGGCCAGTGCGGCGGCAG
>ERZ827496.1887-NODE-1887-length-22764-cov-4.593773_pt1 | contig 22764 bp, 17 predicted proteins | sample MGYA00519769_ERZ827496 | MGnify/ENA primary metagenome ERZ827496 (study PRJEB31778, sample SAMEA3449327) | human gut metagenome | biome: human gut; feature: human-associated habitat; material: faeces | place: United Kingdom | collected 2010/2012 ...
GCAGATGGCGTACAAAGTCGCCAGACGCTCTTTGTGCGGTATTGCCTAAAGGAAACAGGTCATCGGCATATTCCGGTGACCTGTTTTTTCAGACGGCTTGCCGCACGAGAGAATTCCTGCCGGTGAAAATTTGTGAGGATCGGACTTCCCCTTGACATTTCCCACAGGCAATGCTATAATCAAACCAATCATTTGCATGATAATGCCGCAGATAAAGGAGAATTTACTATGCCAAATCAACCGGAACGTTTCCGTGACACCAGTTTGCCTATTATTGAACGGGTGAAAGACCTGCTTTCCCGTCTGACCATAGAAGAAAAGATCCACCTGCTCTCCACCCATCAGCTGCCTGTGGAACGGCTGGGCATCGGAGAATGGTATGTGGGTCAGGAAGTGGCACGGGGCTATGTTTCCCGCGAAAAGACAGAGCCGTCTACCGTGTTCCCGCAGCCGATCGGGCTGGCTTCTACCTTTGACCCGAACCTCATGGAACAGTTGGGGGAAATTGCCGGCGAAGAAGCCCGCTATTATCACCGGAAAGATCCCAAGGGGCACCTGATGCTCTGGGGGCCTACAGTCGATCCGGAACGTGATCCCCGCTGGGGACGCACAGAGGAGGGCTACGGCGAAGACCCGTTTCTGATCGGAGAAATGACCACTGCCTATACGCAGGGCATGGCTGGTGACCACCCGATATACCGCCGTGTGATTCCCACACTGAAACACTTTTGTGCCAACAACAACGAAAAAGAACGGAACAACTGTTCTTCCAACGTCACCCCGCGAACACTGCGGGAATACTATTACCGTGCCTTTGAAGCTTCTATCGTCCGCGGCGGCACAGGCTCTATGATGACGGCTTATAATGAGCTAAACGGCGTTCCCGCCTGCATGAATCCCGACCTGAAAACGCTGGTGAAAAAGCAGTGGGGGCTGGAATTCATTGTGACAGACGGAGCAGATTTTTCCCAGAATGTGCTGGCACACCATTCTCACGCCACCCATGCAGAGGCTCTTGCCGCCTGCCTGAAAAACGGCAATGATGTGATGACCGATGAAGCAGACATGGTGGCGGCAGCAGCCAGAGATGCACTGGACAGAGGGCTGCTGACAGAAGCCGACATTGACCGTGCTGTGGGGAATTCTCTCTCCGGACGGTTCCGGCTGGGAGAATTTGACGGGGACAGCTGTCCCTATAACACCGAGCCGGCGGAAACGGACACGCTGCTGCACCGTGCAGTGAACCGCTGTGCTGCCATGGAACAGATGTGCCTGCTCCATAACCGCGGGATCCTGCCGCTGCAATTGCAGCCTGATGCCAAGGTCGCTGTGATCGGGCCGCTGGGAAACGAGAACTATCGGGACTGGTACACCGGCGTTTCTTCCTATGCCGTACCGATTTTGGAGGGACTGCGGCAGCAGCTGGGGGCAGAAAATGTGCTGTTTGATGACGGCTATTCTGTGGTTGCCCTTCAGTCTGTGGAAACCGGAAAGTACTGCACCGTTTCTGCGGACGGTACGCTCCGTGCGGCGGCAGAACAGATCGGCGAACGGGAAACCTTTTTGCTTCACGACTGGGATTTTGGCAGCATGAATCTCCGTGCCTGCTGCAACGGCAAGTACGTCACCGAAAACGGCACCTATCAGGCAGTCAGCGATACGCCCTATGAGTGGTTCATTCGGGAATGGCTCAAACCGGAGCCGTATGGAGATGCCATGCGGTTTGGCAGCTGGCATGATCGTCCTATGGACATCGCACTGCAGCCGGACGGCACGCTCCGTGCAGTTTCTCACGGAAAGCCCACACCAGACCGGCTGTTCCGGCTGGTGCCGGTGGAGGACGGCGTCACCCGTGCGGCGGCTCTGGCGAAACAGGCGGACGTGGTCATTCTCTGTCTGGGCAACCACCCCATGCAGGTAGCACGGGAGTGCTATGACCGTCCCGATCTGGAACTGCCGGCACATCAGAAAAACTTGCTGCGTGCTGTACAGGCTGCCAATCCCAACACCGTGCTGACTGTAGTTTCCAGCTATCCCTATGCTCTGGGGGAAGCGAAGGAACTGCTGCCGGCGATTCTCTATACCACCCATGCCGGACCGGAACTGGGCAACGCCGTAGCGGATACACTGCTGGGAAAAAACAATCCGGCGGCACGCTGCCCGATCACATGGTATCGTTCCGCACAAGATCTGCCGGACATCATGGAATATGACATCATTTCGGCAGAGCGTACTTATTTATATGACACGGTTGAACCGCTGTTCCCCTTTGGGCATGGTTTATCCTATTCCAGTTTCGTCTACCGTGATTTTACTGCGGAGGAGAAGCCGGAAGGCATGCTGTTCCGGCTGACTGTAGAAAATACCTCTCAGCGGGACGGGGATGAAGTGGTACAGCTTTACTATCGGGCACTGCACCCGCGTGTCAAGCGTCCGCTCCGGCAGCTGTGCGGCTTCCAGCGAGTACCAGTGCCGGCTAATACGGCGGTACCGGTGACAATTTTTGTTCCGTGGTACGCTTTGGAATACTATGATGTGACACAGGAAAAAATGCTGGTGGAACAGGGCGAGTATCGCTTTTCTGCGGGGACATCTTCCGCAGACATTCGGCAAGAATTGGAGTGCACAGTTTCCGGTGAAGTGATCCCACCGCGAAACCTCTCCCGTTCTATCTGCATCAAGAACTATGACAGCAAGCACGGCATAGAAACCACTCTGCGATTCTCGTACCGGAAGAACGACTGGTACGGCTGCACCAATGACTGGGGCGGCGGGTTTACCTTTGCCGATGCAGATTTTGCCGGCTATACCAAGGCAGAACTGTGGGCAGCAGCACCTTGTTCGCAGGCAGGTGTTGCCATCTATGCAGGAGAACAGCAGCTGGGCAGTGTGGAGATCCTGCCTTCTCGCAGCATGGACGATTTCCAGCTGTACACGATCCCGCTGAAGCCCTATACCGGACAGGCAGACCTGCGGCTGGAAATCACCGGCATGGCAAGTGTGTACCGGATTCAGCTGGGTTGAGGCAATACCTGGACTTGTTTGAAAAAGGGAATTTTCTCCTAACGGAAACACTGCATAAAGCCACACATGATGCTCCGCCTTTCCCACAACTCTCATACCTCCCCAAAAACAAAAAAAAGACAGACCACGGTCTGTCTTTTTTTCTTTCTTCAAAGCATGGATATTCCATTGCGTGCAATCTTTTCCGCCTGCTTTTTCAGACGAAGTTCCCGAAAAAAATCCCGCAGGATCTGGGCACATTCCGCCTGCAATAAACCGGCATGTACCTCCGGTGTCCAGTTGTAGGGCAGAGTGAACAGCTGTTCCACCGAATCCACTGCCCCGCCCTTGGGGTCGGCTGTGCCATAGACCACCTGTTCCAGACGGGCATGCAGAATCGCTCCCGCACACATGGGGCAAGGTTCCAGCGTCACGTACAGAGCACTGTCCAGCAGCCGCCAGCCGCCCAGTGTCCGGCTCGCCGCATCGATCGCCATGATTTCTGCATGAGCAAGAGGCGAACGGTCTGCTTCCCGCCGGTTATATCCTTCGCCGATGATCCGTCCGGTGGATTTCTGTACCACCACTGCCCCCACAGGAACTTCGCCCATTGCCGCAGCCTGTGCCGCCAGTTCCAGAGCACGCATCATGTACCGTGCCTTGGGGACAAATCCGGTTTCCGTCAAAAAATCACCTCGATCACCATCAGAATCACGCAGAGGATCAGCACAATGCTCAGCGGTCCCACATGTATCACCGTATAGAGCCGTTCCCGCAGAGTCAGGTAATGCTTCTGTGTCAGCAGGGCGGGATTTTTACGGGTGGGACGAATGGACAGCAGACAGAGCAGAATTCCCGCTATCAACACGAGAAACAGGAACAGCGGCCGATACGCCTGCCAAAACGACGACTGCCAGATCTCCATTGCAAACAACCCGAACAGCATCACATGGTACAGCAGCCGGCAGAATATAGCCGGTACCACAGAACCACTCCGCAGAACGGCGACACCGGAAACCAGCGAAAAAGTCAGTTCCATCAATATCGTGGTGCAGCTATGGGACAGACAAACTGCAACAACTGCTGTCAGGATCACCGCATCCCAGTCCCCGAACTGCCGCAGCACATGAAGCATATCCCCATGCAGAAGCAGTTCTTTGCAGATGCTGATCGCCAGCACTTCAAAAACCAGATAAACGATCTGGTAAGAACGCCGCATATACGAAACGGTGTAATACGCTTCCCCCAGTGTACTGCTGCTCAGAAAATTCACCGGCGAAAACAGCAGCCACACATTAGCGACCGCAAAAACGATCAGTGTCACCGCAATAGCAGCCGGAAACTCCCGCGGTGAATCCAGCTTCCAGTGATACGCCACACGCCGCGGCATGCGGAAACAGCACCGGAGGATCAGCACAGGCACCATGAATTTCAGCACCGTCTTGCACATCAGAATGACCAGAACCGCCGTCTGGTTGCCGTAAACAGTGCCGTCACTGTAGCAATAGCCTACGTCCATTCCGGCTATCTGAGCGACGCCCATCAGGATCGCTGTCAGCAGGTTTTCGATCAGCAGATAGGCAAATATCGCCATGCCGATCACCATGGTGATCTGTATGAGCGACCGCCGTTCTTCCGCAGCCGGGTCTGGTTCATGAAACCCTTTTCCCTCAATGTAAACCGCTTCTTTTTTCTGTTTCTTGCAGCGAAAGGCATATGGGTTATCTTCTTTGTTCCGCCATGCACGGAATGCATGATTATATGCTTCCGAAACATTGCTGTAGTTGGAATCTGCAATCACGTCCACCGTATCCGAAACGGCAGCAGAAGGCTTCTCCAGATTTTGTAATTTCATATGTTATTACGCTCCCCTCAAGCGTCATCTCAAACGGAAACGCCCTTCTCCGCGGCATTTCCTTTCATTCTTCACAATTTTTTGCCGTGTGCCCTGTGCACAACGGAACAACATTTTTGGTTGTATATCAAATTGCTATGATTTTTCCCATTTTTTCTACTCTTATTATACCATGCCACCGAAAATGATGGTTTAGTGAAGTGGAAATAATATCGTTATGTTTTTTGAAACCTTCATATCGGCTTTGTGTATAAGATGAATAAATGACAACAGGGCATAAAAAGCGACAGGAATTGTGGGGGTTCGCGGGGAATGTTTGGGAGGAGATGTCTTGAAAAAAGCCTCCTTCCTTGCGAACATCTGTCATTTCGCAAGGGAGGAGGCTTATCGATAAGAGGAAATCAGTTTTGGTAAGGCAATTTGTCAACGATACGCACCAAAAATTGCATCAGCACAACGGCATCATCGCTGCCAACTTCGCTGTCGCCGTTGCAGTCGGCATTTTTCTTAGCGGCATTGTCCAGCATAACCGCACCAGCACAGGCTTTGTTCAACAGGACTGCATCGGTGATGTCCACTCGTCCGTCGAGGTTGAGGTCGCCGTAGAGGGCGGTGGGTTCGATTTGGGCGGAAGATGTGGTGGTTTGGTTGGTAGTTGCAGTGGTCTGTTTTGCTGTGGTAGTTTCGGTTTGTTTTGCAGTAGTGGCAGTGGTTAGCTCTGTCGTGGTGGTTGTGCTTTGTTTTGTCGTAGTTGCGGTAGTTTGCTTTGTTACGGTAGTTTCAGTCTGCTTTGCAGTGGTTGTGGTTTGTTCTGGTGTGGTAGTCGTTGTTTGTTCGGTGGTAGTCGTGGTAGTTTGTTTTGCAGTAGTGGTAGTTTCTGTAGTTGTGTCTGTGGTTGTCGTGGTAACAATACTGTTCAAGGACACAAAAGGAATCTCTTTTTCTGCCGCATAAGTTTCCGCATATGAACCGGTATAGCCGTAAATGGTCAGATCGCTACAGCTTTTAAAAACGTTATAATCGATTTTTGTCACACTGTCTGGTATGATGATTTCAGTTAGGCTAACGCAATTGTCAAAAGTCATAGGGTCAATGCTCGTCATGCCATTTGGAATCGTGATCTTGGTCAAATGTGTACAATCGCCAAAAGCAAGCATGCCGATATTGGTTATGCTGTCTGGCAGAGTAATTGTTGTCAGATTGGTACAGCCATAGAACGCATTGCCATGAATACTTGTCACGCTATCCGGCACGACAACACTTGTCAAGGCAGTACAATTGTTGAAAGCACCTATATTGATCGTCACAACATCTTCAGGAATTACAACATCACCGGAACAAGTACTTCCGTCAATCAAAAGATGATTGATAATTACCAATGGATTTTCTTTCTGTCTTGCTGCCAGCCAAGCAGTGCCGTAAAAAGCTTTGTTCTCTATACTAGTCACGCTGTCTGGTATCGTAATTTCAGACAAATTGGTACAGTTTTCAAAGGTATTATGTGCAATTGTAGTCATGCCACTCGGGAGAGTTACAGCAGTCAGACCAGTGCAATTTTCAAAAGCCAACCCTGCTATTGCAGTAACGCTATCCGGTATTGTGATTTTCTTCAGTCCAGTACAATTCAAAAAGGCACTAGTTCCGACACTTGTCATGCCGTCCGGCAGCACAACTTCAGTCAGACCTGCACAGTCCACAAAAGCATACTCATCTATACTGGTCAGGTTGTTTGACATGGTAATCTTGTCTAATTTTGTGCATGCCTTAAACGCATAACGTCCAATGTTTGTTACGCTATCCGGTATAGTGATTTCCGCCAAACTGGTACAGTTAGAAAAAGTATATTCTCCAATACTTGTCATACTGTTGGATAGGGTAACATCAGCCAAATTTGTACAATCTGAAAAAATAATTTCCTCCATGCTTGTCACACTGTTTGGAATCGTGATCTCTGTCAAACTGGTACAACCAGAAAAGGCAGCTTGTCCAATGCTCGTTACGCTGTCCGGTATGGTAATTGCAGACAAACTGGTGCAGCCCGAAAAAGTATATCCTCCAACACTGGTCAAGTGATCGGATAGTGTAACGCTTTCCAAGTTGGTACAATTCAAAAAAACAAAACCGCCAATATCTGTGACACTATTCGGTATAGCGATCTTTGTCAGACTGGTACAGCCGGAAAAAGCACTTTCACCAATGCTTGTTACGCTGTCTGGTATGGTGATTGTAGTCAGATTCTCAAGATTTGAAAATGCATTTCCTTCAAAGCTTGTCACACTATCCGGTATAGTAATCGCAGTCAAATCACTGCACCCATAAAAAGCATTTTTTACAATACTTGTTACGCGTTTTCCGTCAATTTCTGCCGGAATTTCTACTGATTCTACAGTTTCATTGCAGCCGGAAATCTTTACTTCATCGGTATCTGTCACGCTATAGTACAAGTCCCCGTAGGTGCCGTCATAAGAATTTATCACATATGCACTTGCGATGAATACTCTCCAACACGTTCTGCACCCCAGACACGCCAACACTACCCAGACAGAGCACGCCGGCAGTCACAGCTGCAAGCACTTTTTTCCACAGCTTCATCTTCATTCCTCCGTTTTTCTTTTGTTGCAAATTGTCTGTTTTTATTATAGCATGTCAACTTAAAAAAGTCAAATGCCTTTTCATAAATTTCCAGTTTTGTAGAACATTCTGCTATTGTCCAAGCGATTTTTCCATGTCTTCCGCGAATTTCCCCTTCGAATTCTTCCAAAATTCCAACAAATATACAAAAAGTCAACTTTAAATCAAACCTGCATTGTCAAAAACAGAGAAATCATTACAAATATATTGCATCGTTTTCAATGACGTAATATAATAAAAGCAGGAAAATTCTGCCGGAAACCCGCAGAACATGGGTAGCTGTGTTCTGCTTTTTCTTTCCCTGGAATTTGTCGAATCGTGTCGAAAAAAGGAGAATCCACCATGAAAACTGCATTCCAAAAAAAGGCATATAGTATCCTGACGGCACTGGTGCTGCTGCTGACAGCATGCACCGGTGCCGTTTTCAGCAGCAGTCGGGCAGCGGCTCTGGAACTGGAAGGTACCGGCAAGGCGGACAGCCCTTATTTGCTCTCAACCGCCGCAGAACTGCTGGAGTTTGCGGAAAAGGCAGCGGCTGATCCCAGCATTTGTGCAACGCTGACAGCAGATATTTCGCTGGAGGGAGAAACTTGGACACCGATCGGCTCCTATGCCGGCACTTTTGACGGCAATTATCACTGCATTTCGAATTTGCAGTGCAGCGGCGGCAGCAACTTGGGCATGTTTGCCAATCTGGAAGGCACGGTGCAAAATCTGGGACTGACTGATGTGCATATCCAGGGGAAAAACTATGTCGGCGGAATTGCGGCAATGTGCAGCGGTACAATTATAAATGTGTTCTGCGAAGGAGATATTACCGCTACCCGTGAATTTTCCGGCGGTCTGGCAGGGCAATTTCAAGCGGAAGCCGTTGTGCAAAACGCCTACCACATCGGCACAGTTACCGCAAAGGGGACAGTCGGCGGTCTTGCCGGACGAAGCGATGCACCGTTGCAAAACTGTTACCATATCGGAACAGTTGCAAAAACAGACGCTGCTTCCGAAGATTCCGCCGGCATGCTGGTGGGCAGACTGGGAGAGATGCCAGAAACGCCATTTCAGAATTGCTTCTACACAGCGGGAAATTATTCTGCGGTTGGACAAGGTTACGCAGAACCAGAAGGCATGCAGCAGGCAGAGGAGAATTTCCAGAACGGCATTGTCGCCGAACTGATGAATGCCGGCGGCGATACGTGGTGTGTCCGCGAGGGGAAAACTGTACTGAAAGAATTCGCGAACAGTACTTCGGCAGCTACCACCACAACGGAGGGAACTACAACTTCTGATACAACGAGCACGACTGCTTTGGCAACAACGACTTCTGCCACTACAAGTTCAGCTGCTTCGACAACAACTTCCGCTACTACAAGCACGACCGCTTCAACAACCGCGACTTCCACTACCACAAGCACAGCTGCTTCAACAACGACTACTTCCACCACCACAAGCACGACCGCTTCGACAACCACAACTTCCGCTACTACAAGCACAACCATTTCGACCACAACAACTTCTACTACAACAAGCACAACCACTTTGACAACGACTACTTCCACCACCACAAGCACAACTGCTTCAACAACCACGACTTCCACTACTACAAGTACAACTGCTTCAACAACCACGACTTCTACTGCCACAAGCACGACCACTTCAACAACCACGACTTCCACTGCCACAAGCACAGCTACTTCAACAACGACTACTTCCACCACAAACACGACCGCTTCGACAACTACAACTTCCGATACTACAAGCACAGCTGCTTCAACTACCGTAACTTCCACTGTCACAAGCACAACCACTTCAACAACCACGACTTCCACTGCCACAAGTACAACCACTTTGACAACTGCAACTTCTGCCACTACAAGTACAGCTGCTTCGAAAACCACGACTTCCACCACCACAAGCACAGCTACTTCAACAACGACTACTTCCACCACTACAAGCACAACCACTTCAACAACCACGACTTCCACTACTACAAGTACAACCGCTTCAACAACCACGACTTCCGCCACTACAAGCACAGCTACTTCAACAACGACTACTTCCGCCACCACAACCACTTCAACAACCGCAACTTCTACTACTACAAGCACGACTGCTTCGACAACCACGACTTCCACTACTACAAGTACAACCACTTCGACAACTACAACTTTCATCACCACAAACACAGCTGCTTCGACAACCGCGACTTCTACCACCACAAGCACAACTGCTTCAACAACCACAACTTCTACTACTACAAGCACGACTGCTTCGACAATCACAACTTCCGCTACTACAAGCACGACCACTTCAACAACCGCGACTTTTACCACCACAAGCACAACTACTTCAACAACGACTACTTCCACCACCACAAGCACAACGACTTCGACAACCACAACTTCCACTACTATAAGCACAACCACTTCAACAACAGCTTCCACCACAACCACCATACCCCCTGACGAAAATTTCCCGCAGATCACAGGCGATGCAGACCGCAATGGTCGGGTGGACTCCACAGATGTTTACATGGTAATGCTGTATTGTGCATATCACGGTGCCGGCTATCACGATTACACCTTCACGGAATATCCGGAGATCGAAGCCGCTCTGCTGACCAAGCTGGACGTCAACGGCAACGGTTCCATTGACACTACCGATGTCTATTTTATACTCCGCTACGTTGCCTATCAGGGAGCCGGCATTCCGACAGACTGGGACGAACTGTACGAAAAGCACATTTTGCAATATTGCCCAGAATATTCTTTAGATGTTTTTAAATTGTACCCACAATCTTTTTACATTACCACACAGAAAAAGTGTATAATAAAATAAGTTGTAAACAAAAAACGAAAAACAAGAAAGGACAAGCAAACACACATGAAAAAACTAATTACACTTCTGCACGGTTTCTGTATGGCACTGGCAGACAGTGTCCCCGGCGTTTCCGGTGGCACGATCGCATTCCTCATGGGCTTCTATGACAACTTTATCGGTTCCCTGAACGCCCTGATCTCCGGCAGCAAGCAAGAACGCATCCAGGCTGTCAAATACCTCATCAAGCTGGGCATCGGCTGGGTGATCGGCTTCTGCTCCTCGGTGCTGGTGCTGGCAAATGTCTTTGAATCCCATATTTATCGGGTATCCTCCCTGTTCATCGGCTTCATCATCTTCGCGATTCCGGTCGTGATCTACGAGGAAAAAAAGGTACTGAAAGACCGCTGGAAAATGAGCTTCTTCGTCCTCATCGGCATGGCATTCGTGGTGGCAATCACCTATGCCAACACTTTCGTAGGCGGCGGAAAAGATCTGAGTAATCCCGGCATCGGCATGTACATCTACGCATTCTTCGTGGGAGCCGTTGCGATCTGTGCCATGGTTCTGCCGGGCATTTCCGGTTCTACGCTGCTGCTGATCTTCGGGCTGTACATTCCGATCATTAACGGCATTCACGACCTGCTCCACCTGAATTTCCACATGCTGCCCATTCTGATTGTCTTTGGGCTGGGTGTCATTACCGGCATCATCAGCATTATCAAGCTGATCCAAAACGCCCTGACCAAACACCGCGGGGCTACGGTATATCTGATCATCGGCATGATGCTGGGTTCCCTGTACTCCGTCTTTATGGGACCTACCACGCTGGAAAATCCGCAGCCGGCAATGGGACTGCACACGTTCAGCATTGTGTTCTTCCTCATCGGCGGCGTAGTGATTCTGGGCATGCAGGGCTTGAAAATGCTCTCGGATAAGGACAGCACCCCTGCCAATGAGCCAAAAGCAGAAGTGCAGGCAAAGTAAAGGCAATACCACATACAAAAAGCCGTATCGGTAATTCCATTCCGATACGGCTTTTTTCTGTCCGTTCAAAAATTCATGTTTGTAAAGCAACCTGCGTGTCGTTCTTCTGTTACGCCACCAGCATCTCCCACGTGGTGGGAATCCCCGCACTGTTCTGTGCAATATACAGCAACACATAGAACACGTCTGTCGAATCGACTGCACCGCTGCCGTCAATGTCCGCCGCTTTTTCCTGTGCCGGTGTCCAGCCGGAATCCATACCCACCGCACTCTGTGCAACGCCCAGCAGTATGTAAAACACGTCCGTGGAATCTACAGTTCCGCTATTGTCCAAGTCGGCAAGAAGCAATTCTTCAAGGATACTATTATAATGTATTGTCGCCTGCTCCAATGGTTCGTTTTCCGCACCAACGGGAATCGCTTTCCAGTCAGCTTCTGACATCGTGGTGTATATCTCTGCCAGCTTCGGGCAGTCGGAAAAGGCTGCCTCTCCGATCTCTGTGAGGGTTCCCCGTATTGTCAGCTTTTCCAGACTGGCACAGCAGGAGAACAGTCGTTCGGGAAGCTGTGTCACGCCTGCCGGAATTTCCAGTTCCTGCAATGCTTCACAAACATAGAACGCCCTGCTCTCAATCGTTGTCACACTATCCGGAATCTGAATTTTTTCCAGTTTCAGGCACTGCCAGAACGCCCCGCTGCCGATTTTGGTCACGCTGTCCGGCAATACGACCTCCCGCAGCCGTGTCAGTACAGAAAAGGCGTAGCCACCGATCTCCGTCACGCCGTCCGGCACCACAATTGTGGTATCGGTGCAGGCGTTCGCATCAATGAGAATATGATTCACCTGCACCAGCGGGTTTTCTGCCTGCTGGTGCTTCAGCCACGCCGTTCCGTAAAACGCACTGTGACCAATATTTTTTACCGTTTTCGGCACGTCCAGTTCTTCCAGCTGTGCACAGTAAGAAAAGCAGTTGCTGCCGATCGTGACCAGATACTTGGGCAGCGTGACTTCCTGCAACTGGGAGCAGTGTGAAAATGCCAAGTTCTCTATGGTACGCACCGTGTCCGGAATCACCACACGAGTCAGCTTTTCATGGGAAAGAAATGCACGCTCTGCAATTTGCAGCACCGGCTTTCCCGCAATTTCCGACGGTATCTCCACTTCTTCGGCATTCTTGTCGCACTGGGTGATGATCGCCCGATCTGATTTCAGCGTATACGTCAACGCCCCGACAGTTCCCGTTTCCTCTGCTGCCGCTGCCGAAAATGCCGGCAGAACCGGCTGCACCTGCGGCATGCTGATAATACAGAGCATTCCGGCGAGCATTGCCGCCAGTGCTTTTTTCCAGTTTTTCATATGACTTTCCTTTCTCACACAATATCTTCCCACGTGGTGGGAATCCCCGCACTGTTCCGTGCAATATACAGCAGCACATAGAACACGTCTGTAGAGTCGACTGCACCGTTGCCGTCAATGTCCGCCGCTTTTTTCTGTGCCGGTGTCCAGCCGGAATCCATACCCACCGCATTCTGTGCAACGCCCAGCAGGATGTAAAACACGTCCGTAGAATCCACGCTTCCGCTGTTGTCCAAGTCGGCAAGAAGCAGTTCTTCAAGGATACTATTATAATGTATTGTCGCCTGCTCCAGCAGTTCATTCCCTGATTCGATCTGGACATTGCTCCACTCGTCTTCCGACATGACAGTGTACACTGCCGACAGTTTGGTACAGTCGGAAAAGGCAGATTCCCCGATTTTCGCCAGATTGCCCTGCACTGTCAGTGTTTCCAGACCAGAACACTGCCAGAAAGCACCCCAGTCAATTTTCGTCACACTTGCCGGCAGCATGATCTTCTGCAAATTTCCGCAGTTGTAAAAGGCAAAGTTCCCGATTTCCGTCACACCGTCCGGCACTTCTGCCGCTGTACCAGAGCACGTTGTCGCGTCAATCAAAATATGGTTCACCTGTACCAGCGGATTCTCCGCCTGCTGTTTTTTCAGCCACGCCGTATCGCAAAACGCATCTAATCCGATTTTCTGTAAGGTCACCGGAATTTCCAATTCCGCCAGCAAGCCGCAGGAACGAAAGCAATTATCCCCTACAGCAGCCAGATTTTTCGGCAGCGTCACATGCTGTAACTTATGACAACTCCAAAACGCATTCTTTCCGATCGTCTGCACCGTGTCCGGTATCTCCACACTGGTCAAACTTTCACAAAATTGAAACGCATCTTCTGCAATTTCCATCACTGGTTTTCCGGCAATTTTTTCCGGTATTACCACTTTTTCCGCCGTTTCCTCACATTTCGTGATAACTGCCCCGTCAGATTCCAAGATATACGTCAACGCCCCGACAGTTCCCGTTTCCTCTGCTGCCGCTGCCGAAAATGCCGGCAGAAGCGGCTGCACCTGCGGCATACTGATAACACAGAGCATTCCGGCAAGCACTGCTGCCAGTGTTTTTTTCCAAATTTTCATGTCATTCTCCTTGTCCTGTTGCTTCTCTCGCATCTTTCTCCAGCACCGAAAATGCCTGCCGGAGATTCCGCACGCCGGCAATGCGGATCTGGTACGAGCCGCCTTTCAGTTCGTGCAGGCACTGATGCGGCACGATGCACCGCGTAAAGCCCATGCGTTCCGCCTCCTGCACCCGCCGCCGAATGTGGGAAATGCCACGCACTTCGCCGCCCAGTCCCACTTCGCCAAAGGCAACTGTCCGTTCCGAGATCGGCTTGTCCACCAGCGAAGAGTACAGGCACAGTGCCACCGCCAAGTCCCCTGCCGGTTCGTCCAGCTGGAATCCGCCGACCACATTCAGGTACACGTCCAGCGTTCCGAAAAACATGCCCAGATGTTTTTCCAGTACCGCGATCAGGATCACCATGCGGCTATAGTCGAATCCCTGTGTCTGCCGCCGCGGTGCAGAGAAGCCGCTTTTGGTGGCAAGCACCTGAATTTCCGCCAGAATCGGACGGGAGCCCTCCATCATACAGGTAACACAGGTGCCGGAAACGCCGTGAGGTCTGCCGTCCAGCAGCATTGCCGAGGGGTTGGGCACTTCGTGCAGTCCGCTGTCCTGCATCTCGAACACGCCGATCTCATTGGTAGAACCATACCGGTTTTTCACAGCACGCAGCAGCCGGTAGGACAGGTTCCGTTCTCCCTCGAAATACAGCACGGTGTCCACAATATGTTCCATGACTTTCGGACCGGCAATGGCTCCGTCCTTGTTGACATGCCCCACGATCCACACCGGAATGTCCAGCTGTTTCGCCGTGTGCATAAACAGGTTGGTGCACTCCCGCACCTGTGTCAGGCTGCCGGCACTGGAAGAAATCTCCTCCATTCGCATGGTCTGAATGGAGTCGATGATGACAATATCGGGGCGGCTGGCGGAAATGGTGTCGCAGATGCTCTGGGCATCGGTGACTGTCAGCAGAAACAGATTTTTCGTTGTCACGCCCAGACGCTCCGCCCGCAACTTGATCTGTTTGGCGGATTCCTCACCGGAAACATACAGCACAGTGTGTTCCTTTCCGAAGTACTGGCAGATTTGCAGCAGCAGTGTACTTTTTCCGATACCCGGCTCGCCGCCCAGCAGCACAATGGAGCCACGCACCAGTCCGCCGCCCAGCACACGATCCAGTTCGCCTACGCCGGTATGATAACGGACATCAGCTGTGGTGTCCACTTCTTCCAATTCCTGTATCTTGTCTGACAAGTCCACCGGTTTCCGGCGGCTGTTGCCCACCGCCTGTGTGGGCAACGGGACATCTTCTTCCAACGTGTTCCACGAGCCGCAGGAGGGACACTTGCCGTTCCACTTGGCACTTTCGTAGCCGCACGCTGTGCAGCGGTATATGATTTTAGGCTTTGCCATAGAGGTTCTCCTTTTTGTTGTGTTATTTGTATTATACCATGCTATGGGCAGAAGTGCAAGCTATAGACTGAAATACAAGATTTTTTGCGTAATGTCTAGGGAAACACATCAAAAAAAGACCTCACGCCCCGAAAATTCCCGAAAATATCTTATATTTACGATTTTTGCAGTGTTTGTTCACATTCATTTTCCTTTTATCATATATAATAAAAACAGATTTTTTTATGAAAGGATTTTGACAGATGTTACTCTACTTTTTACTGCCAATTCTATGCAACGCCCTGCTTCTGGCGGCGTGCAAACTGACGAAGCTGGCACCGGCTGGCTCTGAATTCTCAAAAACCGCAGTCAGAATGGGAATACTGACTGCCGGAGAAATTCTGGTGCTTCTGCTTCTGCATGCTCTGATCCACGGGTTCCAGATCACCGGTTCCCGCCTGTTTCCGCCGCTGCCGCTGGCGGTGACTCTGCTGCTGCTTGGGGCTGGGGCTGCCTTTTCTGAAAAGCAAAGCACCGCTGTTCTGCGGAAATATCTGCGAAAAGCTGCCTGTATTGCCGGCTGTGTTTTTCTGCTGGAGGTGCTGGTGTTCCACATCACCGGCTTCACCGCCCAGAAAGCCAAAGAGGAACTGCCCCTTTCCACCGCAGAAATCAGCGATGAGGAAGCGGCTTCTTTCAACGACAAGGGCGAGATCACCATTACCGGCAACTGCACCCTGACCTTTTCTGATCTGGACTGGGGCGAGCTGCACTGTGTCCGGCTGCATGCGGACGGCAAGGACAAGATGTATCAGGTTTCCCTCTCCATGAAAGACAACAACCTGACACAGCGATTCGAAAGGACTGCACAGACACAGGCGACCGGCAGCTATGACACCCTGCAATTCGCCATGCAGCCCTATGAAAAAATTCACGTGCTGCAACTCCAGTTCGAAAACATCGATGCCCCGATCACTCTGCACAGCGGCACCGCCTATGCGGCAATTCCCTTTGCCTTTTCCACAGGGCGGTTCCTGCTGGTACTGCTGATCGCACTGGGGCTGACTGCCTGCAAGCAGTTCTCCGTCTGGGAGATCCACTATCAGGCGAAAAACTGGAAGCACAATCTGGCGGTGCTGATGACCCTGTTCGGCTGCCTTGCCTGCATCAGTGCTTTCATTGTGCCCGACCAGAAGCCCACTGACATCCATTCCGTGGACATCAGCAACGTCTACGGAAAAACGCTGGAAGCATGGACGGACGGGCATTCCTACATGAATTTCGACGTGACACCGGAACTGGCGGAACTGGAAAATCCCTACGACAATTCCAACCGCGATGGCGTTTCCTATAACTGGGACTATGCCTACTACAACGAACACTATTACTGCTATTTCGGCTGTGCTCCGGTGGTGCTGATCTATCTGCCATTCTATGCCATTACCGGAAAAGTTCCCACTCTGAACTTCGCGTACTGCATCACTGTGGCAGCCATTATCATCGCCATATTCGGGCTGATCATGACACTGGTGCGGCGATATGACAAACAGCCGCCGCTGTTGCTGCTGTTGTTCGGACTGGTTTCTGCCGTGGCGGGCTGCGGTGCTTTTGTGGGACTGAACTACAACGACCGGTATTACCTCTGCCTGCTCATGGGTATGTTCGGACTGCTGCTTGCCCTCTGGACGGGATTCGCCGCGGTTTCCGTGAAAAAATCGTGGAAACGCTTTGCCTTACTGGCAGTCAGCGGCATTGGCGTGGTAATCACGGCGGCTTCCCGTCCCAACCTACTGGTCTATGTCCTGCTGCTGGTGCCGATTTTCCTGCATCTGCTGTTCCGGAAAGACCTGCGGCTGCAAAACCGGCTCATCAGTGCCGGCTGTTTCCTGCTTCCGACACTGGTTGGTGCAGCAGCGATCATGTGGTATAACCAGATCCGGTTTGACAGCCCGCTGCAATTCGGGGCAATTTACCAGATGACTGTAGACAACACCGCCGCAAACCGCATCAGTCTGGCACGTTTTCCGGCTGCCTTTGCGGCATATTTCCTGCACCCCATGGAACTGATGGACGACTTCCCGTTCCTGAAAGACAACGCGGTACTTGTTCCCAACCGCATGATGTATCTCTTTGTCGAAAGATCTTTCGGAGCGTTGGCAATGCCGTCGGTACTGCTGGGCGTGCTCAGCATTCTCCTGCTCTGGAAAAAGTGGAAACAGCGGGACGACTGCCGGATTCGCCGTGCTCTGGTACTGATTACCGTTATCGGAGCCGTTCTGCTGGCGTGGGTGGACTACTGCATGGCAGGCATCACCATTCGCTACCTGCTGGATATTATGGTAGTGCTCAGCGTCATGTCCACCATGCTGCTGCTGCAAGTGCCGGCAGTGCTGAAGCCCTATTCCGCCAATGCTGCACAAATCAGCCAGAAAGTCATCGCACTGGCAATGACCGGAACCGTGCTGGCATACTTCTGTATTCTCATCACCTCCGGCGATGGCGTGGCACTGTATAAGGCACACCCCACGATCTGGAACGTTCTGAAAGATACACTGGTATTCTGGAGATAACCCGCGAAGAATTTGCAAATACAAAAGCCGTTCTGTACAAAATGCGTACAGAACGGCTTTTTTGCGGTATGACTTATGGCTAACAACACCCTACAGTCCACTCAACCGCGTTCCTCTAAGTACTGATTCAAGCCGGAGAAAATGGTAAACGCCACTTTCTGCTGATACTCCTCCGACTCCAGCAGAGCCGCTTCTTCCGGATTGGACAGGAACCCGCACTCCGCCATAACAGTGGGATTTTCGCTGAAATAGCAGAGATACAGCTCCTTGCCGCACTGCTTGATCTCCCGCGTGTTTTCCGGCTGCAACTGGGTCACAAAAGCATTCTGGAGAGCCTGTGCCAAAGCACCGCTGCCCTTGACATTGTCGGAGTAGAACATCTGGGCTCCGGAATAGGCAGCGTCAGTGAACTGATTCTGGTGCACGGAGATGCACACGGCGTTGTCGTACTGGTTGAACAGTGCCAGCCGGTTATCCATATCCGAACTTTTCTGGTTGGCAATGCCCTCGATGCCGTCATCGTGAATGCTCCGGTCTGTGTCCCGCGTGACCTCCACGGTGTAGCCTTCCATTCGCAGGAAATCCCGCAGGCTCAGGAGAATATTCAGGTTGATACCCTTTTCCGGCACATCATTGACGGAAACGCAGCCGCCGTCTGCACCGCCGTGCCCTGCGTCCAGAACAATCACCGGCGTTTTCTTTTTCGGGGCAGTCATGGTAGTGACGGCTTGCCGGATCCGCATGCCGCCAAAGTAGATTGCAGAAACGCTGACAGCACTGACTGCCAGAATAATGCCCGCCCGTTTTCCGATTCCTTTCCAAGTGCATTTGCATTGCATACCGTGTCCTCCCACAAACTTTTTGGTTCATGATATGCGGAATGGGACGGGGAATATGCAAAAGGGACAGACAGGAAACTTTTCAGCAACACTGCAAACCGTTTCTCACTGTTCCTCCAGCACGATCTTTTCATGTATCGCCAGCACCAATTCCCGAATCTTCTTTTCATCAGGTCTTTCCGGCAGGTCGGTATGCTCGGCGGCATATGCCACCCGTGCCTTGTACTGCTCGATGATTTCGAAAAATTCCGCCGTGGGCTGCTGGTTTTCGTCCAGATATTCGCCGTTTCGAATCCGCATCAGGAAATCATGCTCGGCAGCACGATAGGTGATGACCTCTCCTTTTTCCAGAATGTCGATGCACATCAGATACAGCCGGATCAGGTGCATCATATGCTTGCTCAATTTGTTGTGGGTAACGGCATTCTGGTTGTGGTGCCCCTGCCCCACTCTGCTGTAGCTTTTCACAATGTCCGCCATTCTGCCCCACATTTCCTTATAGTCCCGCAGCGGGTAGTGCTTCAGGGAAATATCCATGAAAATTTCCTTCTGCATCTGCGGGTTGACTGCATCGTCTATGTAAAGACGAATGGCATCTTCCGGATACTGAAAAAACTGTTCCGGAAAATGCTTTTTCGCATTTCGGATACTGTTCAGAATGTGCATTTCCTGTACAGGCTGTTCGGCGATTCGGGCGGACTTGTTGTCCATGCGGCGAAACTGTGCTGTAGCATAACCGCTGAACGAGCTGATTGCCCTTTTCGACAAAAATATTTTCCGGTTATCCAGCAGCAGTTTGCCTGCATCAGAAAGATACAGATAGTGTTCCGGCTTCAGCCCCAGAATCTCAATGGTATTGGGATTGCAGTCTTTCAGCAGGTGTATCAGCTTCGGAAACGCGTAGACTGTGGTATCTGTGGCAACATCAGTCACCTGCTCGAAGCTTTCATTGCAAAGAATTTCTGCCTTGCTTAGTGCGGCACAGCCCCGAATGTCCAGATCAGAAGTTTCCGTATCTGTGCCGTAGGCGTGAGAACCGCCCAGCCCCAGCAGCATCACACGACTGCCCAGGTGGGGATTGGTCCGCAGAAAGTCATACGCTTCTCCGTGCAGTGCTTTTCGAATTTCATGTAGCTGCATCAGGATTCTCCTTTCGCATTTTTCTGGCATAGGCAAGGCTCTGCCGGAGAGCATTCTCCTTATCGATACCTGCCAGCCGCAGCTTATGGGCGTAGGACAAAATTTCAGAAAAATCAGCACTGGGCTGCAAGCCTGCCGCGATCAAGTCCTTTCCCATGACGTAGGGGCTTGCCATGATTGTTGTAAACTGTTCGTACCGCTGCATCAGGAACGATTCTGTTTCCCCGCAGGGCGGCAGCTTTCCCAGACCGTCACAGACGCTTAGCTGTATCAGGTCAAAGGGTTCCACCGCACGATCCAGCAGTTTGTTGGTGGATTTCAGCCGCGACCTGGCAGCCGCCATAATGTTGGGCTGCATGTGCAGTTCCGTCATGTTCAGCACATACTGTATCAGCTTTGTTTCCGTAGTGATTCGTTCCAGAAACTGCTGTACCAGCGGCAGTCCGGCGGTTTCGTGCCCGTAGGAGTGGATCACGCCGTCGATTTCCGTGGTGCAGACTGCCTTGCCAAAGTCATGGCACAGAGCCGCCAGCAAAAAGCCCAGCGGATACCGCACCTTGTCCCGCCGCTTTGCCGCCTCGTCCAGCACCAGCATGGTATGTGTCCACGTGTCGCCCTCTTGGTGATGTATCTGGTTCTGGGGCAGCCCGATCAGTGCCTGCACCTCTGGAAACCAGTGCCCCAGCTGCCCCATAGTCCGCAGTTCTTCGAAAAACAGCGAAGGCTTTTCCGCACGGAGCAGTGCTTTTTCCATTTCCAGCATCACGCGTTCTCTCGAAAGGGCAGACAGGTCGATATGCCGGCAGAGTTCCACCGTTTCTGCCGCCACAGGGAACTGAAACCGTGCCGCAAACTGTGCCGCCCGCAGCACCCGCAGCGGATCCTCTGTAAATGTCACGTCGTCCACATGCCGGAGTACGCCGTCCTGCAAGTCCTGCCTGCCGCCGAAATGGTCGATGATCTCGCCGGTCAGCACGTTCTGCATCAGGGCATTCATGGTGAAGTCCCGCCGTTTTGCCGCTTCATAGGTGCCCAGAAACGGGTCAGAAGTCACGGCAAAGTCACGGTGTCCTACGCCGGTACGCCGTTCGGTACGGGGCAGGGCAATATCCAACGCGTGTCCTTTCAAGCCGTAAATGCCGAAGCTTTTCCCGATTTTCATACACGCTCCCAGTTCGGAGAGCAGCTGTTCCAGTGCTTCGGCGGGAATGCCGTGCACCTCAATGTCAATGTCCTTGTTTTCCAGTCCGAGAAGCCGGTCACGCACACAGCCGCCGACAAAATACACTGTGCCGCCCTGCTCCGCCGCCTTTTCGGCAATGGCTCTCGCCAGTTCCGCATCTGTCATGACTGCACCGCCCTTTCCAACCGCCGCCGGAACCACGCCAGCAGGTCGGTCTTTGTCATTGCCTTTTGATGTGCCGGCTGTGCCAGCTGAAAGTCCAGCGGTTCCAGTTCCTGTATCAGCTTTCGCAGCTTTTCCGGTCGCTCCACCCAGACATCGCCCACCAGCTCCTGATACACCGCATCCCCCAGAAATACCATTTGTTCTTCTTTCACCCAGACGATCACCGTATCGCGGGCGTGGGCACTGGTGACATGCCGCAGTTCACAGGTGCAGTTCCCCAAATCCAGCGTCATGCTCTCGGAAAAGACCATAGTGGGCAGTGCCACCCGAATGCTCTCCGGATCGGGAAAGTGCAGCTGGATCCGCGGAGCACACAGCTGAGGGACAATGCCTTTCCGCACATTTTCCGCCAATGCGTCCGGTGTCCACTGCAGGCGGGAAACCATTTCCAGTGACTGTCTTGTCTGCACACAGGCAATGGACGGCATTGGCAGCGATGCCAGCCCGAAGCAGTGATCCCAGTGAGAGTGGGTCAACGCCACAAAATCCGGCTGACGAAAACCAGACTCCTCCACGGCGGCAAGATATGCCTGCACATGTTCCGGAGAATTTCCGGCATCGACCATCAGGGAAAACCGGTCGCCCCGAATATACCCCAGCACGGGGCGGTCCTGTTCCTGCGAAAAATCCAGCTGGTACACCCGCGGTGTCAGTTGCTGTAACATGAGATTCCCTCCATTCCTGTTTGTGCATTGTTGCCTATGTACTAAAACTTAAGGAAACACTGCATAAGGCTTGTGCGGTAAGATACGTAGTCAAATTGCGTGCAAAGTCGTCAGGCGGGCTTTATTCAGTGTTTCCTTAACCATGCCCCAGCACCAGAAGCTGAAACAGTGCCATCCACTCCCGCACCCAGTAGGTAGGCACATACAGAGGGTTCGTCTTGGCACACACGCTTTCCGATTGCAGTCCGGCACGTTTCGCCAACAGCGATGCCCGATACTGGTGGAAGCCGTCTGTGATGATGACGACCTGTTCCCCAAGCCCCTGCTCCTGCAAAATTGCCGCCGCATGCTCCAGATTTTCCTGCGTATCTTTGGACGTATCCTCCGCAATGATGCGTTCCGCGGCAATGCCGTGCCCGATCAGCCAGTCCCGCATGGCCTGTCCCTCCGGCACGTCTTCTCCGGCTCCCTGTCCGCCGGTGGTAATGCACAGCACGTCGGGGTTCTCCTCCAGATATGCCTGTGCCGCCTCCAGCCGGCGTACCAGCATACGGCTGGGACGGGTGCCGCGGACTTTGCAGCCCAGCACCACAACGGTTTCCGGTGCAGTCGGTTTCGTGCAGATCGTCCGCACCATTTGCACAGACATCACGGCAGAAAAGGTCAGCCCTGCCGCCAGCAGGATCCCTACCGTAGACAGCCCGATCTTGCCGCCCAGCGGTTCCCAGCACCGCTGCACGATATGGGCAAATTTCCGCGGAAATATGGTCACGAACAGCAGAAACAGGCACACCAGAATGCCGGCGAGATTACCCGGATTGCAGATTCGCTTACAGATCGGAAATACAAAGAAAAACAGCAGCACCAGTTCCGGCAGTAAAAGCAGATAACGCAATTTCATAAAATACTCCTTTCGGGGGGAAAATAAGCTTTACACCTTAGGAAACACTGAATAAAGCTTGTGCGTAAGATGCGTAGTCAGATTTTTCGGCA